>Ga0233426_10000078_pt1 | contig 105250 bp, 97 predicted proteins | sample SI_118_April2016_6_FD_179875 | JGI IMG/M metagenome (GOLD analysis project Ga0233426, IMG submission 179875) | Seawater microbial communities from Saanich Inlet, British Columbia, Canada - SI_118_April2016_10_MG | ecosystem: Environmental > Aquatic > Marine > Inlet | place: Canada: British...
GCAATCATGTCATCCTGGTCAACCCCATCGCCCGATACACCAATGCCACCAATCAAAGTTGATCCACGATAAATGGGCACGCTTCCTGGGAAAATCTGAATGCCGTTTCCAAGCAAATGGATATCGCCACCCTCATTTAACAACCCGACGCACTCATTCGCGGCTCCTTTATCAGAAGTCCCATCAACAAAGCCTAAGTGGTTCACCACTTCTGGACGCACAAGACTTTCCTGCAACCCGGTGGCAAATGGACTCCACTCCGTTATCGGCCTAGACAAAGGCCCATTAGGCCGTCCTAGCTCACCATCTGGGAAGTAGGGCCTCGATAGATTCCCGCCCGCTCTATCCGAAAATGCATGCAGTCCCGTTAAGGCGAGCGGATCATTCAGAAACACACGCACCCTTTGAACGTAGTCCGAAATTTCATCTCTGTTCAAACCTGTTAAATAGGTCGCAGCCAACTTACTAGAGAAAAAAGTCGCCGTACGGGCTTTTTGAACGGCAACATCGAGCCCAAAAATCGGCGCGTCTGAGCCAACCACTAACCCCAAGATTTCGCCCGTTGTATCTACAACAACCATGGACACGCGAGCCGACTGGTTGAGCGGTCGCCGAATTTGTCCGCGTGCTGCAGACATCGTCTGATGAGCTGTTTCGAGAAGCAGCCTGACTTCATCCTGAGTTAAGGGCGTTTCACTTCCATTGCCATCGGCTGCAGCTTTTATTGGGAATCGATTGCCGCCTGCACCGTCGCTTAAAATAAACGCGTCCGGAATCGAAAACTCATCTGGCGTTACCGGTCTAATACCGGATCCTTCTTGACCGTACTGCTGGCCGGTTTTGATACCTTGAGCCGAATTGAAGTAGCCTGGAACTGAAATCAAACTGGCTTCGATCAAGTCTCTATCAGGCTGCGTGAGTTCATTAACGAGATTACTATCGGGCTCTACAATCTCTGCATCTGAGTACCTGAGCAAGGTGCCGTCCACTGAAATTTTGTCCGCTCGGATCGTAGCGGGTGGCAAAAAGTGTGACGCGGCTAAAAGCGCAATCGCCTCATCGACATCTTCGTCAAAATCTTCAACGTTATCGTCAAAACCATAAACTGCTTTCGTGCTAACACCAATCCCACCGACTAAAACACCTTCCTTATAGAGTGGGAACCCGCCAGGATCAGCCGACATTCCGAGCGGCGATTTTCTGGGTCCGATGTTGCGGTTTATCACAGCTTCAGCGGAGGCCATCACATCCGAACAGGCTAATTGAGAAAACTGCAGCCCAAATAAGGGTCCGCTTTCCAAACCAACGGTGTACGTAGTGGGCGGAAAATGGGGCTGAATGATCATGCTCGCTGTGCGCGTGCTGAAGGCATTTGCACCAGATGAGACATACGCGCCGGTGACCGCTTTGGCGATTGCGACCGCCGTTCTCGGCACCAGCGCAGATTGCAAGCCAACGTTTCCTGCCGCCGTGTCCGCGCCCGGCCCTGGCGCAATTTGTACGTACCGAGTGCTTACCCCGTGCTCAGACACAGCTAAAACATTACCAACTCGATCACTAATACTCACAATACCCGTAGCATCACGCGCAATCATCTCCTCGATCGCGCGATCTAAAATACCCGCCACGTCTTCGGGCATCAGCCGCTTTGCCTCGACCGCCGCCTCATCAGACGACAGAGCCGCCGGCTGCGGCAATGGCGCCTGCTCGACCGACTCAGAACTACCGCAAGCGGTTAGCAAAACAATCGTAAAGCGACTAAAAGTTTTTATCGCCTCCCTAAAAATTTTTTCACCCCGTACCCTTAGTCTTAGAAATATTATCGGACTGACCACTAGGATAACTGAAATAATTTATTTTATTTCATAAATTTTATAGACAAAAAAACAACAACCCCCTCATGATGCGATTTAGCCCTAAAACTTAGGGTATTCATCGGACAAACTTACTTGCTAACCATTAAAAATGGTCACAACCGTCGCGCGGGATCTGTTTCCGTTCGCAACTCAGTTGGTTTTTTATCTAGAATCTCAGCTAAAACAAAAAGGACTTTCCCAGCATGATCGAATACCACCTAGATATCCAAACCCAAGATGGCCCGATGAACACCTTCGTGACCCATCCGGAAGAAAACGGCCCCTTCCCAGTAGTGTTATTTTATATGGATGCGCCCGGCAAACGCGAAGAACTACACGACATGGCCAGAAGAATTGCGACCACCGGTTACGTTGTTGTCTTGCCAAATCTTTACTACCGAAAAACAAAAGAATTTGTTTGGGACCGAACGGATGCGGCCATGAAAGCGATGTTCGAGATGACCAAGCACTTGTCACTTGACTTAATTATGCAAGATACGGCCGCTCTGCTCGATTTCGTGGATGGATTCGATGCCGCCAACAGCGACCGGATTGGCGCCGTAGGCTACTGTATGAGCGGCCCATTTGTATTCAAAGCCGCCGGCTCCTATCCCAACCGAATCGCCTGTGCGGCTTCGATCTACGGCGCGAACTTACTCACCAAACGAGACGATTCGCCTCATCTTACCGCTAAGAACATAACCGGTGAGATGTATTTCGCCTGTGCCGAGATTGATCACTTTGCCCCCATAGATACCATCGATGCGCTTGAGCGCCATCTTGCTAAAAGCCAGATTAACTACCGATTAGAGTGGTACCCTGGCGCAGAGCATGGCTTTGCCTTCCCTGGCCGCGGCGCGATCTATCACAAACCCAGCGCAGAGCGGCATTGGGAACGATTGCATGATTTGTTTGACCGCAACTTAAAGCTTGATGGTTGAATGGTTGCATGGCTGCATGGCTGCATGGCTGCATGGTTTTTCGAGCGTAAACCGCTAAAGCGAACTCTGATTTTGACAAAACCCCTTAATCTTTAAATATCCTGAGTTCGCCGCGGCACTGATTGTAATACGACCGCTTTTGGGACACTCACCCAGACCGGGCGCAACCTGCGCTCGCACTGCCGCCTACGCGCACCCCTTTTCCCTTCTTCAAAACAGCGTTTCGCAGCGGACCGGCTCGGGAAGTCGAACCACCCCTGCTGATTCTGTGATAAGTTACCCCCGATTGAAAACGCCAAGGCTATTGCTGTGAATCAAAATTTTTCGAATCGCTACCTGATCCTGGTGGTCTTTATCTTCACGTTAGCTTCGACTTTCTCAATCATCGATCGACAGATTCTCAACGTCATGATTGGCCCCATCAAGCGTGATTTGGGCGGCATTTCCGACACGCAAGTCTCGCTTATCATGGGATTCGCTTTTGCCCTATTTTATACGCTGATGACCTATCCCGCAGGTCGAATCGCAGACCGCTACAATCGAATCAAATTAATGACAGCGGGCATTGCCGGTTGGAGTTTCATGACCATGATGTGCGGCGCTGCTTCACAATACTGGCAGCTCTTTCTTGCCCGGATGGGCGTTGGCGTCGGTGAGGCAACGCTCGGGCCCGCGGCAAACTCAGCCCTGGCTGACTATTTCCCGCCTGAGCGCCTTCCAATTGCAATCGGCATTGTGGCCTCTGCGCCATTTATCGGCCAAGGACTGGCTAACATCGCCGGCGGACCTTTAATTGACTATCTTGAAAGCACACCCAATTTTGTCGTGCCCGTTTTAGGGGAGATCTATTCTTGGCAGATGGTTTTAATGCTGGTTGGCGCACCAGGCCTGCTCGTCGCGCTCGCTATGTGGTTTTTAATTGAGCCCGATCGCAAAAATAAGCAGCTGGCGGAGGATACCTCGGTTCCAATGAAAGACGTTTGGTCCTTCATTAAAAGTCGAAAACATTTTTTCTTTTTCGTCTTCCTCGGTTACTTGTGCCTTGCAACCCAAGGCTGGTCTTTGTTCAGCTGGCTGGTGGAATACTTTGTTAGAAACCACGAATGGAGCCGAACGGAAATTGGTTTATCCTATGGCAGCATCGCGCTTGTTGTTGGGATAATCGGCAGCGTTACTGGCGGGCTATTTGCGAGCGCTATGATTAAACGCGGCAAAGTGGACGCAACGTTGCGAGTCGTCCTTTATTCTACCGTCGCGCTGCTGCCTTTGGCAGCCTTCCTAACCGTGGCGCCCAACCCATATGTTGCATTGGCCCTGCTCGTTCCCGTAACGTTTTGTATGGCGATGCCGCCAGGTCTCATTATCGCCACCTTGCAGACAGTATCTCCAAATGAGCTTCGCGGCCAGATGGTTGCCTTTTACCTGATCGCAGTCAACTTCTTATCCTATAGTTTTGCGCCGTCGCTACCTGCGGTAATCAGCGACTTTGTGTTCGAAAGTGAGCTGGCATTGGGTCAATCAATTTCACTACTCGCTTTGATTAACTACTCGGTTGCAATTATCTGCCTTGGCCTGAGCCTAAAATACTTCAGGCAGGCCATCGAGCGGACCCAATCTTGGCGTAACTAACCCTGCGACAAAAACATCGGAGAAACCCCTATGAAGACCCCCTTCCCCATATCACCGGAGGAACTCACAACAGACTGGTTGAGCCTCGTATTGGATTGCCAGGTCGATGCTTTCTCTGTCAAACCGTTAGGCGAAGGGGTCGGCATCTTAGGCCTCGTCACCCGCGTAACGCTTGAAGGCGAGGCATGCCCGAAGACATTGATCGCAAAGTTCCAATCGCCAGTCGCCGATAATCGGGCGGTTGCAGGGCTTTATCAAATGTACGAGCGGGAAATTACCTTTTACACTGAGATTGCACCCACCCTATCGATTCGCGCACCCAGTTGCTTTCATGCGGGCTACGATCCAGCCTCCCGCGCCTTCGTGCTCCTGCTAGAGGATCTAGATCAATACGAGATTGGCGATCAGGTTGCGGGCTGTAGCATTGAGCAATGCGAGCAGGTGGTTAAAGCTTTGGCAAAATTTCATGCTGAGACCTTCAAAACGACGGCGTTCCCGTCGATCGAGCGACACAATAATGAAGCTCAGGTTACTGGCATGCAAGCTGGGTTTTCAGCCGGCTGGCCGGTGGTTAAAACGTTGTTTCCGGAGCTGATCTCGGAGCAGGCCGAGCGCCTCGCCGTCAGGCTCCCGGACCAATTGCCGGCACTACTTGACGCCATCACCGCAGACCCGATCTGCATCAGCCATGGCGATATGCGGCTCGACAATATCTTTTTTGGCGCGGATCACATTGCGCTCGTTGATTTTCAGGCGGTATCAAAATCCGCACCAGAACATGACCTTGCCTACTTTTTAACGCAAAGCCCCAGCGATGCCGTCCGTAATGCGAAAGATTGGGTCGCGCTCTATCATGCGGAGCTCACGAAGTTGGGCGTTGACTATCCACTTGAGGATTGCCGACGACGATTCACCCAATGCGCACTGTATTTCCTTTGCTACGCCGTGGTAATTTGTAGCGCATTGGATTTGGCCAATGAACGCGGTCGAGCGCTGGGCGAAACACTACTAGGCAATTCTCTGCGTTCAATTGACGCGCTGGATGCATTTGATTTATTAACCTAAGGATTTACAGATGAAATTAGAAGGAAAAGTTGCCGCTATCACGGGCGGATCAGCAGGAATCGGCCGCGCGATTGCTGAGGCTTTTCTCGCCGAAGGCGCGAAAGTTGCAATCATGGCGAGAAACCCAGCGAAAGCCGAGGCGATGCTTGCCGAACTTAACGCGGGTGATCACTTAATTTTCATCCAAGGCGATGCCATGGATCAGGCCTCAATCGAGCATTTCGTCACTGGCACGGCCGAGCAATTTGGTCGATTAGATATCCTAGTCAACAACGCAGGTGGTGCGGGTGACTTACAACCGGCGGCAAATCTCAGCGATGAATCATTTGATGAATGTATGAAATGGAATGTGTATTCCACTTTTTGGGGTACCCGCCGAGCCTTGCAGCTTATGCTCCCTCAAAAATGGGGCCGCATCATTAATATCTCGTCAATGGAAGGCAAGCACGGCAAGCCAGTATTGACAGCTTATAGCGCTGCGAAACATGCCGTGAACGGCATGACAAAATCAATCGCTCGAGAGGTTGGCACTGAGGGTATCACCGTAAACGCCATCTGTCCTGGGCTGATCATCACGGACATTGTTCGGGACAATGGCCCCAAGACCGCTGAGGCAATGGGTATGACCTTCGATGAAATGGTCACCGCCTTCTCTCAAGAAGCTGCAATTAAACGGCCCAACACCGTCGAAGAAGTGGCGGCCGTTGCCGTTCTGCTTGCCAGCGATTTGGGCGGCGGGATCACTGGTGCGCTGCTGAGCGTCGATGGCGGTACGGCTCAGTACTAACTGATAAATCGCTTATGGGGTCGCCTGGCCCGCGTCAATCGACCCCATACCTTGTTTAGTTTTGGCGCTGGTCCACCGGGCCGCGCTTCTTAACCCTCTGCGCCTAACCATTTATTAGTCATCAAACCAGTGACGATTGTCTAACGGAGCGCACAAGGCCGGCTACTGATCCAGAAAACTCTTCAGATGGTCTGAACGACTTGGGTGTCGCAATTTGCGCAGGGCCTTCGCTTCGATTTGTCGTATCCGCTCTCGAGTGACATCAAACTGCTTACCAACCTCTTCCAACGTGTGATCAGTATTCATATCAATACCAAACCGCATGCGAAGCACTTTTGCTTCTCTTGCCGTTAAACCTGCCAAGATATTACGCGTGGCATCCCGCAAACCTTCCTCTGTCGCAACGTCCAAAGGCGCGCCCACTGCGGCCGCATCCCCATTGGCATCCTCACCCAGAAAGTCTCCTAAAGAGGAGTCGTCGTCATCACCAATCGGCGTTTCCATGGAGATTGGCTCCTTGGCAATCTTAAGCACACGACGCACTTTTTCTTCAGGCATTTCCATGCGGACACCGAGTTCTTCCGGCGTTGGGTCCCGACCCATCTCTTGGAGCATTTGCCGTGAAATCCGGGACAATTTATTGATCGTTTCGATCATATGCACGGGAATACGAATGGTTCTTGCTTGATCTGCGATTGAACGCGTAATTGCTTGACGAATCCACCAAGTTGCATAAGTCGAGAATTTATAGCCTCGGCGATACTCAAATTTATCGACGGCTTTCATCAACCCAATATTGCCTTCTTGGATCAGGTCTAAAAACTGTAAACCCCGGTTAGTATATTTCTTGGCAATTGAGATCACCAAGCGAAGGTTGGCCTCAACCATATCCTTCTTCGCACGACGCGCTTTTGCTTCGCCAATAAATAGCCGACGATTCAGGTCCTTCAAATCGGCAACGGTCAGGCCCGCTTCTTCGGAAATACTGACAATCCGTTTTTGGGCCCGGATTACGTCGTCCTGAACACCCTTTAATTTACTAACGCCAGCTTTGATTTGCTTGGCAACCCATTTCAAGTCACATTCATTACCCGGGAAAGCGTCCATGAACGCTTTTCGACTCATGCCGGCCTCACGAACGCAGAGCGCGATGATCTGGCGTTCTAAGCGGCGAATTTCTTGGTGCGGCGCTTTGACCTCTCTGACAATTTTTTCGTACTCTTTCGGAACGAACTTAAAGTACTGGAAGGCGACCGCTAACGCTGCAATTTCTTTCTGCGCCGCATCGGATTGGCGTCCGTTTCGTTTAATTGAACGCGTCGTTTTAGCCAGCTGTTTTTCTAATATACCGAAGCGTTCGGCGGCGAGATCTGCATCGGGCCCGTTGTCCACTTCAGCGGCATCTTCGTCTTTGGCCTCTCCCGGCACGACTTGAGCCGCGGGCGCAACGTGCTCAGCAGGGTCTAAAAAGCCGATGATCAAATCAATCAGCTTGCCGTCTTCTTGTTGGGTTTCTTGATAGCGACTAATAATGCGCTCAACAACACCTGGGAATCCAGATGCGGCATCGAGCACATCTCGAATGCCTTCTTCGATCCGCTTAGCGATTTCGATTTCACCCTCACGCGTCAGCAAGTCAACCGTACCCATCTCCCGCATGTACATCCGCACCGGATCGGTTGTTCGTCCCGTTTCATTTTCAACGGCCACGAGTACGGCCGCCGCCTCATCTGCAGCAAGATCATCGGTGACATCGGCTTCAACCATTAGATCATCCGCTTCTGGAGCCGATTCAGCGACCGTGATCCCCATGTCATTGATCATGCCGATAATATCTTCGATCTGTTCAGGATCTGAGATATCGTCTGGCAAATGGTCATTCACCTCAGAATAGGTGAGAAAACCCTGCTCTCTGCCTAGAGCAATGAGCTTCTTTAATCTTGATTGTTTTTGAGCAAGACCGCTGGCCATAACACCCCTCTTTTACTTCATCCCCCCAAAGGACAAATCAGTATAGGGTCGTCTTGGGCGTTTAGCCAGTCAAGAGCCAAGCTGGGCGTACTAGAATGGTAGAAAATTCATGGGATTAATGATGGGTCATCGCCCGCCGGCGCCTTTGAAAAATACTGCCGAATCAGCCCACGCTCATCTTCGGACAATTGCGACGGCGGCTTTTGTAACAATGCGTCAATCTGGGCCCGACCATCCTGCTGATTATAGCGTTTGAACTTGCTTTTCATAAGCCCTATAAACTCGTCCTTAAGATGCTCTGTTGGCAGTAAAGGCTTGTATTCAAATGCTTTTTTTAAAAAGCCTTGCTCTGGTTTTCCACTGAATTTTGCGAGAATCTCACCGGGAGAACTCAAACTGCCCGCGTGCACGTCACAAGCAATCGTCCGAAGCAACTGATCTTGATCCCCGCGCGTTAAGCACTCAAAGGCCTCGACCTGAAATTCCAAAGCCAGCTCCGGCTGGAGAATCAGTAGCGATAATGCGGGGTCCAGACTCGCATTAATCAGCATCTCCGGTGCTTGAGCATCTTGAACCTCCGGCGGCACCTCATCATACCGCGGCCGAACATCTTGAGCGGTGCTTTCAAACGAGCTGTCATATTTTACCGTCACATCTTGAAGCCTTTGGGTCGACAACCCCGTATTCTGCGAAAGGGCATCAATCATGAGCTGCCGAAACACCCCTTCCGGCATTAAATTAATCAGGGGCATTGCGTCTTTACTGAGGGCGGCTTTACCGGCAATCCCGGTCGGATCAAGACCGTTTTCTTTCAAATCTTGCGCCAGCTTTTCAAAGAGCCAGTCAGCGACCGAATGTGATGCCGCAAGCTTTGCAAGAAACGCCGCTTGCCCAACCCGCCTAACCAATGAATCGGGGTCGTCACCATCAGGAAGAAACATGAACCGGGCGCTTCGACCGTCGCTCAAATGCGGCAGGACCGTCAGCATCGCTTTCCAGGCGGCACGCCGGCCTGCAGCGTCGCCGTCAAAACAAAATATAATCTCCGAGACTTGGCGAAACATTCTTTGGATATGCTCATCAGACGTCGCCGTACCCAAGGTCGCAACCGCAAACTCAATTTGGTTTTGCGCCAACGCCACCACGTCCATGTAACCCTCGACAACCAGCAACCTTGACAACTTTTTTTGGCTGCGCCTAGCCTCGAATAAACCATAGAGCTCTCGCCCTTTATGGAACACGGCTGTTTCGGGCGAGTTGAGATATTTCGGCTTGCCATCACCGATCACTCGACCGCCGAACGCGATGGTTCGCCCTCGTAGATCCCGAATCGGGAACATCACTCGATCCCGAAAACGATCATAGCGTTTAGCCTCAGCATCTTGAGTCACCACGAGACCTGCGTCTAAAAGACGACTCAGATAGCTTGACGAGTCTGGCTTTAACGCCAGCAGATTCTGCCAACCGGGCGGCGCGAACCCTATTTCAAACCGGTTCGCCACCTCGCCCGTCAGGCCTCTCTGTTTCAAATAATCAACCGCCCGTGCCCGCTGAGGGCTCGATCGAAGCTGTTGTTTATAAAAATCTTTTGCATCTGTAAGGGTGTCAAAAATCAATTTGCGCTGCTCGACCGCCTCTCGGTCCTCAGTTGAGGCATCGTTTGGCACCGCCAACCCTAGACGGCTCGCGAGGGACTCCACCGCCGACAAAAAATCCATGCGATCGAATTCCATTAAGAATTTCAATGCCGACCCAGAGGCCTGACAGCCGAAACAGTAATAGAACTGCTTTTCCTGACTTACCGAGAAACTGGGGGATTTTTCTTGATGGAACGGGCACAGACCGGAAAAGTTTTGCCCCGTCTTCTTCAATGCGACCCGGGACTCGATTATCTCAACGATATCGGTTCGGGCAAGAAGCTCATCAATAAAAGTAGGAGGAATCACCGCGATACCAAAGCACTTTAACGGCTAAGGAGTGTGGCAGGGGCCTTATCGATTCGCAAGCTAACCCTGACTTAATTGCGCCTTGACCAGTTGGCCCACCTTCGCCATGTCGGCACGACCCTGCGCCCGGTCTTTAACCGAGCCCATTACCTGGCCCATTTTCGACATTTCTCGAGCCCCGGCGGCTTCAATGGCCTCTTCAATGAGCGCTAAGACCGCCTCATCGGATAGGGGTTCAGGCAAATACTGTGCGATCAAGTCAAGTTCAAACTGCTCTTGGTCTGCAAGATCTTGACGATCTGCAGCAAGATACTGGCTTAAAGAGTCTCTTCTTTGTTTCACCATCTTCTCAAGGATCACCAACACATCCTGATCGGATAATTCAATTCGCTCATCAACTTCTCGACGCTTCAACTCGGCCATAATCAAGCGCAGTGTCCCCAAGGTTTGCTTGGCGCGTGCCCGCATGGCATTTTTAACATCGTTTTGCAGTCGATCTTTCAGGGATTCTGACATAAAACACCTCGATGACTCATGAGAAGGGAGATTAAGGGGCGCTGGAGAAGACGCAACGACGCTCAGAGGCTGTATGACGTACTGTCGTCTTGGGCTATGAGGGTCATAGCCCGCTTAGAGGGCACTAACTAGTAGAGCCGCTCCATTTTTCTTGATTCTCTTTGTACTTTTTTCGCGTACCGCTTCACAGCTGCTGCTGCTTTACGCTTCCGAATTGACGTTGGCTTTTCATAGAACTCGCGTTTACGGACATCCGCCAGAACACCGGCTTTTTCGCAAGACCGCTTAAAGCGACGGAGCGCGATATCGAACGGTTCGTTTTCTTTTACTTTTACGTAGGGCATTGTTTGTTTTACACCAGCCAAATGGAGAGCGGATTCTAAACACAATCCAGAACAATTGCAAAAGCCCCAACGAGACCAAACCTTTTAGTCCAGGCTAACTTAATCTTTGCCCCCGCGCGCCAATCGATGCAGACGAGACGCACTCCTCGGTCTATAATTGTCATCTCAATCAATATCGTCTGGAGCCAAACGTGCGCGTTTTGGGGATCGAAACATCTTGTGATGAAACCGGAATTGCGCTGTATGACGATTCGCTCGGGTTAATGGCCGACCTTCTGTATAGCCAAATTGATGTCCATAAAGCGTACGGCGGCGTTGTACCTGAGCTGGCATCCCGCGACCATATCCGAAAATGCCTTCCGATGATTGATCAAATCTTGACCCAAACCGAGACCAAGCCGGATCAGATCGACGCGATTGCTTTTACGGAGGGCCCGGGCCTGATTGGCGCCCTGCTGGTTGGCGCCAGCATCGCCAAATCGCTCGCCTTGGCTTGGGACATTCCCGCCATTGGCATTCATCATATGGAGGGCCACCTGCAAGCCACCCAATTAACTGAAACGCCAACGCAATATCCCTTTGTCGCGCTCCTGGTTTCCGGCGGGCATACTCAGCTCATGGCCTGCAGCCAGCCAGGAGAATACGAAATCCTAGGCGAGTCGATGGACGATGCAGCCGGCGAAGCCTTTGACAAGGTCGCCAAGATGCTGGGATTGGGGTATCCCGGAGGACCACAGATAGCCGCTTTGGCAACCCACGGCGCCAAAGACCGATTTCACTTTCCTAGGCCTATGACCCAAAAACCAGGACTCAACTTCAGCTTCAGCGGTTTAAAGACCCATACTATGAACACCTTGCGAGCCTTAAAAGACCCGAGCGATCAGGATCGAGCCGATATAGCGCGTGCCTTTGAGGAAGCCGTTGTTGAGACCATTAAAATCAAATGTACCCGCGCGCTTGCGCAAACAGGGTACCCGACCCTTGTATTAGCCGGCGGCGTCAGCGCTAACACTCGACTTCGGGCGAGTCTTCAAACCCTGAGTCAGACGTTAAAGATTGAGGTGAGCTATCCAGACCTTAAATTCTGCACAGATAACGGCGCGATGATTGCGATTGCAGGCCTACTACGACGAAGCCAGTGGCAGCGCGATAACCATGAGATCATTGCGCGCCCGAGATGGCCCATGACCGAACTTCAAGGGCTTGCCACATGACCCGGCAAGGGCGCATTGACGTTACACAGCTTGAAATAGAAACCATCATTGGCGCTTACCCGCGAGAACGCGAGGTCTTACAAACAATCTATTTGGATCTTGCCTTGGAATATGATTTTGCGCCGCCAGCCTGCAAGGACGATCTCGCTTTGGCCATCGATTATGATGCACTCACCCAGGACCTCGCCAAACTCATCAGGACCAAACGCTTTAAACTACTAGAGACCCTGACCCTAGTTGCCGCCGACCATTTACTCACCCACTATCCGTTGACGCGGGTCGAAGTCACCGTGCACAAGCCATCTGCAATGGCGAGGGCTGCGCGAATTTCTGCAACACTGATCAAAACAGCTTCTCAATAACCACTCGAACCGGCTCCGCGCTCTGCAGATGGACGGCGCCATTAGCGGAGATCGCGCCGAGCGCCTTGATGATCGCGGCAGAGCGACTATACTGACTGTCCCTCCAAGGCAATGAACGACGTATAATGGACGACAGCCAACTCAAAATCCTGAAGGGATTAAGTCCTTTTTCCGCGCTTTCGGATGCAAACTTCATCAAGATAGCAGCACGCGGCGAGATCAAATCCCAGCCTGCTGGCGCACTTCTTTTCAAGCGCTTCAGCAATGATCCGGATTCTCATTGGCTGCTCACAGGCCAACTCAATCTCGTCAACGACGCCTTTGAAAACAGAGCTTTCACAGAGTCTGATAGTCAAACTTACGGCGCCGTCGATGATTTTCAGCCACATACGGTGTCCGCTGTTTGTGAAGCACCTTGTGCTGTTTTCACGTTATCCAAAACCGTTCAAAGTGAAATCGAAACGCTGCTTGAGGCGGCCGCAAGCACGGCAGAGAATTCGCTTTCAATCGGCAACTGGATGGAACGACTGCTCTCTACGCCACTATTTGAATTCATCCCACCGACCAACATTCAGGAACTGTTCAAGCGATTCAAAACGCGGCAGGTTACAAGTGGTGAGATCATCATCAAGCAGGGCGAGCCCGGCGACTATTTCTATATGATCAAAACAGGCTCCGTTTCTGTCCACGTTGAAATGAACGGCAAGGTCAACCAAGTTGCAAAACTCACCGCCGGCCAGAGTTTCGGTCAAGATGCCCTAGTCAGCGACCTACCAAGAAATGCGACCATCATGGCGACGGCACCGTGCGAGCTTGGAATGCTTACCGAAGCCGACTTCGAGGATCTATTATTAAGCCCCGTTATTGAAGTGATCACCCCAGCAGAAATCGAAGAAGCGGTCCGAGTTCAGGGCACGCGAGTACAAATTCTGAACCTCTATCAGCCAGATGATCTACAGCCAGAGGCTGCCGCGGAAGAGCTTGCGATCCCCTTTATGGCCTTGCGGAATCATATTCATGAGTTCTCAAAGGAGATTGTGTACGTCGTGCGGGGCCCAGCGTCGCCAAAAATCAACCTGCTGGGTGCTTATCTTCTTAATGAAGCCGGGCATACTGCTTACGTTTTAGCAGCAGACCCAGCATGAGAACCCTACATTGGACGGATCATCTACTGGCCCACGTCGATCGCAGCATAAAAACCATGACTGGCACCTTACCGGTCGCGAACGGCTTTGAGCATGACAGCCGGGCAGATGAATTAACGCCAGAGGAACAATCAAAATCCCGGCAACTCATGCGCATCAATCACTGCGGTGAAGTCTGTGCCCAAGGCCTTTACCACGGTCAAATGCTTAGTGCCCGTAATGATTCAACCAAAGTTCATTTAGAACACGCAGCGGAAGATGAACAAAAGCACCTTGTTTGGTGCCAAGAGCGCTTGCGGGAACTCAACGGACAAACCAGTTATTTAAATCCCCTCTGGTATGGCGCCTCGTTTGCCGTTGGCGCTGCAACCGGTTTAATGGGGGACCGGGTGAGCCTTGGTTTTATTGCCGCAACAGAAGAGGAAGTTTGCAAACATCTAGATCGACACTTGGCAGAACTTCCAGAGGGCGACCATCGGACCCGTGAGATCATCGCCCAAATGCAGGCGGATGAAGCTGGCCATGAACAGGCGGCTCTTGATGAGGGTGGCGCCCCGTACCCCGCCGCCATAAAAAAATTCATGGCCCTTCAATCCGCTCTCATGACGAGCGCGACGCGTTGGATTTAGGCACCAAAGTGAGGGCTTAGAGGTCGTTGAGTCCTTCTTTTGTCGCAATGGGCGGGTGATAAATGATTTGCACCCGAATCTCAGAGGGGCCCACACAATAAAAACTGATCGCCCCATCTCGATGCATTCTGGGCTCCGTTAGCACCTCCACACCGCTTGCTTGTAAGAATTCAAACCAAGCCTGAACCTCATCTGGGTCGTTAATAAAGAACCCAATGTGGTCCAGCGAACCCTGTCCGTCGACTGTCTCTACCTGGTGGAGGGCCAGATTATCATTACCTGAAGTCAAATAGACGTTGTCAGCGTCGGGTCGCCATTCAATCATCATGCCCATCAGGTCCACAAAAAAGTGTTCTGCCACGACCAAGTCCTGCACAAACAATGCGACATGTCGGAGACCTTGGGTTTTTCCTGGCCGCTTCATACCGCCACCGCCTGAATCTCAAAGCTGTGCGTGATCTCAACGCCACCAGCTTCCAGCATTTTCGACGCGGAGCAATACTTTTCCGCCGAGAGCTGTACCGCCCGCGCAACGTGCTGCTCGCTGATATTCTCTCCCTGAATTACAAAATGAAGCTGGATTTTAGTAAACACAGCGGGTGTAGCATCCGCACGATCAGCAGACAGCTCAACCTTGCAGTCCAATACCTTTTGTCGAGCCTTCTTGAGAATTGAAACAACATCATAACTAGCGCATCCGCCCAATCCGATCAAAACGAGCTCCATAGGGCGCGGCCCTTTATTTTGCCCACCGGCTTCTTCAGGGCCATCAAGCAGGAGTTGATGACCCGTCTCAGACGTCGCCAGAAAACACACTTCCCCCTGCCAATGCACCATCGCTTTCATTTTGCTTTCTCCGTCATCCTAATCTCAAGGTTATGACTGCTAAGATTTGTCCAATAAATAAAGCACTCGGGCCTGTCCTCAGATATGGACAGCCCTCAGACCGGGTCGCAGCCAAGCCAACCGCCCGATGCGAGTTGCGTTCTTAATCGCGTTTGCTTGTTGAGGGTTTTTGGACCGAACCAAACAGCGCGTTTAGCCTTTCACCGGGATCGGGATGCCGCATAAAAGCTTCACCGACTAAGAAAGTGCCGACACCCGATGTCCACATTGATTGCACATCTGACTCAGTATGAATACCGCTCTCAGTAATGATCAATGTCTCAGACGGGATCTGCTCGAGCAGGCCAAGGGTTGTATCGAGACTGACCGAAAAGTCATGCAAATTCCGGTTATTAATACCCAGCAGTTTTGGCGCGAATCGAAGCGCCCGCTGGCACTCACTCGCATCATGAACTTCAACCAACACATCCAAGCCCAGCCCGGTCGCCAGCGCATAAAACTCATCCAGCGCCTCATCCGTCAAGGCAGATACGATTAACAAAATGCAATCTGCACCGAGCTCAAACGACTCATAAATTTGAAACGCATCAATGATGAAGTCTTTACGCAATACCGGTAGTGAGGCACTCGAGCGCGCCGTCGCCAGATCCGCATCACTCCCGAAAAAGAATGGCTCGTCTGTTAAGCAGGACAAGCAAGCAGCGCCGTGACGCTCATAAGATTCCGCGATTGACGCGACGTCAAAGTTAGGCCGGATAATGCCCTTAGACGGCGAACCTTTTTTGATTTCAGCAATGACCGCGGGCAATCCAAGGGACTGCTTGACTCTAAGGGCATCCGCAAAGCCTCTCACGCTTGATGGGCGTCGCAACGCCTTCGGGTCAATCTTGCGATGGACTCGCTGCGCCGCGATATGATTTCGTTTCTCTGCAATAATTTTTTCAAGCACTGTGGGGGTTGTCATGATGAAAGCGCTCCGAGCTGCTGACTGAACTCAACGAGAAAGCGCAGCTTCTCGGTCGCCGCACCACTGGCAATGACGTCTTCTGCTAACGCAATGCCTCCGCTTAGGGTTTGGCTACCACCCCCCACATAAATTGCAGCACCGGCATTTAACGTAACAAACTGACTAGCAAGGTCATGCTCACCAGATAAAGCGGCTTTCACCAAAGTCAGACTTTCCTTGCTGTCTTGAACGGTCAGCCCAGCCCAGGTTTGCGATTTCATCCCAAAATCTTCTGGCCGGATTTCGTATTCAGATATTTCACCATTCACCAACTCAGCAACGCGTGTTGGCGCGGCGATACTAATCTCATCTAGCCCATCTTCAGAATGCACAACTAGCACCCGTTGGCTACCCAGCTTTTTAAGCACCTCAGCCATCGGCCTCACCCAGGCGCGATCAAACACCCCCAACACTTGATTTTCAGCACCCGCTGGATTGGTGAGCGGACCTAATAAATTAAAGACGGTTCGGAACTGCAGCTCTTTTCGAGGACCAATCGCGTGCCGCATCGCACCGTGGTGATTCACCGCAAACAAAAATCCCAAACCCACCACATCAATACATTGCGCGACTTGAGAGGGCGTTAAGTTCAGGTAAACGCCGGCGCTTTCCAGGACGTCCGCGCTACCACTCTTTCCAGAGGCCGCCCGGTTGCCGTGTTTCGCAACTTTTATACCCGCACCAGCTGCAACAAAGGCGCTCGCGGTTGAGACATTGAATTTGTTCGAGCCGCTGCCACCGGTGCCGCAGGTATCAACAAGACCGCTTGAGTCGACCATGACTCGGGCAGCAAGCGCTCTCATCACTTTGGCCGCTGCCGCAATCTCCGTCACGGTTTCCCCTTTAATTCGCAGTGCCGTCAGGGCCGAGCCGATCTGAGCGGCAGTTGCTTCGCCCGTCATAATGGCCTGCATCAAGAACGTCATCTGCTCGTCAGAAAGATCCTCTTGCGCCGCTAAATTTGCTAACAGGGTTGGTAAACTCATACGCCAAAGCCTTGGGTCAAAAAATTATTCAGCAACGCGTGTCCGTGCTCAGTCAAAATCGACTCAGGATGAAATTGCACCCCTTCGACCCCGTCAACCGCTTGTCTCACGCCCATAATGGCCTCCATCGAACCGTCCTCAAACGAAGTCCATGCGGTGACCTCCAGTGCATCCGGTAGTGACTCGGGGGCAAGCACCAAAGAGTGATAGCGCGTTGCCACGAACGGACTGGGCAAACCGGTAAAAACGCCAACACCCGAGTGAAAAATCTCAGAGGTTTTACCATGCATCACCCGGGGGGCGCGCACTACCGCTCCACCGTACACCTGACCAATACTTTGATGTCCTAAACAAACCCCTAATATCGGAATCTCGCCACGGAACCGTTCAATAACGCCCATGGAAATACCCGCTTCATTTGGCGTGCAAGGTCCGGGCGAAATAACGATCTGATTTGGTTTCAGCGCCTCAATATCCTCTACAGAGACTTCATCATTGCGTACCACCATGACCTCAGCGCCCAATTCCGCGAGATACTGCACAACGTTGTAAGTAAAGGAGTCATAGTTATCAATCATCAATAACATTACAGGCCTCGTGGCGCACGGCGCTTAAAAGAACTGACTGCGTAGCAAAAAGTGGCTTTCATCGATTTTCCTCGCCCGGTACGCGAAACCGCAATCCGTCTTCGGCAATAATTGCCGCCTGCATTACCGAGCGCGCTTTGTTGAGTGTTTCCTTCCATTCAAGCTGCGGCTCAGAATCTGCCACGATGCCAGCGCCGGCTTGAACAAACAACCGTCCGTTCTGAATGACCGCCGTCCTAATTGCGATTGCCGTATCCATTTGTCCTTGCCAAGACAGATAACCTACTGCGCCCCCAAAGATGCCGCGTTTAACGGGCTCAAACGCATCAATTAATTCCATCGCCCGAACCTTAGGCGCACCGCTCAAAGTGCCCACCGGCAACGTCGCTTTGAGGACATCGATGGCTGTGAGGTTCGGCTTCAAGCGACCGGACACATTAGACGCTAAATGCATCACATGAGCGTATCGCTCAATCGTCATCATCTCTGAGACTTCAACCGTACCGGTTTCGCAAACCCGGCCGATATCATTACGGCCAAGGTCGATTAGCATCAAGTGCTCTGCTTGCTCCTTAGGATCCGCTCGTAACTCTCGCTCCATCTCAAGATCTTCTTCTGGCGATCTACCGCGTCGCCGGGTACCAGCAAGCGGTCGCACCGTCACCTCTCCATGCTCCAAACGCGCCAAAATCTCAGGCGAGGACGACACAATCTGAACGGTCTCTAAGTCCATAAAATACATATAGGGCGACGGGTTTAAGGCACGGAGCGCTCGATACAAATTCAGCGGTGCCGCCTCAAAACTGCATGACAAGCGTTGGGACAAAATCACTTGCATCACATCGCCTGCTGCGATGTATTCTTTGAGACGGGACACATCGGCCTTGAACTGAGCCTCGCCATAAGACGAAACGAAATCATGCTCTTCAAGTTTCGGAGAAACCTTTGGCGCAACGAACTCATCCGGCAGCGTTCCTCTCAAACAGCCTTGCATCGCATCCAAACGCAGCGCAGCTTGACTCAACTGATCCGTGCTGAGGTCACTAACGTGGGTCACAAGGTGCATTCGACCCTTGACGTTATCAAACACGATCACATCGTCGGAGATCATCAAGACAATATCAGCGGAGCCCAGCTCATCCGGGGGTGCTGAATCTTTGATTTTGGGCTCGACATAGCGAACTGTGTCATACCCGAAGTAACCCACAAGCCCACCCGTGTAGTTCGGCATCCCAGGGCAGCTTGGATAACTAAAGGCCTCCTGAAGCTTTGCAATCTCGGCCAGTGGGTCTTCAATCACCTCATCCCGAGTCAGAGAGCCATTGTCAGTCAATGTCAGTCGATCCCCAGAGATTCTCAAAATGCGCCTTGCGGGCAGACCAATAATCGAAAATCGAGACCATTTCTCGCCGCCTTGATTCGCGGACTCTAGCAAGTAGCTATAGGGTCCTCTTGCCACTTTGGCATAGCACGATAGGGGGGTTTCAAAATCCGCAACCAATTCCCGGCAAATCGGTACATGGAGACACCCATTGGCCACAAGGGCGGCAAGGTACGCGGGTGTGTTTGGGGCACGATCCGTCATCTCAGCTTAAACGTCAGAAAGCGCCGAGCGCATCGCTTGGATCGTTGCCGCATAATCAGGATGTCCAAAAATAGCCGAACCTGCAACGAACGTATCGGCGCCGGACGCATGAATCGCGGCGATATTATCCACTTTGACGCCACCATCGACCTCAAGCCGAATGTCCCGGCCACTGTCATCAATCAAAGCCCGAATTGCCTGAATTTTACGATGGGTTATGTCAATGAACGTCTGGCCACCAAACCCAGGGTTAATCGACATAACCAAAATCATGTCGACTTTATCCATCACAAAATCGAGGCAGGAGATCGGCGTAGCAGGATTTAAAACCAACCCAGCTTTGACGTTGGCTGATTTTACCAATTCAAGTGAACGGTCGACATGTCGAGATGCTTCTGGATGAAAGGTAATGTAGCTGGCACCGGCCTCAATGAAATCCCCAATAATTCGATCAACCGGTTCAACCATCAAATGTACATCAATGGGCGCGGCAATGCCGTATTGCCTTAACGCCTGACACACCATTGGCCCAATGGTCAAATTCGGTACATAGTGGTTGTCCATGACGTCAAAATGGATGATGTCGGCACCGGCCTCGAGCACCGCATCGACTTCGGCACCCAACCGGGCAAAATCGGCTGCTAATATCGACGGCGCGATCCAATTATCGTTCTTCATAGAACCCTCTCGCTCGGTATGAGCGTCAAATCAAAAAGCCATCACGGCACAGCCTTTGATCTGCGCGCGACCCTTAAAACCGCAGTTTACAGGATCCAGCTGATCAACGACACAGACCAGCTTCGAAATCTGCTTGCGTGCTCTGTAGCCGGTCCGGTGTTCCAACATCTGACCAATACCCATCATGGATACAACCGGTCAAAAGGCCTTTTTCGGCAGCCGGAAACAAAACCTCGCGCATGGCAAAGCCTGCCTTCGTCGGCGCCAAGATGAGCGCTGGCGCGATAACACCAATCCCTGAATACGTTAATTCTGATCCACGCAACACTGCCTGCATCGGGTTCAGCGCAAAATCCCCCGTAGGATGATGCAAAGGGTTCTTAACCAGAACCAAATGCGCAAGATCGGGCGTCAGCTGCGTGAGCGCCCTGAAGTCAAAATCTGTCACGACATCACTACTGATCATCAAAAAAGGGGCAGCGTCACCCAGCAGAGACAGCGCCTGTCGGGCACCGCCGCCGGTATCTAGGAGCGACGTTTCCTCAGAATAGACAATTCGGACGCCGTAAGACCTGCCATCACCTAACTGTTCTTTGATCTGGCTGCCTAAGTAATGCAAATTGACCACGATCTCATCGACCCCAGCGGCCTTCAACCGCCTCAAATGCCGTTCAATGAGCCGCTCTTTCCCAATCGACAAGAGCGGCTTGGGGCAATTATGGGTCAACGCACCCATCCGCTCACCCCGGCCTGCGGCCAGCAACAGTGCTTTCATGCGGATCTACCCAAGGGGTCTGACAGGACAAATACTTGTAGCCACCGATAAAATTCACCTAACTCGGGTTGGCGCTTGCAAACAGACGCTATGTATTTCAGCACCATCGGAATATCGTTTAAGTATCGTGATTTACCATCCCGCAGGCAAAGCCTTGAAAAGATTCCTGCGCATTTTAAATGACGCTGTAATCCCATGTTCTCAAATGACTTGTAAAATGCGGTTGGCGTCATGGCCTGCACGCGCGGATCAGACAGCCAAATTTGTCGATAGCCTTCAACAAGCGCTTGTTGCATCGCAGGCTCATATTCGACGTAGCAATCTCTTAATAACGACACTAGGTCATAACTCAACGGGCCCCGAACCGCATCCTGAAAATCCAGCAACCCCAAGGCGCCCTTTGAGGGCACCATAATATTGCGACTGTGAAAATCACGATGAACAAAGACCTGAGGTTCAGCCAGTGCAGACGCAACCAAACGATCACAAAGGCCTTGCCACAGGCGCCAAAACTCATCCGTTAGCGTTAAACCCAATAGGCGCGTCAAATACCACGTTGGGAACAAGTCCATCTCGCTCCGCAACATCGCCTCACTATAGTCCGGCAGCACGCAATCAACCCTTGCGATGTTTTGCAGCAAACCAATCACCTCGGACAACGTCGACATCACGGCTTCAGGCTCATCTTGAACTAGACCGAGTAACTGTCGGTCCCCAAAATCGGACAGCGCTAAAAACCCAGCTTCAATATCTACGGCAATAAACTCGGGCGTAGGCACACCCGCCACAAACAACGCGTTGCCAATCGCCAGAAAGTCTTGAAGCGGCTCTTTATCAGGTGGCGCATCCATGAATACAATCGATTGGTCCAGCTTAGGGCAGCGAAAATAGCGCCGAAAACTAGCATCATCCGAAACCGAGACAAAATCAGCGGCCGAAAGTGTCGTTTGACCAACTGGAACGAATTGAGCACTGGCCCAATGACTGAGTTTTCTCAATCGGGTATCCATCAATCGACTCCGGGTTCTCTGTTGATCTTACCCATTATGGCTTATTCTTGGACCTCGGCGAAAACCTAGATGTTTACTATGCCTCATCGGTTCCTCCGATTCGAAATAAGACCAGTGCTTGCCCTGCTCGTGCTCTGTGCAGGGTTACCCCTGCTCGCCGCCGAATCAATCGGCCTGAATACAGAGCAGTGCCGTAACCCCGACCTTGCAACCGCTAGTGACATAGTCAGCAGCACACAGATTTCCGCGCTGCGTGCCAATGTTCGGCCTGATGCCTTCGCAGAAATTTTTGGTGACGTTCTGATTTACAATAAAGATGTGCGCCTTCGGGCGGACAGCGCGCAATTGAGTTTTACCGACAATCGAATCGCCTTGAATAAAAACGTCTCCATCATGGATACAAATCTATGTATCAAAGGCACGCGGGCCTCCGGTAACTTCTTAGTGGGCCAGGGATCGGTTGAGCAGGCTCAGTTCTTACAACCGCAATCGAATCTTCGCGGCAGTGCCGCCGAAATCAAACTCAGCGGCCGCCAGCGTTTTGAACTGTCTCAAGGCGTCGTCACCCGCTGTCCCGGCGATGCTGATTTCTGGCAAATTTCGAGTCGCTCACTCGTCGCCGACCAAGCTCAAAGTACCTTGACCGTTAAGGACATGGTGCTTCGGATTAAACACGTTCCAATTTTGTACCTACCTTATTTAAAAATACCGGTGTCGACCGAACGCCAAAGCGGATTTTTGCCCATCGGCTTATCTCAGAATAGCCGCAATGGCGTTGAGACCCATTTGAAATACTATTTCAATTTGCGTTCCGACCTGGATGCAACCGTTGGTGTACGGCACCTTCATCGGCGAGGTCAGCTTTTTGAGGCTGAAGCCAGAAGCCTTGGCGCAAACCATCAAGGACAATTTAATGGCGCGTTTCTACCAGAGGACCGCCTCGAGGATTTAAACCCAGTCGCACCGAGTCAAAATCAAGACCGGTATGATCGCAACGTTATGAGTCTATCTTATGACTTTAAATTTGCCGGCTTGACAACCCAAATCAATTTTAGCGAAGCCTCAGACCTAAACTTCTTGCGTGATTTCGACAGTGAACTTGCCCCTCACAGCGGGCACCTGGGGGGGCTTCGTCCAGCCAATCCGCAATATGGGAGAATTTTACCGGCTTTGAATCAACGGATCTCTGTTCAATATGAAAGAACGCATTTTAAGGCTGATTTATCCTACCAAGGGTTTCAGATGCTCGTGCCACAACTGAGCCAACAAGTTGAAAAGCGACCGGAACTGGATATTCAATACAACCGTTCTTGGGGACGTTTGCGCGGGACGACCCGCCTGCGTCTCACGGAATCACGCCTGCAGGATCCAGACTCAGACCTCTTTCAGGGTCAACGGCAGGTATTAGACGCACAAATGACTTGGCCTTACGAGAACGCGCTCGGCTATATCGAAAGCACGGTTGGTGCAAAGCTTCGACGTTATAGGGCAACTCGAGAGACCGGAGTTGGCCCCACATTCAACAACCCTTTCCTACACGTTATCGCCGGGACTCGACTCACTCATCAAAGCACCGGCAAATCGACGAATCGCATTCTTGAACCTAAGATGTCGATCACCCTTGGCCATAAAGATCGAGATCAACCGCAATTCGGCATCGATACCGCTTGGCTCGAACCCAACTATCGATCCAGGTTCAGTCCCTATACCGCTGTCGGCGCCGATTCGGGTGTAACAGGTCATACCATTGCGCTCGGTTTTGACCACCGCTGGCTTAACCACTCCAGCGGCCAGCAACTTGGCCGCGTCAGTGTGGGTCAATCGTATCAAGCAACCGCAGACCACAACGTGCCAGAGAGTCATCGCGGGCATCGCACCGACTTTCAAGCGGAACTGACGACCCCCGGCGCGATCACAGGGCGAATTGATCTTTCGTATCGGCACCAACAGAAGGCGATAGCCTCTGGATTCGTCAGCCTTTCTTATCGGCCGGCAGGATCAACCTTGATCAGCCTTCAGCATCGATATCGAACTAAGGAGCGCTTGTTTGGGCAAGGTGCGATAGCACCAGAATCGAGTGTTTCACAGATCGCCTTGCAAGCCCAAATCGGCAAAGGTTTTCAGATCAGGGGGCTGTGGGGCCGGAATAATCGAGCAAGTAAAGAGATAGAGTCCGTCCTCGGTGTGTCATACAATGGCTGCTGCTGGTCGGTTGACGCGGCTTATAGAAAGTCCTTTGACCCAAAGCTCATATGGAAGGATGGCCAATACGGGGTAGACGCCCAAACCCGGACCGGCATCTTCTTCTCATTTGAGCTCAAAGGGTTGATGCAAATTGGCAGTGATATGACCCGAGTTTTTGAGCGAAGCGTTCCTGGGTTTACCGCCGCAACCCGATGACGCCAAGCAACCTGCCTAAAACCAACAGAATCAAGGTTACGAACATGTACAAAATGTCATTTATTCTTCTTTGTTTGAGTGTCATCAGCCTGCCCGCGTCAGGCCTCCCGATCGTACTCGATCAGATCGCTGCGATTGTTGACGAAGACATCATCACGCGCTCGGAAGTCGCCGAGCGGGCCAAAGCGATACGGGCGCAAGCTGCCAATCCAAGCAGCCTGCCGAGCGATGACATTCTCACCGAGCAAATTATTGAACGCCTTATTGTTGAGAGCCTCCAACTCCAGATGGCCCGCCGGGCTGGGGTGCGGGTTAGCGATACAGAGTTAAACGAAGCCATGGCGAGAATTGCCGGCCAAAATAAGTTGAGCCTCGAGCAGTTTAGACAAGCCCTCACGGCCGATGGCATCTCCTACCGAGGGATGCGTCAGCAAATCGAACGAGAAATCATGATTGGTCGAGTTCAGCAAGGCGTCATGAACAGCCGGATTGAAATCAGCGACCAAGCGATCGACGATTTCCTCAATTCAGATGCCGGCAGAGAGCTCACTGCCGACGAGTATCGGGTCGGCCATATCCTACTGGCAACTCAAACAGATATGTCCCAAGTCGCGATCCAAAGCATCCGAAAGCAAGCCGAGACTTTAGTCTCTGAGTTAAATGCGGGCGCTGAATTTCAAGCCATGGCAATGGCCAAGTCAGCAGGCAAAAATGCCCTTGAGGGCGGCGATCTAGGTTGGCGGAAACCCGGCGCGCTCCCCACATTGTTCTCAGACCTTGTGACCGAGCTTACAATCGACGAAGTCAAAGGACCAATTCAAAGTGGTTCCGGCTTCCATATTATTAAGTTACTGCAAAAACGCGGCGCAGCAGCACAAGGCATGATCGATCAAACGCGTGTCCGTCATGTTTTGATCAACCCCAACGAGATCCGATCGCTCGAGGAGGCCGAAGCCTTGGCCGAGAGCTTGCGAGAAGAAGTAATCGGCGGACGCGCCTTCGAAGAAGTCGCACGGCTCTACTCTGAAGATCCAGGCTCGGCCTTGAATGGCGGCGACCTTGGTTGGAGTAGCGGTGATGAATTTGTCGGCCCCTTTGAGAAAGCCATCTCTGAAACCCAAATTGATGAAATAAGCCCGGTTTTTAGAAGCGAGTTTGGTTTCCATTTTCTGGAGGTGACGGGACGCCGAATCGAGGATTTCAGTCAGACGTTTAAACGCAACCAAGTGGGCAACTATCTCAGGAATCAATCCTTCGATGAGGAAGTTGATAATTGGGTTCGTGAAATCAGGGAAGACGCGTTTGTCGAAATCAGAATCTGACCATACGATTGTCATCACTCCGGGAGAGCCGGCTGGCATTGGTATGGATGTTTGCTTGGCAAGCGATTCACTGTTGCCCGAAGCACTCAAAAGAATTTATTTAGCAGACCCTGAGGCCCTCGTAGCACGGGCTGACTTACTCGGAATAAAATGCTCACCCCGAGTTCTAGCCACTCCAAAAGACTATGCGCCTGGCAAACTCAATGTAATACCGTGTGACCTTGGTTACACGGTCCAGGCCGGCAAGATCGACACGCGCTCTGGCCCTTATGTTGTGCAATGTTTAGAAACAGCGATTTCACTATGGGAAGCAGACTCTAGAACCGCCCTCGTGACGGGCCCGATTCAAAAATCAGTGGTCAATCAAAGTGGTATTGCTTTCAGCGGACATACAGAATGGCTGGCCGAGCGCACGCAGACTGATAAGGTGGTCATGATGTTGGCCGATGGTGAGCTCAGAGTCGCTCTGGTTACAACTCATTTGCCCTTATCCGAGGTCCCTTGCGCCATCACCCCTGACGCCGTTCGAGCAACCATCGCGCAAACCTTAAAATCCCTTAGTGAAGACTTTGGCATTGCCAAGCCGCACATTAGCGTCTGCGGCCTGAACCCCCATGCTGGCGAGGCCGGTTATCTCGGTCGAGAGGAAATTGACATCATCACACCCGTTATTAAAGATTTTCAAAGCAACGGCCATTTAGTTCAAGGCCCATTGCCCGCTGACACAGCTTTCACCCAACAGTCTCTGCAGAATGTCGACGCAGTGATCGCCATGTATCACGATCAAGGCTTGCCCGTGCTCAAGCACAGTGGTTTCGGGCATGCTGTTAACGTCACATTAGGATTGCCAATCGTTCGAACCTCGGTCGACCATGGAACGGCCCTCGATCTTGCCGGTACCGGTCGTGCCGATCCAGGCAGTCTCTTGGCAGCAATTCAACTCGCAGATCGCATGGTCAGAACCTAAAATGATGATGCGCGCAAAAAAACGTTTTGGCCAAAATTTCCTTCAAGATGATCTGATCATCGATCAGATTTGTGCCAGCGTTCGCCACAAGCCAGGCCAGTCGCTCATTGAGATCGGGCCGGGGCATGGCATATTAACCGAACGATTGGTTCAAAAAACGCCCGACATGACCATTATTGAGCTCGACCGAGACTTGATTCCAAATCTTCGGCGCCTACTGCCTAGCACGGTCAACATCATCGAAGCAGATGTTTTAACCGTTGACTTTAATGACTTCGACGCGCCGCTAATGATTGTTGGCAACCTGCCCTATAACATTTCAACGCCGCTGCTTTTTCGCCTTTTTGAACTGGGCACACGGGTTGCAACCATGACCTTTATGCTCCAAAAAGAAGTCGTCGACCGAATGGGCGCAGTCCCCAACACCAAAGCTTATGGCCGCCTTTCGGTGATGGCGCAGTATCACTGCGAGATTGAAAAATTATTCGATGTTCCGCCTACCGCTTTTAAACCCGCGCCGAGGGTCACCTCTGCGGTGGTTCAATTGCGGCCGCACTCGCAACCACCCCACCCAGCAACCGACTTGAAGACCCTGTCTGACGTTCTGGTTGCCGCCTTCGGCCAACGCCGAAAAACCCTGCGGAATTCTTTATCGAGCCTACTAACAACTGATCAACTAAAAAAACTGGGCATTGACCCAAGTGAAAGAGCCGAGTCTTTGACTGTTGCCGATTACGTTCGATGCGCCAACCTTTTGAGCCAGAAGCCATCATGAGCACCTATGCCGTAGGCGATATACAAGGCTGCTTTGACACCTTGATGGCGCTCTTGATGCAAGTGCATTTTAAGCCGGAGACCGACACGCTCTGGTGCGCAGGAGACCTAATTAACCGAGGGCACAAGAACGTTGAGACCTTGCAATATTTAATGTCCCTACCAAACCTAAAAGTGGCCTTAGGCAATCATGACCTGCACTTTTTAGCGCTCGCCAAAGGCATCAAAACACCCACCCGTAGTGACACGATTGGGGATTTACTAAATCATCCTGATCGAGAGCTGTTCGTTGCGTGGCTACAAAAGCAACACTTGCTCATCTGTGATGATGTTAATCAGCGGTTAATGGTTCACGCTGGCCTCCCTGATATTTGGTCATTGGATCAAGTCAAAAGCCTTGCGCATGAGATCGAAGAACAGCTCCGCGGCGCATCAGTTGACACTTTTTTAAGCAACATGTACGGCGATACGCCCGCAATCTGGTCGGATACTCTAACTGGGCCAGATCGATTGCGTCTGGCAACCAATTTTTTTACGCGCTTACGCTTTTACAAATCCACGGGTGAGCTCGAGCTGACCCATAAAACAGAGACTGCGCCTGAGGGCTTCACTCCTTGGTTCAATGCCCGGCACACCAGCCTTGCCGACTACACGGTGATCTTTGGGCATTGGGCCGCCCTAGGCGGCGTGCGCCGGGAAGGGCTGGCCGGGCTCGACACAGGTGCGGTCTGGGGCAGACACTTAACCGCTTTGCGACTTGATGACGGCGTCTATTTTACGCAGCCTGCGGCATGAGAATGAGGGTCGCTAAATTGAACATGAGGCAACGATGAACACCTTTTTAGTCGGCGGGGCCGTCCGCGACGCCTTACTCGGCCTGCCAATTCTCGAACGCGATTGGGTCGTCGTCGGCGAAACCCCTGATTCAATGCTGGAACGGGGCTTTAGACAAGTGGGCAAGGACTTCCCGGTATTTCTGCACCCCGAAACCCAAGAGGAATATGCATTAGCGCGTCGGGAGTACAAGCAGGCACCCGGTCACCAAGGGTTTCGGTTTGATACTGATCCTGGCATTACCCTTGAGGAAGATCTCAGCCGGCGCGATCTTACGATCAACGCGATTGCAAGAGCCCCTGATGGCACCTTGATTGATCCCTACGGTGGCCAAAAAGATCTTGCCAACCGTCGGTTGCGGCACGTCTCTGACGCCTTCACTGAAGACCCTTTACGGATCCTACGCCTAGCCCAATTTCAGGCCCGATTGAAGGGGCTTGGATTCACGGTTGATGACCAGACAACACGGTTGTGTCGTGAGATGGTAGCCCGAGGAGATCTAGACACACTCTCACGAGAACGCGTGTTCAAAGAGCTCGAAAAAGCGCTTAACGCGCCGCATCCCTCCGATTTTTTTGCGGTCCTTGCCTCGGTCAACGCCTTGACGCGAATTTTCCAAGGCGTTCAATTAGCCGAAACGAAAAACCTCGATGGGCCAGCAACGGATACGTCGGCAGCATCACGGCTCAGCCAACTGGTCCTTGAAAACCCTGACTTGGACCTACAGGCCCTCAACAAACAATTAGCAATACCCAAACACTGGCTGGAACTTGCCGGCATGACGCGAACTTGGGCTGCAGCGTTCTGCCAAGTAACGACGCTGAGGGCCGATGCCATTTTGGAGATCCTAGAGCGCGGTGACGCCCGTCGAAAGCCAGTGCGTTTTGCGCAATCGGTCCACATTAGTTGTCAGTCGCTGGTGATCGATTCGGCAGAGCAGGCTCGAATTCTCGAGAATTGGCAGCGCCTTGTTCAGGAAACCGCCAAAGTGACCCTGCCGGAGACTGCGGGTGGCCTGACCGGCCAGGAGATCAAAGCAATGATCCGAGCAGAGCAATTACGCCGAATTGAGGCGACCTGTGACCGGCTCTAAAGTTGCCCTGATCACCGGCGCCGCGAAACGACTCGGACGCGGCATTGCGGAGCACCTGCACCAATCTGGTTGGCAGCTTGCACTAGGGTTTAGCCAATCAAAAACAGCGGCCGACGCCATCGCCCACACCCTAAATCAGGTGCGTCCGAACTCAGTCCGCCTCTTCCAAGCGGATCTTGCTCAACAATCAGATGTTGCACGACTCATTAAAGACGTCACGGCCGCATATGACCAATTGGACCTAATTGTTAACAACGCCGCCGTTTTTCCGAGCACGCCTTTTGGCAGCACGTCGCCTCAGCAATGGGACGACATCTTTAGCGTCAACCTCAAAGCACCGTTCATGATTTGCCAAGGTCTTGCGCCAATCATGGCGCCCTATTCAAGCATTATTAATATTTGTGATGTCTTTGGCGAGAAACCCCTTGCGGGACATAGTGCCTACACCGCCAGCAAAGCTGGGCTAATGATGCTGACGAAAAGCTTGGCCATGGAGCTTGCGCCCCGGATTCGAGTCAACGGTATCGCACCCGGCGCCCTACTTGAACCTGCAGGTTATGAGGATGCAGGTCTGCTCACCGACCTCATCGCACGCACCCCGCTGCATCGTATCGGGGGCTCTGATTGCCTCGACTCTATCGTGACCTTCCTCATCGACAATCAATACATTACCGGGCAGGTGATACCAATTGATGGCGGCCTTTCGACGACCTAGCGGGCTTCTCGTTGGATCGCACGATAGCCAATATCGTCCCGATGATATTGGCCCTCAAACTGAATCACCTTCAAGGCCTGATAGACTAACTGCTGCGCCTGCCGAACAGAGTCACCGGTTGCCGCAACCGTTAAAACCCGGCCGCCACTCGTCGTTAACACCCCATCAAGCAGCTGGGTTCCCGCATGAAAAACAACCGCATCTTGAACCTCACTCAATCCAATAATGGGCGCCCCGATGTCATAATCACCCGGGTAACCGCCACTTGCGAGCACGACCGCTAGCGATGCTTTGGGCGAGAACGCAAGCGTTGCTTCCGCCAATCGGTGCTCGACGGCCGCCAGACACACCTCAGCCAAATCGCTTTCGAGACGCATCATGATCGGCTGGGTCTCTGGATCACCAAACCGACAATTAAATTCAATCACACTGGGTGCCCCGGCAGCATCGATCATTAAGCCCGCATACAGAAAGCCGGTGTAATGAATGCCCTCACTCAAAAGACCCCGTAAAGTCGGCACAATAATTTGTTCACAAATGCGCTCGCTAACGGCCTGGGTTACCACCGGTGCAGGCGAATAAGCGCCCATGCCACCGGTATTGGGGCCTTCATCGCCATTAAAAATGGCTTTGTGGTCTTGCGAGGTTGCGAACGCGTGGAAATCCGATCCATCCGCTAAAACGATAAAGCTAGCTTCTTCGCCCAAGAGAAAGGCTTCAACCACGACGCGAGCACCCGCGCGACCAAAGGCATTCCCCAACAACATGTCATCGATCGCGGCCTCCGCGGCCTCAAGACTTTGGGCCACCACCACCCCTTTCCCCGCCGCGAGACCATCCGCTTTGATCACAACAGGCAACCCTAATCCTTTCGCAAAGGCCTTCGCAGCGACGGGGTCGGTAAAGCTCTCATACCGCGCAGTTGGGATGTTATGCCGCGCTAAAAATTCTTTCGAAAAGGTTTTCGAGCCTTCCAGTTGGGCCGCATCCGCTGAGGGCGCAAGACAAGCAAGCCCAAAACGGGCGAACGCTGCCTGAATTCCCGCAACCAATGGTCCTTCCGGCCCCACAACCGTCAATTCGATTTCACGCGCTTTGGCAAAAGCGCAAAGGGCATCAAAATCCATCGGATCAATGTCAACATTTTCAAGCTTTGCGGCGGTCGCTGTACCGCCATTACCGGGTGCAACATAAACAATACTGACATTTTCAGACTGTGCAAACTTCCATGCCAAGGCGTGCTCTCGCCCGCCCGAACCCACCACTAATATTTTCACGATTTTTGACCCTCTTCATCCCGGTCAACCCTGCGACCAGCGCTGGTTTAGTGCTTAAAATGCCGTACGCCCGTGAACAGCATCGCCATACCTGCATCATCTGCCGCCTGAATCACTTCTTCATCCCGAACGGACCCCCCCGGCTGAATCACCGCGGTAATCCCGGCCGCTGCGGCAGCATCGATCCCATCTCGAAACGGGAAGAAAGCATCCGAGGCCATGACAGACCCCGGCACCACCAGATTTTCATCTGCGGCTTTGATGCCTGCAATTTTGGCACTGTATACGCGACTCATTTGCCCCGCACCCACCCCAATAGTTTGCTCGTGCTTTGCATAGACAATGGCGTTGGACTTCACGTTTTTTGCGACCTTCCAGGCAAACAACAGATCAATCTGCTCTTGCTCCGTGGGTTGTCGTTGAGAGACGCATTGCAGATGTTCAGGCTCATAGAGCAAGGTATCTCGCGTCTGGACTAAGAGCCCACCGGAGACCCGTTTTAAGTCAAACCCAACTTGACCTGCGTTCGCGCCGCCGACAGTTAACACCCGGACATTCTTTTTAGTCGCCAAAATCGCAGCGGCGGCAGGTGTTACCGCATCAGCGACGAGCACTTCAACAAACTGCCGATCGATAATATTTTGAGCCAATCGCTCATCAACACTCCCATTGATCGCGATGATGCCGCCAAACGCAGAAGTTGGATCGGTCGCGAAGGCCTTATCGTAGGCTTCAAAAAAATCCTGACCCGAGGCCACACCGCACGGGTTCGCGTGTTTCACAATGACGCAGGTCGGCGATGAGAAAGCTCGCACACATTCTAAGGCAGCATCCGCGTCCGCTAGATTATTAAACGACAGATCCTTCCCTTGGATTTGAACCGCACCCGACAGGCTACCTATCTGCACAGGATCCTCCCGATAATATGCCGCCTGCTGATGGGGATTTTCGCCATACCGCATGTCTTGAACTTTGGCCCACTGCTGAGTCAAGACTGACGGAAACAAACTCGGATGATATTGATCTGACTCTGCCTCTCGGGCGGAGAGATAATTTGAAATCACGGCATCATAGTGCGCGATGCGGGCAAAGGCTTTGCGCGCACAATCATACCGATACTGCCGCGGCACGGCGCCGGCGTTGTCATCCAGTGCTTGAATAAGGCTTTCATAGGCTAGCGGGCTTGTGAGAACGGTCACCCGATCGAAATTCTTCGCGCCTGACCGAATCATTGCGGGGCCACCGATATCGATATTTTCAATCGCGGTTTCCAACGAACAATCTGGCGCCTCAGTCACCGCTTCAAACGGGTATAAGTTAACAACCAGCAGATCGATCTCCGCAATAGCCTGCTCCGCCATAACCGTGTTATCGATCCCCGAACGACCTAACAGGCCCCCATGCACCTTCGGATGCAGGGTCTTGACCCGACCTTGCATCATTTCCGGCGAACCCGTGTAATCGGAAATATCAGTTACCTCATAGCCGGCTGCTCGAATGAAGGCATGGGTCCCGCCGGTCGAAATCAGGGCAACACCCCGAGCAGCGAGCGCGGCAAGCAGATCTTCCAGACCCGTCTTATCGGAAACACTGATCAATGCACTTTTTAAGGAGACTGTGTCCATATCGCACCTTTTATTAAACTGTGTTTTATCTATGTTTAGAAAAATGATTGCTTAAAATGCGGCCCACGCTCGTCAAGATGGCAAGCTGGATACCGCCCAGCGTTACGAAAGGCCATATTTACTGAGCTTGGTCCGCAGGGTCCCTCGGCTCAAGCCTAACAATCTTGCAGCCTTCGATTGGTTATCCCCAACATGCATCATAACTTGTCGAAGCAACGACGGTTCAACCTGAGCTAGGACTTGTGCATACAAATCATCAATGGGCTCATCCTCAAGCAATCGCAAATAATCTTTAATCGTGTCTTCCACAGCAGACTTGATACTCACCCGGCCTAACGGGCCTTGAAGACTGTCCGCCGCATCTTGACTCACGCCGCCGCACCGATCGCGTCGAGGTCCCTGAAGTGGCCCAGAAAGGCAAGCTGCTCAGCATCGCATTGAATGCGATTGAAGGCTTGGCGAAACGGCTCGCTGTCGCGGGTATTGGCCTGCAGAAACCAACCCACATGTTTTCGCGCGATTCGAAGACCTTTTTCAGGGCCATAGTGATGATGCAATGCACCGACATGTCGCGCTAAGGCCTGGCACTTGGTTTCAAAGGGTCGCTCTACCGGCGGTAACCCTGTTGCCAAAAATCGATCAATATCTGCGGGCAACCACGGCCTGCCTTGAACTGCGCGCCCCAACATCACGGCATCCACACCCGTGTTCTGCAACACCAAGGATGCCTGCTGCGCATTGGTGATATCACCATTAGCGATCACTGGGATGCTGACTTTCGCTTTAACTCGTGCGATCGCCGCGTAGTCGACGTCACCCTGAAATCGACACGCCCGTGTTCTGCCGTGGACTGTCAGAGCTTGAATACCAGCGGATTCCGCAATTTGCGCAATGGTTTCTGCATTTTGCTCTTCTCGCGACCACCCCAGCCGAATTTTCAACGTCACGGGAATCGCAACCGCTGCGCAAATTGCCTTTAAAATTGCTCCAACCAACGCTTCATCCCGAAGCAGCGCTGACCCGGCCGCTTTGTTGCACACCTTCTTGGCCGGGCATCCCATATTAATATCCAAGATATCCGCGCCTGCGGCTTCATTCGCTTTCGCAGCTGCGGCCATCACCTCGGGATCAGATCCTGCAATCTGGACCCAGCGTGGCCCCGTCTCATCCAGGCTAACTTGACGGGTTTGGGATTTTCGACTCTTCCAAAGCTTTTGATCGCTGGTCAGCATCTCACCGACCAGCCAAAATGCCCCAAACTCACGACACAGGTCCCGAAACGGGCGATCCGTCACACCTGCCATTGGCGCGACAATGACTCGACTAGCGTGTTGAATGCCTCCAATTTCGAGCATGGTGAGCTTCTCCGGCAAAAGGCCGACATAATAACAACAGATTAAAGTGGGTTCACCAACTCAAGACGATAAGATGCTGCGTTGGTGTAGGGTTTTTGAGCAAGCACCTCAAAAGCCAGCATTTGCGGTGCATCCGGCTCGAGGTGAATCAAGGCCGCTTCTTGCAGTTGGTAATCAACACCCGGGGTGAGCAATTTTTGCCCTAGGTCTCGCCCTGAATTGTCTTGCAGAACAAACCTAAGTACTGGGAGCCCTTGCGCGCGACTGGCCTTATTGAGCAGCCTGGCCGATACCTGCGCCCGTCCGCCTGACCAGGCGGTCATGCTCACATCATCTAATGCCAGGCGGGTTACATCCTGAAAGGGCGGCACATGACAGCCAAAAATTTGGCAACCCCCAGCCATTAGGCCATACAGACCAGAGTGACTGAGCGCGCGATCCGTTCCGACCCAGATCAATTGAAAAACCAGCACGCCACCTAACAAAACCGGTAAAGCCCAGGCTTTTAACTGATCGCCAATTGACGTTAACGTCACAGAATGTCCAGATTCAGGCTTTTCGGCATCGCCATGATCAGGCTCAAGTTTTGCGGGCGCCAAGCCCTCGCTTTCTGCATCTGCCGCAACAACCCCGTCATACGGTGCGTTAACAGAAGCTGGCGGCTCTGCTGAGGTTTGGCTTAACGTAACCTCATCCTGCGCAATCGCATCGAGGTCCAAATCAAGGGGCTCTAGGCCGACATCGTTGGCCTGAGACACACCTGACTCGCGAGAGCCGGCGCCAGCAAAAGCGTCTGGCTCAAACTTCTGTGGTGTAAACGCCTCAACCTCATCAGAGATCTTGATCGGGTCCTCTGCATGAAACAGCGCCTGACACTGCCCACATTGAAGCTGACCACTAGCAACCCCGAGCTCGCTCAATGAGACCTTGAAAGCCGTTCCACACTTTGGGCATTGGGCGACTAACATAGCTTAGCCACCAAACAAACCCAGCCATCGCGCTCGAATTGGTCCACGAACCGAACCCGCCCTTCATAGGCTTGTTCAACCATGACCTGCTGGCTGCTCATAATGCCCGATAAAACCAGCATCCCGTCCTTGGCCAAGCAATCCATTAAATTTTGCGCAAGGGTCACTAAGGGTGCCGCTAAGATATTGGCTAAAACCACATCATACTGCGCGGGCTCAAACGCCTCTGGCAAGGTGGCCACGATGTGCTGATCAACCTTGTTAAGAACGGCATTTTCATTCGTCGCGGTAATGGATTGAGGATCAGTATCCACCGCGCGGCAGGAACTCGCACCAAGCAACAAGGCCGCAATGCCTAGAACACCCGATCCCGCCCCATAATCCAAAACCGATTGCTGCTGCCAGGTTTGTCGATCGAGCCATTCTAGAATTAAAGCCGTGGTCGCATGGGTGCCCGTGCCAAACGCTAGGCCCGGGTCCAGTCGTAAAGCAACCTCGGCCGCGCTTGGCACCTCGTATTCCGTGGGGACAATCCACAATCGCGGCCCAAATGGCATCGGCTCAAACTGGGTCAACCATTCCCGCTCCCAAACCCGCTCTGCCATGGTCTCGACTTGGCTGACATTGAGGCCTTCTGACTCAAACCTGGCAACAATGGCGGTGATATCTTGGTCTTGCTCATAGAGACCACAAATATCAACCGCGGCCCAAAGCGGGGTTTCTCCGGGCCCTGGCTCATAAATCGGCGCGTCGAGCGGATCCGTCAAGGTCACAGACAAGGCGCCGGATTCCCAGAGATGTTCTTCGATCTGATCCGCATCAGACTCTGCGGCCGAAATGGTTACTTTATGCCAGTACACAAACACTCCCAGAAGCAGACCGGAAAACCCAGCCATGATTTCAATTCTTTAATCTTTCGGTGGGGGCACTTTAACCCACCCTGGGCACGCATCCCGCTCACCCAACCCTTTATCAGTTGCCTGCCAGCCTTTTAAGATTCGCCCGAGCCGCGCCGAGCCCTCAGAAAGGCGGACGACTGTAACCACCGGCCCAATCCTGACCAACACCGCGTCGCTAGAACGCTCGGCCTCCCTTTAATATCCTGATACTGTCCCGCAGGGAGCCTGCCTGCAAATCGACACGCAAGCGCTGCCATGCCAGCCCGATCAAGCCCCCTGCGCAATCACATAGGACAATGCAAAACCGTAACCTTTGGAACCCAAACCCGTGATCACACCGCGGGCGATGTCCGACAAATAAGAATGGTGCCGAAACGTTTCGCGACTAAATACATTTGATAAATGGACTTCAATAAAAGGTCGGTTCACGGCTAGAAAGGCATCTCGAAGCGCGATGCTCGTGTGCGTCAGCGCCCCGGGATTGATAATCACCCAATCAACGGAATCTTTGGCTGCATGCAAACAATCAATCAGCGCATGCTCTGCATTGGATTGAAAGAAGCTCAGTTCAACCTTATCGGGATCACACTGGGCAAGTAAGCTGTTTTCAATATCCTTCAAGCTCTCCGAACCATACACCTCAGGCTCGCGGGTACCCAACAAATTCAAGTTGGGACCATTCATAACCAAAATCTGCTGTTTCATCTGTTGCTCGCTTTGGGCGCTTGCCACAATCTTAAATTGAACTGAGGGTAATTAACATGGTGGCTTGGCAGGACCCGCCAGGATCAAGTCGGTCCATCGAGTCCGCTTCAAGTCCTTTCGAGTGACAGGACTCGTATCGCTCATCTGCAGGCACTTTAAAGTAGGCGGCGCCAAACGCATGTCAAAACATACATAATCGGCTCAAACTTTTCGCCTCATGACGCACCCAAAACCAAGGCGCGGCGTATCGGTCAAAACACAAGCATTTTTGCGGTTCAATCCAGCTCTACCCATCGTTTTTGCGGCGGATAGCAGTAACCCGCTTCTGCGCAACCTTGATACTCAATGAGGAACGGCTTGGAACCCGCCTCGGCCTTTGTCAGATCGGGTCCGATAGGAACATCAAGCGCCAAGTCTTCGCGGTAGATCAACACTTCGCCGAAATATTCGTCGTGATAGGGCTCGGCCTCGGGGAACTGAACCGCAACGAGCTCACCGCTGGGCCCTGCAACCTTCAACCGGCTTCGATATAAGTAGTGTCCTGGCTCAACACGCCATAACAACTGCAAACGCTCACCCTGAACAAAACCAAGAAATTCAAAGGCTGTATCAACCGGTAAGATGCTATTGGCCAGATCATTTTGCGAAGCGCTCGATTGAAAGAAATCAAAGGTGGCCGCGATCGCAGGCATCGGTGCTTGACCTAAACACCACGCCAAAAGCCCAATTGTAAATAGAGAATACCGGTTCATGCCCATCTCTTCCTTTTTCTCAATCCCATCGTAGACTAGGGACATGATTCTAACGCCTTACAAGGTCCAAATCCCAGTCGGCCGCCGCGCTATCTCGGGCTTTCTCAAAGTAGCCCGGAGCAGCAGCTTGGTCCTTATCTTGGCAGGGTGCAATAGCCTAACGGCGCCGGTAACGGACCCACCTGCGTTCGATTCCGCCATCGGTCAAAGCGCAGCCGAAAAAAGCCAGCAGCCTAGCGCTTATTACCGGGATCCCCATCAGGGCTTACTCGATCTCGCCGATCATGCCCTAAAACGACAACGTTTAACCCAGCCTGCCGCCACGAGTGCGCTCACTTACTTCAATTTAATACTGATCAAAGATCCAGACCACCAAGCCGCGAAAGCCGGCCTTAGCAACATCATTAACCAATACTTGGAGTGGGCGCTGCGTGCAATCGAAGCCGCTAACTACGCCGAGGCCAACCGATTTTTGGAGCGCGCGGCACGGGTAAACCCCAAATCCTCAGACATTGCCGCAATGGCTGATCGACTGCGCCGGAAACGAGAAGAAGGTCGCCTCACCGAAATTTTACCACCTTGGCTCCTTTTAGCTCGAAACGCGCCGGTACAGTCATTAGCGGACCAAACACAAGTAAGTGCCTACCTTCGGGACCTAGCCCAGACGATCGAAGCACTCAATGCCAAAGTTGCTATTTATAGTCACGATGATGCAGAAGGCAGATGGCTCTATCAGCAGCTCAACGCCAACACCCGCAGTCGATTGCGCGGCACCCTAAAAATCGACACGCCCAGCCGGATCGAAATGCATTTTCCGAGCAACCCCAGTACAATTCCGCCCGTAGAGCCTTTATAAAGTCACCATCGAGTTTAGTCGAACATCATGAAAAACCCATTTAAAAAGACCATTAATGAAGGCCTCGAGCAGCTTGAAACCGGCGCTGCCAATGCATGGATCCTTAGTGGCCTAAAAGTCGTCCTGGCGGGCATCGCAATCGTTGCCTTAATATCTCTTGGGCTCGGCTTTTATTGGAGCCAAGAGCCCAAAATGACCATCCAGGAGGCTGGAAAGATCAATCAATCTGCCCCGACTGGCACGGCAACCGTTCAAGCGCTGCAACAGCTCGGTGGTATTTTGCTGCACAAACCCGGCGGTTATCTATCAAACGATCTGCTTCCCCCGGGCGTCTTCTTAGACAACGTCCCCAATTGGGAGTTTGGCGTTTTGGTACAAGTCCGGGACCTCGCGCGTGCGCTTCGCAACACTCTGAGCCGGAGCCAGTCCCAGTCTCGGGAAGATCCAGATCTCGTTATTGCAGAAAACCAATTTTATTTCGATAACAATTCTTGGTTCTTGCCCGCAACAGAGGATGAGTATCAAAAAGGACTCGTCGCATTAGACCGCTACCTGCTGCGATTAGGAGACCCTGGCGAGCAACAAGCTCAATTTTATGCGCGGGCCGACAACCTGAGCCTTTGGCTTGGCGAGGCCGAAACCCGCCTGGGAAGCCTTTCTCAACGCTTAAGTGCAAGCGTTGGCAAACGTCAGCTCGATACGGCCTTAGCCGGCGACAGCGCCGCGCAGCAATCCACGACCACTGCCGGAGAACAAGAACTCAAGACGCCCTGGCTTGAACTCGATGACATCTTTTATGAGGCGCGCGGATCGACCTGGGCAATTCTTGTGATTCTCCGGGCGATCGAGCACGACTTTGGCCTCGTCCTCGAGAAGAAAAATGCCCGAGTGAGTCTCCGACAAATTATTCGGGAACTCGAACCCACCCAGGACCCGTTGTGGAGTCCGATGATTCTCAATGGCAGCGGACTTGGTGTTCTGGCCAATCATTCTTTAGTCATGGCCTCCCATATCTCGCGCGCGAACGCTGCCATGAATGACTTAAGGCAGTTGCTAGAGCAAGGCTAGCGTCCATAAAGCCATCTGCCAAACCCGATTTGGCTCTGCCATAACTCGCACTTATGCCTTTCTTCCCAGAATTGGCCAGCATTGACCCCATTATTGCGTCAGACAGCGGTTCCCTCACGCGCCACAATTTTGTACCATAAGCGCGCCTGACTTTAGCGGCTAGGCAACCCATCACAACCTGTTGAGATCGCTTATGACTTTTGACCATCAATTGCCGCCATTATTTGGCGCTCTAGGCCTCGTTGTTGCCTTTATCATCTACGTCATTATGACCAAACAAGATGAAGGCGGAGAAAAAATTAAAAAGATTGCCGATGCCATTCACAAAGGTGCAATGGTCTTTATGCATACAGAGTATCGGCTGTTGTTTTTATTCGCGGCACCCGTTGGCTTAGCCCTTTGGTATTTCCTAGGCGGTAACACCGCGCTGTCCTTCACAGCAGGTGCTGCTTCATCAGCCCTTGCAGGTTACCTCGGCATGTTTGCCGCAACCAAAGCGAACGTTAGGACCACGGCGGCAGCTCAGTCCCAAGGCCAAGCCGGCGCTTTGACTGTCGCTTTCTATGGCGGCTCGATTATGGGTTTATGTGTTGCGTCCCTCGGCTTAATGGGCCTAGGCTCACTATACTGGCTGTTTGGTGGCGATCCAGAAACCGCCCATGCCATCCACGGTTTCGGCATGGGGGGCTCGGTTGTCGCCTTATTTAGCCGAGTCGGTGGCGGTATATTTACCAAGAGCGCAGACGTTGGCGCTGACTTGGTCGGTAAGCTTGAAGCAGGTATCCCAGAAGACGACCCCAGAAACCCGGGCGTCATCGCAGATAATGTTGGCGACAATGTCGGCGATGTTGCTGGCATGGGCTCAGATATTTTCGAATCTTATTGCGGCTCAATGATTGCGACCATTGCTATTGCATCAACCTTAGTCATGAGCAGTCCAGAAGCACAAATCCTGACTCAAGGGCTTTCAATGAGCGATGCCCAAGCGGCCTTGATGTCTTTCCCATTGGTGCTGAGTTCATTCGGATTGATTTGTTCGATTATCGGCATTTTAATCGTTCGTGCTCGATCAAACTCCGCCCCTGAAAAGGCGCTCCGCATGGGTCACCAAGCTTCTGCGGTCATCCTGATTGCTGGCACGTACTACCTAGCTGAAGCACTTGGGATCAGCACCAATGTTTGGTATGCCATGATCGCTGGCACAATCGGTGGCATGATCATTGGCCTTGTGACGGAATACTACACTGCGCAAGGACCTGTTGTTCGGATCGCAGAATCCGGCAAAACCGGCACCGCAACCGTCATGATTACAGGATTGGCAGTTGGCATGGAGTCCGTCGTGATTCCTATTCTGTCGATTGCAGCCATCATTTACGTTTCAACCGAAGTCGCTGGCCTGTACGGCGTGGGTATTGCCGCTGTTGGCATGCTCGCAACCGTCGGCATGACAATGGCCCTCGACGCCTACGGCCCAGTCGCGGACAACGCGGGCGGCATTGCTGAGATGGGCGGTTTGGGCGATGAAGTCCGAGAAATCACCGACGGCTTAGACGAAGTGGGCAACACCACAGCGGCCATTGGGAAAGGCTTTGCAATTGGCGCAGCGGCATTAGCAGCTCTTGCCATTATTGCAGCCTTTGTTGAAACCATGAAAGTCCATCAACCAGAGTTTGCATTGCTCTTGTCGAATCCAAAAGTATTGGTTGGTATCTTCATCGGCGGCACCCTGCCATTCCTCATTGCCTCTATCACGATGACGGCAGTTGGCGATGCCGCAATGGAGATGATCGAAGAAATTCGTCGCCAATTCCGGGAAATCAAAGGTCTGATGGAAGGCGAAGCAGAAGCCGATCACGAAAAGTGTATTCAAATTGCAACCAATGCGGCGCTTAAGAAAATGATTCTGCCCGGCATCATCGCCGTTGCTGCGCCACCGGTCGTTGGTTTTGCCTTGGGTGCTGAGTCTCTTGGTGGCATGCTGGCCGGGGCATTACTCGGGTGCGTCTTGATGGCGCTCATGATGGCCAATGCTGGCGGCGCTTGGGACAATGCCAAAAAGTACATTGAGAAAGGCAACCTCGGCGGCAAAGGCTCCGACGTTCACGCGGCAGCCGTTGTTGGCGATACAGTTGGCGATCCCTTCAAGGATACCTCTGGGCCTGCCATGAATATCTTGATCAATGTCATGGCCATTGTTAGCTTGGTAATTGCTCCCTTGTTGTAAGGGCAAATGAACGTTAAAAAAAGCGGGCCAAGGCCCGCTTTTTTTTGCCTAGATTTTAGAATCCATTTTTAAAAGAGACCAATAAAGGATGTGCACAATGGACAACCGCTACACGTCGTTAGACTTTGAGCAGCTCACGCCGGAACAACAACAGCTTCACCATCAAATCGCAACCTCTCGAAAGCTTGATCCGGCGCAACGTCTTGGTGGACCATTTGATCCTTGGATTGAATCACCCGTGTTAGGTGAGATCCTTTCCAACCTCGGCTACTTCCACCGGTTTCAGAGCAGCCTCAATCGCCGTCAAATCGAGCTCGCTATCTTGGTCACAGCAGCGCATTGGCAAGCAGCGTTTGAATGGTGGGCCCATGAACCCATGGCCCGAAACGCGGGCTTAACCGATTCAATCATTACGGCAATCAAACACCGTCAGCCGCCACACCTGGGTGATCCGCTCGATCAAATCACTTGGGAGATTGCCGGCGCCCTCCAGCATGATCAGCGTTTGAGCACTGAGCTTTACCAACGTGCAGTAGCAGGACTTGGTCGCCCCGGGTTAATCGAGCTGATCAGCTTATGTGGTTACTACACAACCGTTGCTATGACCCTTAATGCCTTGGAAATTCCATTGCCGATGGGCGAAGCCCAACCCTTCAGAGCCAGCGCTAAGACATCTTAAACTTCGGTAATTTTTTCGGTACTAATTGATTCTTAAGCCGAACGTACTGGGGCAACCCATCCTTATAAGGCGGATAATCTTCGCCTTGGATCAACGGCCTCAAATAGTTAAGCCCGACGGTCGTAATACCATAGCCATCTCGCGTGATAAACGACTTCGGCATCTTGCGTTCAACATTTGCAACCTTCGACAGCGCAACCTTACCAACGCGCCAGCGATAACGGATGCCCGCTTGGCGCTCAATAGTCACCATCACACCACTCTCGCCCGCAACCGCGAGATTCACGGCTGCTTCACCAACAGCATAGGCTTGGGCCACATCAACGGCTGAAGCAATATGACGCGCCGCGCGCTGAAGGTAATCTGAGACCGCCCAGTGACACTTATAACCCAGCTTCGCCTTAATCATCTCCACCAAAGTGGGTGCAACGCCCCCTAACTGGGCGTGACCAAAGGCATCAACTCCGCCGGACTCTGCCAAAAATCGCCCATCTTCGAATTGGGCGCCTTCGGATGCGACAATCACGCAGTAGCCTTTCTTGGCAACGGTTGTTGCCACTTTTTGAAGAAAACGCACGGGGTCAAAAGCAACCTCCGGCAGTATGATGATGTGAGGCGGATCGCCTTTCGATTTTGCCGCAAGCGCGGCAGCGGCGGCGATCCAGCCCGCGTGACGACCCATCACTTCTAACACAAACACTTTGGTTGAGGAGGCCGCCATTGACGCCACATCCAGACCCGCTTCTTCGGTTGCGACCGCCACATACTTGGCCACCGAACCAAACCCTGGACAGGTGTCGGTGAAGGGTAAGTCGTTATCGACCGTTTTGGGAATGCCGATGCATTGCACTGGATAGCCGACGTCCTGGCTAAACTGCGCCACTTTGTTCGCCGTATCTTGCGAATCCCCTCCGCCATTGTAAAAAAAATATCCAATATCATGGGCTCTGAAGACCGCTAGGAGACGCTCGTATTCCAATCGATTGGCAGCAACCGATTTCAGCTTATATCGGCAAGAGCCGAAGGCGCCGCTTGGGGTGTGGCGAAGCATCGCGATGTCGCGCTTGGACTCTAACGCCGTATCAATCAACTCTTCATTGAGGGCACCCAGAATACCGTTTCGACCCACCAGCACGCGACCGACCGCTCGGGATTGCCGCGCCGCTTCAATTACCCCGCAAGCGGACGCGTTGATGACCGAGGTAACCCCACCTGACTGCGCATAAAAGATGTTCGCCTTGGACACACTGCTCTCCCACACCAATAATTTTTTTAATTATACCGAAAACGCTGTCGGTTAAATTTTAGTTTTTTAAAGCTCAGCCCTTGAATTCAACCGCCGACATCTTATCTAACCCTCAGCAGCATTTTTAGACAACCACCAGGAGCCTACCCATGACCTATCAATTTCGAACCCTGAGCACGCGCCAAATGAACCCGAACCTTGCCGAATGGCTCGACTTGGGCGGGCATCAAGCCCGCAGCAACCAACCGCTAAAAAAAGATGACAACCCGGCCAGCAACAAGCGCGCGCCAAACTATGATCTGCGGCAAACCCCAACCCAAACGGAAATCAAGCTGGCCATGCCCGGTGTTTCGCCAGAGATGCTTAATATAAGTATTGAACGGCGACGACTCACGATTTCCGGTCAATCCAAGACGGCTGCTTCAGACCCGACAAGCCAATTGCTCCATCAAGGCCTCGGCGAGCTGCACTTTGAGAAGGTCTTCGATCTAACGGAGGATGCCGACCCTGATGCGATCCGGGCCTCAATTAAACTCGGCTTGGTCACCATTGAGATTCCGAGGAAAACCGATCAACTGCCTCGCCGCATTGCGGTGGAACATTGATGAGGCGGCGTCACCCAATGGGGTTTTAAAACCGGCTTAGGCACACCTTTCGCATAGTGCACATCGACTCAGTGCACATCGACTCAGTGCACCAACGAGGCGCATCAGCGTCGTTGTAACGTAACGGACTGCTTTAATCGGCCGTAAATCGCCAGCCAAGAACCGGGAAGACCGCTGGGGCTCGAAAGCGCCCGGCGGCGACGCCCAACCTAATTGAACTTCTTAACAATCGGTATCCGCCGCCCCATACCGAAGGCAACCTTGGACACCTTGGGCCCTGGGCAGGTTTGACGACGCTTATATTCCATGCCGGCAATCAATTTTATTAACGACTGATAACGCGACGATGATCCACTCTCCTTCAGCCAATCACGCAATCGAGTCAAATCCATAGAGACCCGACGACCATCGCCGGCAGCCTGCTCAACCCAGGCCTTAAAGGCATCGAACTCATTAACATAGTCCTCGATATACGCCTGCACTAACGGATCCAATATGGCATAAGGCAGCAAACTCGCCTCATCAGTTTGATCCGGCGCAAGTTCTGCGCTCGGCGGTTTCACAATAATCTCAGCTGGAATCCGCCCGCCCGCTGTCGCCAATGCGAATACTTGCCACTTATACAGATCTTTGATGGGAGCAAAACTGAAACTCATATCGAAGTGCGTGTAATAACCGCAAGCTGATTCTGTCTTATTGCCTGTAGACAGAGGCATTGCACCAAACGCGTTGGAAAAATGCATCACATACAGGTCGCGGAGTCTGGCCTGGATATTCTGATCCGCAACGGTGCTGTAACGGTCCGCTGCAAATACTTGCGTCACGAGGTTTTCCGGATCCGCTTGGATACTAAACTGTTGATTGAGGCTGGCAACCAACTCAAGGTGAGCGATCGGCACTTCGTAATCCCAGCATCCCAATTCGGTATGCAATGCGATGGCATCTTGACCTGCCCCCGAGGAGCTCCAAACCGACGGCATTCGTATCGCATGAACCTGTTTGGGCCCTACCGCGTCGCAAGCAATTTGCGCAACTAAAGCGCTATCAATACCACCACTACTGGCCAAGACCAACTGCTCAAAACCAGACTTCTGCACATAGTCTCGAACACTTAAAACCAACAAGTCATACAGATCGACCTGAGTCGTCTGTCTCTTGTCCGGCGACTGAGGCAGTGGCAGGGGGGGCTTAGTCGGCGCACAGTCTACGACCGCAAACTCATCGACGCTGACTTCTTGAGACTGATAGAGAATCGATTGTCCCTGGACGACAAAGCTTTGCCCGTCGAAAACCAACTCATCTTGCCCACCCCATTGATTGACATAGACGAGGGTCATATCGCCTAGGTTTTCAGCAATGGCCGCGTGCCTTTGGGCAAGCTTGTCGTGTACGAAAGGTGAACTGTTCAGAGACAATAAGACGTCAACGCCCGCTGCTCGATACTGGGCTAAGGGGTTGTTCCGCGACGGATAACCATCTTCCCCCTTGTCATTCCAGAGGTCCTCGCAAATCGCAATACCGACGGTCTGCCCTTTTAAAGGCAATATTGTTAACGCCGTTCCCGCTTCAAAGTACCGTTGTTCGTCGAAAACATCATAAAACGGTAACAAGTTTTTACGGTGGTTGAAGATTTGGCGTCCAGCCTGAATGACCGCCGCCGCATTGTAAAAGGGCTTGCCCGGACCCTCGTTGCGCTCAATATAACCCACCACAATACACAAATTTTCGAACGCTGATTGCGCAGACAATCGCACCACATCCGCCAAAACCCGCTGATTCTCCTGAAGGTACTGCATGTGATACATCAAATCCTGGCTCAGGTAACCCGGAATAGCGAGCTCAGGAAAGACAACAACGTCGCATCCCCCTGATTGAGCCGCTCGAATACCTGCCTCGATTCGATCGAGGTTGCCGGCAAAATCGCCCGGCGTCGTGTTGATTTGAGCGAGGCAAACGCGCATCAGTTCTTCAGCTCCATAATCTCAGGGTCGCGATTTCAATCCGCGACTCGGGGTCGCACAAGGTAGTTAAGGTAGGTCAACCCTAACACGACAAAACAGGCGAAAACTTGGTGCATCAAGGCCCAAGATAAAGGCACAACGGTAATCAACGTCGTGACACCCAGTAGAAATTGAACAAAAACGAGCCCCACACACAGACCGGCAGCCCGGCGCACGGGATGTCCTGTGCCTTGGCTCAGGGCCGTCCCCAATGTGACGGCAGCGGCCACCAACACCGCAAGACCTAGCCAGCGATGTATAAACTGGATCATCGCCCCGTTTTCAAACCAATTCAGCCAAAAAGGCGTCAGCGTCAGCGCCGCCTCAGCAATCCACGCATCCCCCATCTTAGGGTAAGTGTTAAAGCCTAAGCCAGCTTTGAGTCCTGCGGTGAACCCGCCATAAATTAATTGTGCCACCAAGAGCACCGTGAAAATCTGCACGATTCGCCGCAATCCGCTGGGCACTGCGACTCGCTGCTGGTTCGATGTGGACAACACTAAATCGAAAACGTACGCGAGAATAAACAGCGCTAAACACAAGTGTGCTGCCAGCCGAAAATGACTGACGCTTGGCCGATCGACCAGCCCACTTTTCACCATGAACCATCCGAGCAGCCCTTGAGAACCGCCCAGAGCCAAGGCGATCAAAAAACGCGACCTTTCGGGGCGCTGAATCCGCCCAACAAACCAAAAATATAAAAACGGCACCACAAAAATCAGACCGATGGCTCGCCCTAAAACACGATGTCCGTACTCCCAATAAAAAATAGCCTTAAACGCATCAAGACTCATTCCTTTATTTAATTTTTGATATTCCGGGTATTGCTTATATTGCGCGAACTCCGCCTCCCAAGCCTGCTCATTTAAGGGCGGCAAAATGCCCGTAATCGGTTTCCAATCGACCATCGACAACCCGCTGTGCGTCAGCCGGGTAGCGCCGCCGACGCCAACCATGAGGATGATGCTGACGCAAACCAACAACAACCAAATTTGTACACTATTAAGCCTTTTGAGCACTGACATCCTGTTCTCCTAGCGCTTCCCTACCGTGCTGCCCCACGATCACCAAACTCTTTTCGAGCTTCCACCTGCTGACAGTCTCCAAACCAGCAATCTGTGGTAATACGTTAACCGACCACGAAACGTGTCTTCCAATTCAATAAAGCGTCCCAACGAATATAAGATTATAGCACTGGTCTATAATGCCCAGAATCACTGGACAATTTAACGCGACGGAGGAGAATCATCATTCTCATCTGCCGCCTTAGAAGAAGGAACCCCACCATGACGGACCTGACCACTTTCCGAACCGAAACCAGAGCATGGCTGGAAGAAAATTGCCCACAGGCGATGCGGAACCTATCATTCCATTGGGAAGATGCGCACCTCATCTATAGCACCGAGGCCGCCGAACTCTGGCGCGAGCGGATGGCGGGTAAAGGCTGGATAGCCCCGATGTGGCCGACCGCCTATGGCGGTGGTGGCCTCAGCCGCGAAGAAGCCATCGTATTGTCACAAGAAATGGGTCGCATCAAAGCGACCTCCGCCTCCAGCGGCATGGGGCTCACCATGATCGGCCCCACACTTTTAGAATATGGGACCGAAGACCAAAAACTCAGACACCTGCCCAGCATCACCGATGGCACTATTCGCTGGTGCCAGGGTTACAGCGAACCCGGCGCTGGCTCGGACTTAGCCGCACTGCAGGCACGAGCCGTGATCGAGGGCGATCAATTTATTATTAATGGTCAGAAGGTTTGGACCTCAGGCGCTCAATATGCAGACTGGATGTTCGCGCTGGTTCGGACAGACCCGAGTGCTGCAAAGCACGAAGGTATCAGCTTCGTTCTGTTGGATATGCATCAGGCCGGCGTTACAGTAAAGCCGATTGGATTAATCTCTGGCTCGTCGCCGTTCTGTGAAACCTTTCTTGATAATGCCACGGCGCATCGCGCTGATCTCGTCGGCGAACTGAATAAGGGCTGGACCATCGGCAAGCGACTGCTGCAGTTTGAGCGATCGGGGATCGGCGGCCTGTCCGGGGCAGCGAATAAGAAAAAAGTGGTTAAAACCAACCCACTTGTGGATATTGCGAAACGCTATGTTGGTGATCATGACGGTAAAATTGGCGATTCCGAATACCGCGAAAAAATACTCAAACACACCATGACCGAACGGGCTTTCCAGCTCACCACCTCGCGGGTCGTTCAAGAGAATCAAAGCGGTCAAACCCCGGGCGCCACCACCTCGATCTTTAAACTGGTTGGATCAACGCTTGCGCGCGATGGCGCTGCCTTGAAATCAGAGCTTATGGGCGTGCAAGGCCTGGGCTGGGAAGGCGAAGGTTTTGACGCCAAGGAAATCGAGACGACGCGCGGCTGGCTCAACTCACGCGCCGTCACCATTTACGGCGGGACCAATGAGGTTCAAATGAACATCATCGGAAAACGCGTACTTGGATTACCGGATTAACCCGCGAGATCCCTCAGACTTCAAGCGCATCTATTGCTCTAGGACGGGCCTGGGGCTTACGGCGCCCTGTCGTCTGCCCAAGCCACAGACACACCTCGGACAGAGAAAGTGATGAATGAGCAGAACGCCAACCCTTGAACGACGCAACCACCCTTTCGCAAACCGAGCCTGACAAACGTCTATTTGCCGCACTTGGGGTGCGCGACTACCTCTACCTTTGGCTGGGGATGCTGGGCTCAGCCTTTGCAATGAACATGCAGCAGGTTGCTCAAGGCTGGCTTGTCTACGAAATGACGTCATCCGCCATTCAATTAACCTGGGTCACGTTGGCCTTTATGTTGCCCCAAGTAATCTTTGCGCTCGTGGGCGGCGTGCTTGCAGACCGCGTTCGAAAAAAGCCCCTGATTGGCTGGTCCCCCGTCATCAACGGGCTTGCGACGCTTTACTTAACCATCATTATTTTCTCAGGCGAGGTCACTTTTTGGCATTTTGTCGCAATTGGCTTTCTGAACGGCACGATCATGGCCCTCTCAATTCCAGCTCGCACGGCTTTGATTCCTGAAATCGTCGGCGAGCAGCGCATCTTCAATGCAATGGCCTTCAACACTGCGGCCTGGAATCTTTCAAGAATTTTGGGGCCTGCGCTGGCAGGATTCATGATTGCTCAACTGGCCGATGGCGACACTACCTCAACTTACGGCGTTGGGTGGGTCTATGTCGTGATTTCGATACTGTATTTTTTTTCTGGCGCTTCGGTTTTGCTCATCAAACATGCTGGCAATCCAACCCATGCCGTTCGCAGCAGCCCCTTTCAAGACACCGTTGAAGGTCTGCGTTACGTGGTGCGGTCACCCATCGTTGGCGGCTTAATCCTATTGTCCATTTTGCCCTTCCTGTTTGGTCTCAGCATTAACACCCTTTTACCCGCTTTTAATACCGACGTTTTATTGGCTGGTCCAGACACGCTAGGCTTGCTCATGACCGGCATGGGTCTTGGGGCAATTGTTGGTTCCCTGCTCTTGGCCAAGCTCAGTGGGCTTAGGCACAAGGGTTATTGGCTCATCCTCACCAACGTCCTCTGGGGCGTCTCAGTTGCTTGCTTCGGCGCCTCAAGTACCTTTACCACCGCGTTCATCATCATTTGTTGCATGGGTTTCGTATCTGCGATCAATATGTCGATGAACCGAAGCCTTGTTCAGCTTCAGGTCGATCAGAAGATGCGCGGCAGGATCATGAGTATCGATCTTATGTCACATGGCTTAATGCCGGTTGGCATACTACCCATCGGCTACATTGCAGAGCACTACGGTGTTCAAACGGGGCTCATGACCAGCGGCTGTATCCTTGTGCTCACAACGCTTATTGCCGCCCTAAAATTAAAAGCGGTCTGGACCATCGACACCGGCTATAGGCGGATAGAGCAGTAACGCAAGGCATCGCTGGATTATCATTTTTTTAGATTTACTGGCACACTCCTCCTTCACAGATTCATCATGGATTGAGCCAACTTGCAGCCGATCTTTAATTATTTCTGGCAACTTTGCCTCTTCAAACGCCATCCCTCTGAACTCCCGAATCAGCACTCGGTACTTCTTGTCGTAACCGGCGTTTATCTTGGCATCATTACCTTTGCCGGCTTGCTGAGCTATCCAAGCCGGAACCTGCTCACAACCTTTGCCATGATTATGGTCGGACTGGCGATCCAAGTCGCTTTCATTTTCTTGCTGATGTGGTTCAAAGGTGTTGCCAGACGACTACCGAGTGTCATTGGCAATCTCTTGGGCACCAGCGCCCTGCTCACCTGTATTTTATTGCCCATCAATCTTACATTGCTCTCCGCTGAGCCTGGTATTCTGAGAACCCTGGCCGATAGCTTAACTTGGGTTTGGCTAGGTTGGTGGCTCACCGTTTGCGGTTACGTATTATCGAAGTCAGCACAAATCAGCATCCTGCAAGGCGCACTCATCGCCTTCATGATTGAACTGCTCGGCGTTCTGTCCAGCTATTCTTTGTTTCCAGGCGCCTAACTATGCACATTCATATCCTCGGAATTTGCGGCACATTGATGGGCAGCATCGCACTCTTAGCAAAAGCGCAAGGCCACACGATTACCGGCAGCGACGATGAGGTTTATCCCCCAATGAGCGATCAATTGCGTGAGGAGGGGATTGCATTGCAATCTCCCTACAGTCGCAACAGCATTCCCGACGCCGCCGATTTGGTTGTTTTAGGCAATGCGGGTCTGGGCCGCGGGAATCCTGCTGTTGAAGCACTCCTGTCAAACGGCACGGAATTTTGCTCAGGCGCCGAATTCTTAGGCCGTTTTATTCTCAAAGACAAGTGGGTAATTGCGGTGTCCGGGACCCATGGTAAAACCACCACCGCCAGCATGGTTACCTGGATTCTAGAATGTGCTGGTCTCAACCCGAGCTATCTTATCGGGGGCATCCCAACTAATTTCGAGCGATCCGCACGCCTGACTGAAAGCCCATTCTTTGTGATTGAGGCCGATGAATACGACACGTCATTCTTTGACCGCCAATCAAAATTTCTGCACTACCATCCAAGAACGCTGGTTCTCAACAACCTCGAATTTGATCACGCCGATATCTTTGCAGATCTGAAGGCCATTGAAGACCAGTTCCATCAACTTATCAGACGGGTGCCCGCGAGCGGACTGATTATTAGCAATGGCCAAGATAATAATATCGAGAACCTGCTAGAACGCGGCATCTGGTCCGAGCAGTTGCGCTTTGATGTGATCAGTGGCCAAGACCCGAGCCCTCCAAAAGGGCTTTGGATGCATCAACCCTCGCAAGTAATTTCGTTAGAGGGCGCACGATTAGGCACACTGAATTGGCGCCTTTCTGGCGTTCACAACCTGTCGAATGCGCTGGCCGCGCTTGCGGCCGCTCGACATGTCGGCGTTACACCGCAACAAGGTATCGAGTATCTTGCCGATTTCACCGGCGTTAAACGGCGCATGGAGATTGTGCATACATCCTCCCGGGCGGTCCTTTATGACGATTTTGCGCATCACCCAACCGCGATCAAGAGCACGCTAGCGGGGCTCCGCCAAAAAATTGGGCAAGCGCCAATTTACGCGATCCTTGAACCCCGATCGCACACCATGCGCCTTGGTATCCATCACGATCAATTGGCGCCAGCTTGCGCCGACGCTGATCGAGTCTTTTGGTTGAAACCAGAACGCTTGGCGTTCGATCTTGAAAAAGCCGTCGGGCCACAGGGGCATGCGGTGTTTGAAGACCCATTAACGCTCGCTCGCACGGTTGGGCAGCAATTGGAACTTGAGAGTAAAACCGCGCATATCGTGATCATGAGCAATGGCGGCATCGACGTTTTGAAAACCGCCCTGCTCGATCAAATCAGTCATGCTTGAAACTGACCTATACAGCCCCTTAAAAACCTGGTTCGAGGATCAGGGATTCGAGGTCCGAGGAGAGGTTAATCATTGCGATTTGGTTGCGCAAAAAGGCGATGACTTGGTCGTGGTCGAGCTCAAACTTAAACCGTCTTTAAAATTACTGTATCAGGCAACCGATCGTTTGCAGCTCACGGACGAGGTTTACATCGGGTTGCCAGCGCCAACCAAAAACAGAAAAGCCTTAAAGGCTTTCCAAAAGCTGTTAAAAAATTTGGGCATCGGATTATTGTTAGTTCACACCTCAAGTCTTGGTCATCGCATTGAGCAGGCGCTGCCAGCGAGCAAAATCCCGAACCGCCGATCGCGCCGAAAAGCGCTCGCACTCACTAAAGAATTTTCTGGCCGGGGCGAAACCGATAACTTGGGCGGGACCGCTTCGAAAAAAATCTTAACGGTTTATCGAGAGGATGCCTTGCTCATCGTCGCCTTTTTAGAAAACCTTGAGATTGCCTCGCCAAAGGAACTCGTAGCAAAAGGCTGCGCTACCCGAGCAGGTCAAATATTAAGAGACAATCACTACGGCTGGTTTGAACGCGTCAAGCGGGGCCACTACACTCTAAGCGCCAATGCCTCAGCCATCGTAACAGGCTCCTTTCCCGAGGTACTCAGCCGCTGCCGCGTGATCGTCCAAACCGCATCGCTTGCAGTTGAGTAAACCTTAGGTATTATTTTGGGGTGATATCAAAATAATAATAAAAACGAAACTCACATGATCGAACTTTCCTTGGATGGACCACCCGTTCATCGCCTTCGCTACTTACTGGACTACTGTCGAGCAAAGCGCATTGCGCCAAACCTTCTGACTCGAGGCTTGACCAATCACGAGGCCTTAGACGACCCTCTTGCGACCTTGCCTTGGGCAGACTTTCAACGCGTGATCGTAAATTGCCTACAGATCCTACCCGAAACCGAATTCCGCGACGCCGCAACGCGATATTGGCAGCAACCTGAAAACAATCATTGGATTGTTCTGGGCAGCTCAATGACCAGCCCATTTGATCTTTTAATCGACCTCATTGGCGACGCAGGGCATTTATTCCAAGACATGCCGATTCAAGTAACCACCCATCATCGGACCCAGTGCGCCCTCGCCATCAGAGTTGAGGCTGATTCAGAACTCGCGCCCAATACTGCATTTTCTGACTTACTCATTGCCGAACTCATCGGCTTCGCTCAGGGCGTCGCATTAAGCGGGTTCAGCATTGAAAGCCGATTCCTATCGAATGGCTTCGAACTCAATTGCATCGTCAAGAGCAGTCCTCAGGCCGGCTTCAATCGCTGGCTCAAGCGTCTGACCGCAAGGCCTCTCGCAGCCCTGCGCGTTACCCTGCAGCGCCAGCGCCGGGCTGAATCCATACTCCGCAAGAAAGTGGCCGACTCCGCGCAGGCCGCGCGCGCACTCCGCGTAACCCTCGAACAAACCCAAATCAGTCTCGAGCAATTGCTTATCGCAAACAAATCAGATCAATTCGAAATTGATACTGATAATCAATTGCACCCCATACACACCGAGACCCTTAACCCGATCCGATCGAGCCAAGGCATCACCTATTTTGCCCAACTCACGGCGCAGCTGACGGATGCAAGTCGAGCCGATTGCGAGGCCGCGTTACAGAAAATCCGAGCCCGATCCCAAGGCACTGCCTTCATCACGTTAATCTCGTTAGCGACCAAACTTGGACCTGAAAAACACCTCTTACTACAACGCGGACCTCAGGATCGCGTTCAGGCCGCGTTAATCCAAGCCCCAGAAAACTCAGACCCCTCGAAGTTGATACCGTCCATCGCGCTCAGCGAGGTGCTTCAGACGCTTTCCAATGAAGCCGCCTGCTTAACCAATGCCGGCGGCGTGATTGAGTGGCACAATCGTGCTTTTCAGCACTTAACAGGCATCCGACAACCCAACTGTTTAGGCGCAAACCTTGCCTCCTTCGTTCCAAGCGCCCTTAGTGACAATCAACTCCGCATGTTTTATCAAGATCAGCAAGGCACTCATCGACTGACCTGTGTGCCGGCCTGGTTTTTATCAATTGATGGTGAGAAAACGCCGATCCAGGTCTCAGCAATCGGTGTTGTCCGTGAGATCAACACACACAAAATTTACACCTTTGACAACCAAAGCGCTGTTCACGCGCGCGAACGCGCGATCGACCAAGCGCACGAGAAACTAGACGATCTGCGCACGCCAGCATTAATTGGTGAGATGACACGTGGCATCGCCCATGACTTGGGTAATTTATTAACCCTTATTCAGCTTGCGTCAGAACAAATAATCAAAATCTCAGAGCGTCCATTGCCTGCCTCGTTCCAACAGTTGCAAACGGCCGTCAACGACGCGGGCGCACTCACTAAAACGCTACTCCCAACAAGCATCCCGGCTCAGCCGCTGAATCAACAAAGCGAGCTCATCGAATTAATTCAAGAACTATTGCCATCCATCAAGGTTATGCTGGGTCCCGAAATGCTATTCGCGCTTGATATGGGCCCTGCCCGAGCGCCCTTAGGCGTCTCGATCAATCGAACCACTTTAAAAAATATTTTGCTCAATTTAGTCATCAATGCCCGCGATGCGATGCCCTCCGATGGGCAACTGACGTTGCGCGTCCTGCCGGATAAGCCCTGGACAGACCCAGCAACCAATTCCATTCAGGTGGGTCACCTCATCGAGCTCATCGACAACGGCGCCGGCATTCCCAGTGAACTGCATGCGCATCTATTTACGCCAGGGTTTACCACCAAGGGGCATAGAGGCGGTCATGGGATTGGACTCAGCAGCATTCGCCAGATGATCACCCAGCAGGGCGGAAATTTACAGCTTGGTCCCGGAGCGGGAGGTGGCACGCGAGCTCAGCTTTGGCTGCCCAAGACCGAAAAAATCGATTTCCGGACGCGGTTATCATCCGCGAGCAGGGGTCTTCCGGTTAAACAGCGCACCGCGCTGGTGGTCGAGGCGGATGAACAAATCAGAGAATTTTTAACCCTTACGCTCACATCGCTTAACTTCAAGGTATTCTCAGCAGCTGACGGCCAAGCCGGACTAGACCTTTTCGTTAAACAATCGGTGTATCTCGACCTGATCCTCTCGGAACTCGTGTTGCCTGTTCTGTCAGGACACCGATTTCTGCAGCAACTCTACCAAACCAATCCGCATCAGGCTGTTTTAATCCTCTCAGCGTTCACCGAAACCGAACCGCATCGACGGTTTCTTTCAGACAAGCCCTGGGTGACCTTAACCAAGCCTTTTTCGCTTGCGCAGTTGAAAACCGCAATTCAGCAATCGATTTTATCTGCAATTCCAATAAACAAAAGGATGAGCGGTGCCCAAAAGCCGGTTGTTCAGTCATGAACAAGACCAACCAGACGGTTTTCTAGCGCTAATGCTATAATGACTTGATCCTCAATTCAGGCGCACCATGGATATCAAGCACCTCCTTACCCAAACGTTTCATCAAGCAATGTTGGCCGCCGGCATTGAAGACCCAAACCCCGTAATCCGGCAGTCTCAGCGACCAGAATTTGGCCACTATCAGGCCAATGGCGTCATGGGCGCCGCTAAGCGAATGCAAACCAATCCTCGGGCGCTCGCGGCTCTTATCGTCACACACCTGCCGACGCAGGACCAGTACACCTTTGAGATTGCAGGCCCAGGATTCATCAACATCACCCTGACGCCCGCTTTTTTATCCCAACTCATTTCAAGCAGTGACCCGGCGAAAAAGCCTGCCGACACAGCCCCAAGGCGGGTCGTGGTCGATTACAGTTCACCCAACCTCGCGAAAGAGATGCACATCGGGCACCTCCGATCGACCGTGATCGGCGACACGGTCGTTCGCGTCTTAGAACACACAGGGCAAACGGCGATACGGGCAAACCATGTCGGTGACTGGGGGGCTCAGTTCGGCAGTTTGCTGGCCTACCTGGATGACTCTTCCAACAACGAGACCGCCCAAACCTCGGAACTAGCTGACCTTGAAAAATTTTACCAAAGGGCCAGTAAAAAGTTTAAAAACGATGCCGATTTCGCACAGAAAGCACGGGGCTACGTGGTCAGACTGCAGTCTGGCGACCCTGCATTGAAAAAACTTTGGGAAGTCTTCATTCAAACTTCGATGGACCATGGTCAAAAAGTTTACGACAAGCTAAACATCACCTTGACCCAACAAGACGCCATGCCGGAGAGCCGTTATAACACTGACCTGGCGCCCTTGGTTTCCGACTTGACAGAAAAAGGCCTGCTCGAAAAATCTGAAGGGGCGCTCTGCGTTTTCCTTGACGAATTTAAGGGCAAGAACGATCGTCCCTTACCGGCGATGGTCCAAAAGTCTGATGGCGGCTTTCCGTATCTCGCAACTGATTTAGCGGCTCTGCGTTATCGACATCACGAGCTCAAAGCTGACGAAGTGTTGTACGTGGTCGGCGCGTCTCAGCAGTTGCATCTTCGGCAAGTAATTGCGGTCGCGCGTGCTGCGTCGTTTATCCCGGAGACCCTAACAACCAAACACCTAGCCTTTGGTCTGGTACTGAAAGCCGACGGCACGCCCTTCAAGACCCGCGACGGCGCGGATGTTAAGTTAATAGATGTCCTAAACGAGGCCATCGATCGAGCGCGAGATCTATTGCAGCAAAGAAGCCAAGATCTCTCGTCCAGCGAACACGAGGCCATTGCTAAGGTGATCGGTATCGGCGCGATCAAATATGCTGAGCTACAAAAAAACAGAACCACTGATTACATGTTTGATTGGGCCACGATGCTTTCTTTTGAAGGCAATACTGCCCCCTACCTTCAATATGCCTATACACGAATTCGAAGTCTTTTTCGGCGGGCCGGCATTGAGCGCTTGGATCCTGAGACCCCCATCCTGCTGGCCGCACCACAAGAGCTGGCGTTGGGATTAAAAACCCTGCAGTTCAACGAAGCGATTGCAAACTATCTAGAGGATTATCAAGCCAATGTCTTGTGCAATTATCTCTACGAACTTGCGGGTCTGTTCATGAGCTTTTACGAGCACTGCCCAATTTTAACCGAGGCCGAGACGCAGCAAATGAGCCGCTTGAGGCTTTGTGACATCACGGCACGCACCCTCAAGACCGGACTGGACCTACTCGGCATCGACACCGTGGAGCGAATGTGACGCCCAGCTACGCAATCGTCGCCGCCCGGAGTCGCAACCAGGTTATTGGACGCGATGCCGATATTCCTTGGACGGTAAAGGGTGAACAGGCCCTCTTCAAGAAAATTACGATGAATGGGTGTCTGATCATGGGACGCCGCACCTTCGAATCGATTGGTCGCCCCTTGCCGGGGCGATTAACCCTGATCGTGACGCGACAGGCGCAGTACACGCAGCCTGGTTGTCGCGTTTTTCACAGCATCGAGGCGGCCTTAGACGATGCTCAGCAAACCGAGCGGCCCATTTTTGTGATCGGGGGTGGCGAGCTGTATGCCGCAACGCTCGCCAATGCGCGCCGCGTACATCTCACGACCATCGATCTTGAGGTTGCTGGCAATGTCTTTTTCCCAAATTTTCCAACCCCTGCTTTTAAGCTAACTCACCGCCAGCATTTCGAAAGCAATCATAACTACACCTATGAAATCTACGAACAACCGGCTTTGGAGACAGTATGAAATTTGATAACCGCGTCACCCAAATGCTGGGCGTTGAGTACCCAATCGTACAAGCGCCCATGGGCTGGATAGCTCGCTCGGCCCTAGCCTCCGCCGTCTCCAACGCGGGCGGACTTGGCATCATTGAGACGAGTTCAGGCGAACTTGACGCCGTTAAAGCAGAAATTAAGAAAATGAAATTGCTGACCCAGAAACCGTTTGGCGTCAATATTGCGCAGGCCTTTGTTAAAGACCCCGACATCGCCCAATTCGTGATTGATCAAGGCGTTACTTTTGTGACGACCTCCGCTGGCAGTCCAACGCGTTATACAGATCAACTCAAGCGTGCGGGATTGACCGTCTTCCACGTCGTGCCAACCCTCACTGCCGCGCTAAAAGCCGTGGCGGCTGGGGTAGATGGCTTGATCGTTGAGGGGGGTGAAGGCGGCGGCTTCAAAAACCCTAATGAAGTTGCCTCAATGGTCTTGTTACCGCTTGTGCGGTCTAAAGTTGACGTACCCATCATCGCCGCAGGCGGCATGGTCGATGGCGGCACCATGGCCGCCGCTTTTGCCTTAGGCGCGGAAGGCATCCAAATGGGTACCCGCATGGTTTCAGCGCTTGAATCTCCTGTGCATCAAAACTGGAAACAAGCAATTGTCGACGCACCGGAAACTGGCACGGTCTTCCTCAACAAATTTCATTCTCCTGCCCTTAGGGCCCTTAAAACAGAGCGAACATCGCGCCTTGAAGCAAATGCAGCCGAAAACATCATGCCCGAATTTGGCGATGCGCAAGCGCTCTATTTCGGGGGCGACATGGAGGCCGCAATCCCACTTTCAGGCCAGGTTGCTGGCCGAATCGAAAGCATAAAACCGGTAGCCGACATCCTTCATGAGACTCGAGATGAATTTTTCCGAATCCTTGAGTCGCTACAGCGTCAGTATCTCTAACATTATGCTACGGCGCCTTTGCCGCTCGGCCGCGACCATCCTCGGATTTTTTTGGCTGTGCTCGGTAGCCAGCGCTGCCGTTCCAGACTTCGACGCTGCGGCCGATGCCTATCGTGCAAATGATTTTATTACTGCCCGCGCAGCATTTCTGGAACGCGCGAATGCAGGCGACCACCGATCTATGGCCATCTTGGGCATGATGTCTCGATTTGGAGAGGGCGTCCCGGTTGACTTAACTGACGCCTTTAATTGGTATCTCGCGGCCGCACAAGCAGGTCATCCGCCCGCTCAATTTCAAATTGCCCGCATGCTCAGCCAGGGCGAGGGCGTTCAGGCCGATGAGCAACGCGCCCAGTACTGGTTTAATCAAGCCGCGGAACAAGGGTATGAAAAAGCAATCGACCGACTCACCCAACAAACTCCGGCGGCGGTGATTGCGGATCCGGTCGATGACTCGGTCACAGACACTGTTAAAACCATCAGCCGAGTTTGGAACTTCCAATTACCCACGGCCTTTAAAACAACGGAATTACCTCTTCAAAAAAATCACCAGCTACCCGTAGTACGCGTTCAACTCGGCGCAATGAAGACCAAAGATGCAGCCATTGATCTTTGGAAGCTCATTCAAGACGAACTCCCAGACTTAACACTTGAATTGCCGTTTACGGTTAGCCACTACGCAGAGCCCAACCAACAATCAATTTTTCGGTTGCGGGTTGGCGAATTCCAATCCCCAGATGACGGTCAATTATTCTGCCGGCAAGTCAAAAAGGTTAGCCGACGACCTTGTTGGGTGATAAACGATCCTTCACAATAAGCGTCACCGATTACCGAACTCTTCGACATCCAGTTCAAAAGGAGCGTCCCATCGACATTTCATTTAGCCCAGAAGATCTAGCCTTCCAAAAAAAAGTGAGAACTTTTATTGATCAACACGTGCCGCAGGGCATGGCGATGTGGACCCAACGCGGCGACTGGTTCAAGGCATTGGCAGATCAAGGCGGTTGGGATATCCCGAAGTGGCCCAAGGACTTTGGCGGTCCTAATTTTACGCCAACCCAACGGTATATTTTTGACTTGGAAATGGGCAAACAAGCGACGCCCCCGCAACTGCCTTTCGGCGTGGGCATGCTCGCGCCGATACTGATGAACTATGGTAGCCAGGCCCAGCAGGACAGGTTTTTGCCGGGCATCCGGGATGGCAGCGTCAATTGGTGTCAGGGCTATTCAGAACCGGGGGCCGGATCTGATCTCGCAAACCTTAAGACCAAAGCAGAACTGAGTGCCGATGGCAGCCATTATCTCGTAAACGGCCAGAAAATTTGGACCACCCTTGCCCAAATCGCGCATTGGATATTTTGCCTGACCCGCACCAACAATGACGGTGCCAAGCAAGAGGGCATCACGTTCTTGCTGATTCCCATGGATGATCCAGGGGTTGAGGTTCGGCCGATCATCACTTTGGGCGGCAGTCACTCGGTCAACGAAGTGTATTTTACCGATGTCAAAGTCCCGGTCGAAAACCGAGTTGGCGAAGAGGGTAAGGGTTGGACTTATGCCAAGGGCTTGTTGGCACATGAACGCTCGGGGTTAGCGGGCATTCAAAACTCCGTGATGGGCCTCGAAAAGGCTAAGCGAAATGCTCAAAAAATCCGCGTTGGCACTGGCACATTGCTAGACCTATCCAGCTTTAAAAATAAAGTCGGTGTTTTAGAAGCGGAACTACTGGCGCTTGAATTTACCGAGATGCGGACCCTTGCCCGGGTAGCCGCTGGCGGCGATCCTGGACCTGAGTCCGCTATCTTAAAACTCAAAGGTACGGAAATTCAGCAGCGCATCACCGAATTAAACCTAGAAGCGGCCGGGGTCTTTGCAGCGCCCTGGGGCGCTGAGGCCTTCGGACCTGAATTCGCCCATGGCGCTGCCCAATCTTACCTTGGAGGCCGCGCCACCACGATCTACGGCGGTGCGAGCGAAGTCCAAAAGGACGTCATCGCAAAAAATGTATTGGGATTGAGTTAAGGATTAATCATGGATCTTGCCTACACCACTGAACAAGACATGCTCGCTGAGAGCATCCAACGCTTTATTGCCACCGAGTATGATCTATCAAATCGTAAAAATTTGGTTGCCTCAGACTTGGGCTATAGCGCGCAACACTGGCAGACATTTGCTGAGTTAGGCTGGCTCGGAATGTCCATACCGGAGGCCTATGGCGGACTCGGGGGCGATTTAGTCGACACCATGATTATGTTTGAAGAATTTGGCAAGGGACTGGTGCTCGAGCCAATGCATTCAAGCCTTGTCCTGTTTGCAGGAGCCATTGAGCTTGCTGGTAGCGACGAACAGAAGCATCAATATTTGCCAGCGCTGGGGGCCGGAGAACTAACAGGCTGCCTGGCCTATGCCGAGGCGGATGAACCAACCAATTTTAACTTTGTCTCAGCAACGGCCGTTAAAAATGAAGATCACTATTTACTCAATGGCACAAAATCGGTCGTCCTCAATGCCGCCTCCGCAGATTTTATTCTCATCTCCGCCAGAACCTACGGCCAAGCAACGGACGCAGACGGCATCTCGTTGTTTTTAGTGCCTGGCAATACCGAAGGTCTCTCTCGAAAAGACTACCCAACAGTTGATGGGCTCAGGGCCTCTGAGGTTGCATTGGAAAACGTCCGAGTCCCGGCATCCGCCCTTTTAGGCGCAGAAGGCGCCGCCTCACAAACCTTGAAAACGGTTATTAACCGCGGCATCTTGGCAATCTCAGCCGAGGCTGTTGGCGCTATGGCCGTTTTGTATCAAAGCACCATCGATTACACCAAACAGAGAGTGCAGTTCGATCACCCCCTATCCGAGTTTCAAGTGGTAAAACACCGGCTTACCGAAATGTTCATAGAATACAATCTGGCAAAGTCGCTGTGCATGAAAGCGACCATGCTCCTGAATCAGAACTCAGAGGACGCACAACGCCATATCCATGCACTGAAGTTTCTGATTGGCAAGACCTCACGCTTTGTGGGTCAAAATGCCGTTCAACTCCATGGCGGTATGGGGATGACTGAAGACCTGGCCATTGCCCACTATTTCAAACGCCTGATGATGATCGATGCCACCTTTGGGCACACTGACATTCATTTAGATGCCTTCGTCCAATAGGGATCTTTAATAAGGGGGCATCATGGGCAATGCCCCATTCCAAGATGGTTTGTTAGAGCGTCTGTTCGTGACGCCTGCGGATCTGGCTGGATATCCAGCGCCTAAACAACTCGAGGCCCCGCCCCATACGCTCACGATCCTTGGCGAGACGAAAGATGGTCGCGTTTTGGAAGCGACATCGGACACGGTCCAGCACTGGACGGACATGCAGCGGGCAGCCCAACAAGACGGCATTCAACTCGAAGTGCTATCAGCCTTCCGATCTATCGACTATCAGCGCCAGTTGATCGCGCGAAAACTTGACCGAGGTGACCCCCCAAACCAAATCCTCCAAGTTGTGGCGTTGCCAGGCTACAGCGAACACCACACGGGCTACGCTCTGGACATTGTGACCACTGCCTACCCTGAATTGACCGAGGACTTTGAACTCAGCGAAGGGTTTGCTTGGTTATCGCACTCGGCGCATCAATTCGGCTTTTTCCTGAGCTATCCTCGAGATAACCCTTGGGGCTTCATCTACGAACCTTGGCACTGGTGTTTCAAACCGGCTTAAGCGGTTTGGGGTCAGTCGCAAGCGTTACACCATAGGCTTTCATCTTCTGCTGGAGCAGCGCCTCATCCGCACTTGATCGTGACGGGCCTTGAAGGGATTTTTCTTGCACGGCAAAAACGTATTTTTCCCGAATCACGGACCGTGGACCAAACTGCCGAACCCGGAGCGCCGCATAAACATCATCTACCATTTTGGGATTACCGCAGACCAAGACATGATCTGATTTTGGGTCGAGGGCAAGCTGGGTGAGCCCGTTTGTCACATAACCCGAGTACTGCCAATCCGCCGCAGAATCTTGCGAGCGAGAGCAGTGGACGGTTAACTCGAACCAAGACGCCTTCGAGCGAAGCCGCAATAGGGTTTCTTGAAAAAGCACTTCCGTTGGGTCTCGAACACCAAACAGAAGATGCACCGAATCAAATCGCTGGTACTCACCCGCCTCAAGGCTTTGCAACATCGGTAAAAAAGGAGCAACCCCAACGCTTGTTGCGACCAACACCAAGCGGCGCTTGTCATCCGCCGGGAGAATCAAACGACCATACGGGCCTTTAAGCTGAACGGTGAGCCCCAACTCGGCGTTGAACAATAGGTCGGTTGCTCGGCCGCCGGCAACAGCCGAAATCACCAATTCAAATTGACTCAGAGGCAACTTTGGGTCGAACTGACTAAAGCTGTAACTGCGCTCGAATAGACCCGCAGCATCGGTAAAGGTGAATCGGTAAAACTGACCCGCAATGAACGGCAGGTGTTCGCCGCCGGTTTCAAACCGAAACAACCGGGTTGAGGCCGATAACGATTCGACAGCGATGAGTGATGCGGTATGACTCGTTTCCAAAACAATTCCTTTTCCAGACCGACATTATGCCATGTCAGTGCGCCCATCTCCTTGTTAAGCTTCACTAAATGACACATCAACCGCGCAAGATTATGAACATCGCAATTATTGGCGCCGGCGCTGCGGGTCTTGCCGCGGCCTCGGTTTTGCAGCGCACCCAGTCCGTTACCCTTTTTGAACAACAATCTGTTGTCGGCGGCCTATGGCAGACCGCTGACAACTTCAAGCACACAGCGCTATATCCGAGCCTGCGCAGCAATCTGCCGGCCGGCTTAATGGCCTTTTTGGATTTCCCCTTTCAGCGCCATCTCATTCCCCCGCTTGAGGGCGACTATCCAGGACCCGCCGCCGTCGCGGCTTATCTTCAGGCCTACGCGAACCATCATCAACTCACAAACAAGATTCAGTTCAATAGCGACGTGACGCGGATTTTACCAATCAACAAGACCCAATGGTTGATCGAACTGGCAGACAGGCCCGCACAGGTTTTCGATGCCGTGATCGTCTGCAATGGTCACTACACCCAGCCCAATCGGCCCGTTATTGAGGGCTCGACAGAATCTGCATTGAAAATCTCACACGCAAAGGACTATATCAATCCCGATCCATTTCGAGGCCAACGGGTTTTGGTTTGGGGCAGTAAGGCATCTGGCATGGATCTCGTCCGAGAAATCAGCACGACGGCCGAGCAGGTTTATTGGTGTGGTCATGACGCAGGACGGGATGCCTTAGTGCGTGACAAAAGCAATGTATCGATTCATCAGGATCCAGTCAGACTACATCGAGACGACATTCAACTCACCGGTGGAGACCACCTTACCGCCGTAGATCAGATGCTGCTCTGCACAGGGTATCAATACCAGTTTCCCTTCCTAGACGACGCGTTAATAAGGGTCGAAGACAATCTTGTTCACGGCCTTCATCAGCACATACTGTTGGCCAAACGGCCAACGCTTGCCTTCATCGGCCTGCCCTACTTGGTGATCCCCTTTCCGTTATTTCAGATTCAGAGTCAGTGGCTAAACGCCGTCTTTACGGGCCAGTTGCAATTGCCCGAAGCGCCGCAGTTGATCGCGCTCAGCGACGCAGCGGTTGCACGCCATCTTGCCAAACCCGCTGAGCCCAGACACTTTCATCGATTGGGGCCGGACCAGCTTACTTACCTTGCGCACTTAATCGAGTCGGCGGCCCTTGCACCCTTGCCAGACACTTTTTTAGCGCGCTTAAAAGCGGTTCACGAGATCAAACTCGCCCATCCACAAGACTTCCGCGCCATCGAACTCCCTACTCAGACGTTTCTCGATCCACAGCCCGCATGAAGTCTATATTACGTGATGGTCCATCCGGCAATGGTACTTCAACCAAGCGCTCATCAACGTCATCATATTCGAGCCGCAGCGCACGACACATCGTGGCATGCATCTCGTAGGTGCAGGTAATGTAAGTCAGCTCAAGAATCGCTTCATCACTCAATTCGGCTTTTAGTGCGGCAAAGGTTGTGTCCGGCACCCGCCCTCCGGATAGAACCAAATCATCGGTATAGGCCAACACCGCCCGCTCCAAGGGCGAAAAGCAGTCACTCGAGGCCCAGCCCGGAATGGCCGCAATTTGAACCTCGGTAAAGCCCGCGCCGCGCAAGGCTTTACAGTGCTGAGAGAACACAAACAAACTGCCCCGGGCATAGCCGGCGCGAGCCTGACCTAACTCACGCAGCTTTGCGCTAATCTTACGAGACTTGCCTCGATAAAATTGAAAGCCCGCAACGGCATGCCGAAAACACTCTGGTACCAAGGCGAACACCGTCCACCAGTTTCCGGGTGTTCCCGTTGCTGTGCCCGGTTGCATAATCGGATCAACCCCTTCACCGAACACCGCGTCAAAGACCTGCTGAATATCTTGCTCGGGGGTTTCCCGTCCTACTTGTGCGAGTCGTGGCATAAAGCCTCCTTTTTGGATTGGATTACCTTAAACTTGACCTAGATCATAACGGTAAACGAGCGCATTTGACTGCCCCAATCACAGGTTACACTGACTCACAGTTCACCCCCGTTCGCGATGCCTTCGCAGAACTCTGGGATGGGCCCGAGGTTGGCGCGAGCCTTTGCATTTATGTACAAGACCAAAAAGTTGTCCATCTGTGGGGCGGCTTTACAGATCTTGCCCAAACCCGTCCTTGGACTCCCGATACCCTCGTGAACATTTACTCAACGACTAAAGGGATCACCGCTTTAGCGCTCGCGCACCTTGCAGGAACGGGCGCGTTCAATTACCAAGACCCTGTCAGCAAATATTGGCCGGAGTTTGCAGCCGATGACAAAGGGGCCATCACAATTTCCGAACTGTTGTCTCATCAAGCGGGACTATGCGCCTTTGAGCAGAATTTAATGGTTGCGGACCTGTATGATTGGAATGCCATCGTAGCCAGCTTGGCCCGTGCCAAGCCCGCCTGGGAGCCTGGCAGTCGCGCAGGCTATCATTCTATATCTTGGGGTTTTTTGGCAGGCGCCCTCTGCCGAAAAATTACCGGCAAGACTCTTGGTCAATATATTCAAACCCATCTGTGCACGCCCACTGGCGCCGATTTTTATCTAGGACTAGACCCCAAAGCGCATGGCCGCTGCGCTGATTTGATTGGGCCCAATCATGCGCGCAACCAACGCGCTGATCTCACGCCAGCCAAAGAACCCGCCAGCGCCGCTGCCCGCTCAGACCTCGCTATCAGAACCCAAGAAAACCCCATCATTCGTCCTTATCAAGATGCCTGTTCCAGCGCCTGGCGCCAGGCCGAAATCCCGGCCTCGAATGGGCATGCCACCGCAGAAGGTCTTGCAAAACTCTACCAAGGCGCACTGAACAAAAAACTCATAACAGAAGCGGCGAGGCACCAAGCCTGTACACGGACCGTATCCAAGCAACAGGACCTCATCTTGAACCAGTTCATTGAGCGCAGCCAGGGCGGCTTCATTCTCAACCCGGGCGCGGGGTTTGGGCCGAATCAATTGGCTTTTGGGCACAATGGCGCGGGAGGCTCAACAGCCTTTGCCGACCCGGAATCACAGGTCGCGTTCGCCTACGTCATGAATCAGATGCAGCCGGAACAAACCAAACCCCGAGGGCCAAACCTCGCAGAGGTGTTCTTCAATTGTTTATAATAGGGCACGAAGCAAAGGCGTCTTAGGTCCAAAGCAGTACTATCGCATTGAAAAAAATTGTTCTATCACAGAGTCGAGGAGTGATTCGTGCGCAACCAATTAATTGCAGAGGCAATCGGGACTTTTTTCCTACTGGCAACGGTTGTTGGCTCGGGTGTCATGGCGGAATCCTTAGCAGGCGGAAATGATGCACTCGCCCTGCTCGGCAACACGCTGGCGACTGGCGCCATTTTGGTTGTTCTGATCACGGCTCTCGGCCCGATCTCCGGCGCGCATTTTAATCCTGCGGTAACCCTTTCAATGCTCCTGCTTAAAAGAATCACGCAACCCGAGGCGTTCTGTTATGTCTGCGTTCAAATTATTGCCGGGATTCTAGGCGTACTGGCAGCGCATTTTATGTTTGAGCTCGATTTACTGCAGTTCTCAGAACGATCTAGAACAGGCGCATCGCAATGGTTCTCCGAGGGCCTTGCAACCTTTGGCCTCGTCATGACCATTATCGCGACCAGTCGGTTCAGACCCGACTTTGTTGCCACCGCGGTGGGGCTTTACATTACAGCCGCGTATTGGTTTACCGCATCAACCTCCTTTGCAAACCCGGCGGTGACGTTAGCACGCAGCCTGACCAATACGTTTAGCGGCATCCAGCCAGATCACGCGGGTATGTTTATTGTCATGCAATTGCTCGGCGCGCTGCTTGCCACCGTCTTCATGCGCCGATTAATGAAGGATCACCAATAGACTACAAACCTACCAATCCACTTGCAGAAGCGGGCGTCGCCGGTCAACATAGCGCCCGTCGATATCTTAAACATCCGATAAGTTCCAAATGAAAGAATATTTCTTCAAACGCCTCTTATTGATTCCGCCAACCCTTTTAGGCGTGACCATTATTGTCTTCGCCATTACGCGACTGGTGCCGGGCGGCCCGCTGGAGCGCGCGATTATGGAGTCCCAGATGATGGACGCCTCCGGCAGCGGCTTTTCACAAAGCGCAGGCCAAGGCATGGCGATCTCCGAGGCGCAGCTCGAGCAACTCAAAGCCTACTACGGGTTCGATAAACCAGTGATTGAGAGTTACCTAATTTGGACCGGCAAGGTGCTTACAGGGGATTTGGGCTCGTCCTACCGCTATAACGAGCCGGTTTGGGATGTTATCAAAGACCGATTTCCCGTCTCGATTTATTACGGACTCATTACACTGGTCCTGACTTACTTGGTGTGTATACCGCTTGGGGTTTTAAAAGCCGTCCGTCACCGAACCGCGGTAGATACATTCTCATCGATCCTCATTTTTATCGGTTATGCCATTCCCGGTTATGCCCTCGGCTCTTTGTTACTGCTGTATTTTTCGGTTCGCTTGGAGTGGCTCCCCATGGGGGGCTTTGTCAGCTTCACCTTTCAAGATAAAACTTTGTTAGGCCAGATCACCGACTTACTTGAGCACTCTGCACTACCTCTGATTTGTTATATGGTGGGCAGCTTCGCGCTGGTTACACTGCTTTTAAAAAACCATCTAATGGACAATTTAGCAGCAGACTATGTGCGCACCGCTATTGCGAAGGGGGTCTCCTTCCGACAGTCGGTATTGAAACATGCCCTTCGAAACTCACTCATTCCGATTGCAACCACGTTTGGTCAAAATATCACTTTGTTAGTGGGCGGCTCTTTCCTTATTGAGTCTATTTTTGATATTGATGGTTTTGGCCTACTGGGCTTAACCTCAATTCTCGATCGCGACTATCCCGTCGTTATGGGCGTCGTGCTATTAAGCAGCCTACTTCTTCTGATCGGCAACATTTTATCGGACATCTTAGTCGCACTGGTGGACCCAAGGATTCGGTTTCAATAACGATGTTCAACTTTAATCCCCAAACCCAGAAAAAGCTGGCCCGCTTCAGGAAAATCAAACTGGGGTATTACAGCTTTATTGTACTAAGCCTGATGTTGGCCTTGTTATCTGTTGCGGAACTGCTGGTTAATAGCCGAGCCCTTGTCGTGCAGTATGAAGGCGCACTGTACTTCCCGACCTATACTGACTTTCATCCTGGCACCGAGTTCGGCCTTGATTACTCCTACGAGACCAATTATCGCGATCTCGCCGCCCATTTTGACAACACGGACTCATCTAATTGGGTGCTCATGCCCCTCGTGCCTTACAACCCCTATGAAAACGACGCAACTGATTCAATTATGCGACCGGAAGCGCCCAATGCGGCGCGCCAACACTACTTAGGGACCGACACAACCAGTCGGGATATTTTGGCGCGGTTGGTTTACGGGACGCGGACCGCGCTGCTGTTTGCCTTTGCCTTTATGGTGAGCGTCTACTTAATTGGAATCATGGTTGGTTGCGCAATGGGTTATTTTGGCGGGCTTTTTGATCTAGGTTTTCAGAGGATTATTGAGATCTGGTCCAATATTCCCTTTTTATACATGGTCATTATTGTGTTTTCTGTGATTCCTGCAGAGGCGTCCATTCCAGCGCGCATCACCCTTTTGTTACTGGTCATGGTCCTCTTTAGCTGGACCAGCATGACCTACTATATGCGAACCGAGACCTATAAAGAGAAGTCCCGAGACTATGTTGCCGCCGCTCGGATTATCGGCGCATCGACCCAACGTATTATGTTCACTCATATCCTACCCAACGTGTTGTCGACGCTGGTTACCTTTATGCCATTTACCATTGTCTCAGCCATCGCCGCCATTACAGCGCTCGATTTCTTGGGCTTTGGCTTACCCGTTCCAACCCCAAGCCTTGGAGAGCTTTTAAAGCAAGGCACCGCCAACCTACGAACCGCACCTTGGATCGTGACAGCCGCCTTCGGTACGCTGGTGCTGATCTTGAGCCTCGTGACGTTTATTGGCGAGGCTATTCGGGAATCTTTTGATCCGAAACAATTCACTTTATATCGGTAAACCACTATGACGATGAACCGCTTTGCATTAACCCTAACCACTCTGATCCTGATGGGGTGCGGGTCTGACCAAGACGCGACAGAGGCCCTTCCAAGCATCGACAATACCGCAGAGGTAAAGGCATTTTATGAGACTCATGCCGATTTTTTTCGGGCAGGATCCATCGATGACTTGCCCAAGAATTTAGTCTGGGAAGATGGCGCGGACCTGCCGGAAGTCGGCAGTCCCAATGCCAAAAAGGGTGGGACAGAATATGTTCGCCTGGCCGACTTTCCTCGCACCTTGAGAACCGTTGGACCGGACTCAAACGGTAGTTTTCGGCCTTGGATTCTAGACTCTACCAGCATGGCGCTCGCCCACCGCCATCCTGATACGCTTGATTACTTCCCTGGCCTTGCGCTGCGGTGGGCGGTCGATGCGGATTCAAAATCGGTCTTTGTTGAGCTGGATCCAAAAGCGACCTGGTCCGACGGCGTGCCGATTACGGCAGACGACTATCGCTTTACCTTTTGGTTTTTTAGATCCCGCTACATCACGGCGCCCTGGTACAACAACTGGTACGAGAGCCAGTACACCGGGATTACGAAATATAGCGACCACCTCATCTCAATTTCAATCCCGGAACTCAAACCAGATACCGACTCAAAAGTCCTGGAATTGAGACCCTTGCCACAACACTTCTACAAAGAAGTCGGGGAAGATTTTCTTGAGCGCTATCAATGGCGTTTTGCCCCAACGACCGCCGCCTATATTTTGAAAGATGAAGACTTGAAAAAAGGTCGATCGGTGCGGTTAACCCGGGATCAAAATTGGTGGGCCGCCGATAAGAAGCATTGGCGTTATCGTTTTAACGTCGACAACATTCATCTCTTGGTGATTCGAGACAACGCAAAGGTCTTTGAGGCCTTCAAACGTGGCGATATCGATCAGTTTGGGCTGAACCTTGCCGAATACTGGTACGAGAAACTCCCCGAGACAGATCCAGATGTTGCAGCCGGCTACATTGAACGAAAATGGTTTTTTAACGAGCGGCCAAGACCTCCCTATGGGTTGTGGATCAACACTCATCAACCCCTTCTAAATGATCAAAACATCCGGCTTGGCATTCAGCACGCAACCAATTGGCAACTGGTCATCGACCAATTTTTCAGAGGCGACTACAGTCGCTTAAAAACAGCGAACGACGGTTATGGCCGCTACAGCCATCCGGACATTAAGGCCCGTGACTTTGATATTGAGCGCGCAGCGGCCTATTTTGAGGCCGCAGGCTTTAATCAACGCGGCCCCGACGGCATTTTGCAGCGCGCCGATGGCACCCGGCTAGCCTTTACAGTGTCATCCGGTTACGAGGCGCTTAAAGACGTGCTCACCATTTTAAAAGAAGAAGCTGCAAAAGCCGGACTCGAGTTTCGAGTCGAGGTATTGGATGCCACTGCAGGCTGGAAAAAAGTTCAGGAAAAACAGCATGACATTCATTTTTCCGCCTTCGGATACTCCTTGGAACTGTACCCAAGATTTTGGGAAACCTTCCATTCAGACAACGCCTATGACAAAGCCTTTTTAGACACCGGCGCAATTAACCCTGATCGAAAACCAAAATCTCAAACCAATAACCTAGAGACCCTCGCGATCCAACAGATGGATGAGTGGATCCTTCAATATCGAACCGAATCGAGCTCGGATGAGATGGTGACATTGGCACATCAAATGAGTGAGCTGCACCATGACTACGCCTCATTCGTGCCTGGGTTTTATTCTGGATTTTTCCGACTCGGTCACTGGAGATGGATTCGGTATCCGGAGAACTTCAGCTACAAGCACGCCTCGGGATCTCAAGAATACTTTGTGCATTGGGTCGACCAAGCGGTTAAGACGGAAACCCTCGAGGCTAAAGACTCGGAAAAGACCTTCCCCGTGCAACTTCAAATCTTTGATCAGTATCGGGAAGCGCCCTAGTGATCACGCCTTTGCTCTGCGTCTCAGGTCTCACCACTGAGTTTCAAACCGACGAGGGCCTGGTTCGCGCAGTCGATGGCGTGAGTTTTGACATACCCCCGGGCGGCACGCTCGGCATTGTTGGCGAATCTGGCTGCGGGAAGAGCGTAACCGCTCTATCCATTATGGGCTTGCTGCCCCGACCAAACGGCAACATACAATCGGGCAGAATCGACTATCGCGGTGAGGATCTCGTCGCAGCAGACAATGCCCGACTGCAACGTATCCGCGGCAATGAAATCTCCATGGTTTTTCAAGAGCCGATGACAGCGCTGAACCCAGTACACACCATTGGCCGACAACTCACAGAAGTCGTGGCGATCCACACCGATCAATCCCCTGCTGAGCAAATCAGAACAGCCGTTGCGATGCTGCAACGCGTCGGGATACCCGCGCCTGAACTGAGAATGACTGAATATCCCCATCAACTATCCGGCGGTATGCGGCAACGCGTGGTGATCGCGATTGCGTTAATCTGCGAGCCACTTTTATTGATTGCAGATGAACCGACGACCGCATTGGACGTCACCATCCAAGCTCAAATCTTGGATCTCATTTCTTCCCTGCAGAAAGATTTTGGCATGGCCATGATCATGATCACCCACGATTTAGGGGTGATCGCAGAGACCTGCGAGCAGGTGGTGGTCATGTACGCAGGTCAGGTTGTCGAACAAGGATCCGTTTTTGATATTTTTGATCGCCCAAAACATCCCTACACTCAGGGCCTGCTCCGATCGATTCCGAAACTCACGGACATTCCTAAGCAGCCCCTGGACATCATTCCGGGTATGGTGCCGAGCCTGCACGACTTACCCGTTGGCTGCCGCTTTGCAAACCGCTGTCAACACAGAGCCGCTGAGTGTGATGACGCAGGCCTCACCGTTGACACGGTCACAGAGGGTCACAGCGTGCGGTGTCTAAAATGGCGACAACTATGAGCGCGCCATTACTCGAGGTACGAGACCTTAAAATGCACTTCCCTGTTAAATCCGGTTTTTTCAGCAGGACAAAGGCGCGAAATTTTGCAGTCGATGGCGTGAACTTGTCCATCAATCCTGGCGAAACCTTAGGGCTAGTTGGCGAATCCGGTTGCGGAAAATCAACCCTTGGCCGTTGTATAAGTCGGTTGTATCAACCCACAGCCGGGGAAATTTTATTCAAAGACGCCAACCTGGCAGGGATGAGTCATCGTCAACTATTGCCGTATCGACAAAATATTCAGATGATTTTTCAAGATCCGATGGAATCCTTGAACGCCCGCCATACGGTCGGAGAAATTCTCGAGGAGCCCTTCCTCATTCACGGCATCGGAAACGCACAAACCCGACGCCAGTCCGTATCAAAGCTACTCGACACGGTAGGTCTGCCAGGGCGTTCCGCGTCTCGGTATCCTTTCGAATTTTCAGGCGGACAGCGCCAACGTATCGGCATTGCGCGCGCGATAGCACTCAAGCCGGAACTCATTATTTGTGATGAACCCGTTTCAGCGCTGGACGTCTCGATTCAGAGTCAGATTCTGAATTTGCTGATGGAGCTGCAGAAAGAGTTTAATCTTGCTTACCTTTTTATTGCGCATGACCTTGCTGTCGTGAAACATATCTCAGACCGCGTTGCGATTATGTATTTAGGTAAGATTGTAGAGCAAGCTAGCAGCAATGAAATATATCACCGCCCCTTTCATCCTTATACACAGTCTTTAATTTCTGCCATTCCGATCCCAGACCCGCATCACTCCGCCACGCGGATATTACTGAAGGGCGATGTGCCGTCGCCCATCTCGCCACCGCCTGGCTGCGCGTTTCATACGCGGTGCCCTAAGGCATCGGAGTCGTGCCAACGCGATGTGCCAATACTCAAAACGGTTGCACCAGAACACATTGCAGCCTGCCATTTTGCTGAAGCGCCTTGACGGGTTCGATTCGGGTTTCCCCGACTGAGGCCGCACATCAAAGCAGCCTCTAAGCCGCAGCAGCGATCGTTGCCTTGTTCTGATCCGTCTTTAGCCCCTTTCTAAACACAATTTTGAGCACTGGGGCAACGCGACTCAACGCTTTTACGGTATCATCCTATTTTCAATACCCGGATCAAAATCGGGTACAATCACTCGGCAACGAGAGGACAAAGACCTTGGACATCCGTCAAAACATGAAACGCATCATGGATGCAGAGGCCGCGGCAATCCGTGATATCGCGATCACCGACACCTACGAAGACGGCGTGCACTTGCTTATGGCGACACCCGGCCGTGTTATTACAACCGGGATCGGTAAAGCAGGTTTTATCGCCAGGAAATTTGCGGCAACGCTCGCCTCTACCGGAACGCCTGCTTTTTTTATTCATCCAGCAGAAGCGGGTCACGGTGATTTAGGGATGGTCACCGAGAACGATGCCATTGTTGCGTTTTCAACCAGCGGAAAATCGACTGAAGTCATCCAAACCCTCCAAATCGCGCGCACCCTCGGGGTGTCCAGAATCGTTGGCGTAACATCCCACCCGGAATCACCCATGCGCGACTTTTGCGAAGTAATTCTAGACATGGGCTCAGATTTAGTGGAGCCCTGCCCCCTCAAACTCACGCCAAGCGCCTCTATTGCGGTGATGCTTGCCATTAGTGATGCAGTTGCGTTAACGCTCATGGAGCTTAAAGCCTTCACCAAAGAAGATTACGGCCGACGACATCACAGCGGCTACTTAGGCAGCATCACTCGACCTTCCAATTAATCTGTTTCAAAGAGCCGTTATGCCCTCTCTGGATCCAAAAATTCTCGCTAAGCGCTATGTCAGGACCACGCGTACGATCGTTGAGACCTTAAGTGCACGGCCTAAAGTGCTCGGCTTGATCGCGAGCAAAGATGAACCCTCACTTGCCTATGCCCGAGCCACGCAACAACGCTTCATCGAAACCGGCATGGATTATGAACTCAGGCGCGTCAACCGTCTGGATCTAGAGGCGGCCATCGACGCAGCAAATGTCGACCCAGCAATCCATGGGATCTTCATTTACTTTCCGATTTTTGGAAATCAGCAAGACGACTATCTCCGAAACTTGGTCCAGTTCACCAAGGATGTCGAAGCCGGCAGCCAGTATTGGACCCGCAAGCTTTACGCCAATGAGCGCAGCATCGAATTCGATGGTGCGCTTAAAAAGGCCGTGCTGCCTTGCACACCCCTTGCGATCGTCAAATTATTGGTCGAACTTGAGGTCTATCCTCAAAATCGAGCCGCAACAGCACTTCCGCTCGCCGGAAAAACCGTTACTATTTTTAACCGTAGCGAAGTAATCGGACGACCTTTAGCCATCATGATGTCGAATGACGGTGCTCGGGTACTTTCCTTCGATGAGTTCGGTCCACTTTGTTTCGAAGATGCCCGAGCCCAAGAGATTGATATCGATCGAGCACAAGCTCTAAGTGCGTCTGATATTGTCATAACAGGCGTGCCGAGCCCGCGCTTCCCGCAGATCATGCCGGCAGAGATCCAGCCTGGTACGGTTTGTGTTAATTTTTCTAGTTACAATAACTTTCATGACAGCATTATCGAGCATACGCCGATTTTTGTGCCCCGAATTGGGCCTATGACGGTAGCCATGTGCATGCGCAATGCACTCAGGCTTTATCAAAACTTTCATCAAGGACCTCAGCCTTGACCAAGCACCAAAGTGTTGAAGAATGGCTCAAAGCGGTAGCGAGCCGACAACCCACACCCGGCGGTGGTAGTGTTGCCGCGCACATCGGAGCCAATGCCACAGCATTATTCGCGATGGTTGCTAGATTCAGCCGGAACCCGCCCTTCGGTCCAGCTTTTGCTGACGCACTGGACCAACACACGGCACGCTTTCTGGAACTCGGCGCAGATGATGCAGCAGGTTATCAGCAGCTTAAAAAAACCCTCAAAACAGCCAAAGCCCAACCGACCAATCAAGCGGATCTGGACGCGGGTTACATTGCGGCAGCCGACGCACCCATGAGGATTTTTGAACTGACGGCCTTGGTCGCCAGACAGTTCATTGCCGTTTATCCAACTGCCAATCCCAATCTGGCATCTGATACCCAAATGGTGGCGCTTTTACTAGAAGCAACCTTTGCGTCAGCCCTACTGAATATTCAAATCAATCTAAGGTTTTGTCAAAACTCAGCCCTGACGGCCACGGTTGAGGCAAGAATACAGATCCATGGACAAACCCGGCAAACCCTACAGACCCTCGCCTCGCCCGACTCTGATCCGGCATGAGGCACATCAAAGCAGTTACGGCAGGCCTATTGCTTGCGTTTATCCTCAGCGGCTGTGGTAGCTTGCAACCGGGCGAGAATAGAGCCGTCAGCCCAGCGAGCAGCGATCAAGGGATCGTCAGAACCCAGCTGGAACAAGCGCTCTTTAATGAGATTGTTTTGCGTTTCGCAGCGGCTCATCCGGGACCGATTGATCCTATTGATTATCAAAAACTACTCAACGAGTTGGAACAAACGGTTGCCTTGACTGAGATCACGAGTCTGCAGCAACAAACCCTGAAGGCGGTGCGGAGATCCGTCGCGGGGGTAAGCACAGCGACCCTCACACCCGCGTTGGACGCATGGGTTGGGCAAGAACTCTCGGCACTAAGGCGCATCCGGACGGCCCTCGGCACCGCCGATCCAGGTCTTTTTCAGGTGGTGGGCCCAGCCCCAGAGGCGCGACAACAGTTTTTGGGGCTAATAGAAGCAAGCATCGAAACACATCGAGCGCTGAATCCGCTTGGCCTGAGGTTTTCTGACCTACCACCCCTGCTTGTAAAGCCTTATTTGCTCGCCGCCGAAACCGCTTTTTTTTACCAACCCGATGACGCGAGCATTCGAATTACGGACGCGAGCTTTAACGACCTAAGCTTTCCCGAGGCAGAAGTCATCGCACTCATTAACGGACTGCCCGGCAGTCACTTTCTATTTCATCAAACCGGCTCACGCTTATTCGCTGACACCCAAACTGAGAACCAAAAGGCCATGGCAATCTTGCTGCTGGCGACAATGGGCCACGTCGAGTTTTATCAAACCGCTTACTCTCAAATTGCGCGAATCGATTTTTTGACCCTTAGCCTTGCGCGCTACCAGAAAGCTGCGCGTCCGAGCCAAACTTTTGAGCAGTTCATGGCATCAATTGGCTCGACCCACTATGGATCAGAAAGATTGCTGCAAGCCTATAACGGTGCGGGTGCGGCACCCCGAACGCTGATCTTGCAGGGACGAGCCCTCAGGTCTCTGAGCGCCTCGACCGGCCTATCCATTAGTGCAGCACAAGCGGCCCAGGCGCCGCTGACAGAATTCCAACGCAAGGCGCTCTTGAGTCATCTGACGAGACTTGGATGGCCCTTGGACCCGCCGTCGAAATCAACTGATCCGAGCTGAGGGTCTTAACCCAACAACTTCATAATGCTTCTCATTCCGGCCACCGCCTTCGATGCGCTCGGCCAAACCGGTAATCAATAGCATGAGCTTCATGAATCGACAGCTCAAACAAAACCGTCCGAGCGGCGGGCCGATAGCTTGAAATCGATTCCGCTAAGGCGCGCAAGGCGCCATCAGTCACCGCTTGTACCCGACCATTTAGAATAAACTCACCGCTACTGCCAGAGCTGTCGTTCATCGCGCAATGCAGGCTATACCATCCGCTGCTCAGCAAATCTTGTGCTTTTGGTGTGCTCGGTTCAACGAACAAAAAACAATGGCCGGCGCCAATAATCGGGGTTACCGGATGCAGTCTTGGCTTTGCATCCTCTCGTACCGTTGCTAAGTAGGCCAGCTTCCCATCTAGGCGTTGGGAGCCAAATGCGGCAATTTCTGGAGCAGCTGCTTCAAGTTCGCGCCAACTGTGCATGGTTAGAATTCCTTTAAAGACGCGTCAACTCTATCATTGATCAATTGATCTTTCTGGTGCCTTTTAAAGCTTTGATCCCGTGATCATAGCCGGGCTTTCGGCGTCCAGATCCAACATCCTCGCGAGCGGGCCGAGGTGTTGAGCATAATGGCGCCAGCGCGCTTTTGAGGTTTGATAGATCGGTTGTCGCACTTGATTGAAACTAGCCGTACTCACCGTACGAATCGTATCATAAAACCTTAAACAAGCTGGTTCGAAGGGTAACTCGCAAAAAGCTAACAGCGACTCAATGACAGATTGTGGGGAGGCCAACAACGATTCATAAGTCACCGTATGAATATTGAGCCCGGGCACGGCAGACCAGTGATTCATAAGACGCTGGTAGTCGAGATAATATTGTCCAAGATCCGTTAGATTGAAACTGTAGTCTTGGCCCTTCGTGAAATTTTGAAAGAAACAGCTCAAACAGGTGTCCAGCGGATGTCGACTCACGTGTACAATCTTGACACCCGGGATCATTGCGCGCAGGAGCCCAAGAAACCGGAAATTGAGCGGATGTTTATCCACGATCCATTGGATTCCTTCGCCATAGTCTCGATCGCGCAACGCGTGTAAATATCGCGCCCGGGCCTGGTCAACCGCTACCTGAACCAGACGGCTGGACTCGTCGCGACGCATGCCAGCTGGCGCAGACTGCGCCCTCAAGGTCTGGGCCAATTGCAGGCTTACGGTTGCTAAATCATTCAATTCACCAGCACCAAACACACGAGAATGGCTGGCAAGTATCTGCTCGACCAAACTGGTGCCGCTCCTCGGCATGCCCACCACAAAAATTGGCATGGGTTGATCGCCCACCGACCCACCTCGGGCTTCAATCGATTGTAGATCCGGCTGAAAATAGACCAGGTCCTGAAAAAACTGCCTGTTTTTCGCGACAGAAAATGATCTCGCAGCCAAGCCATTCGCTGACTCATAATGCTTGAAGGCCTGATCATATTCAGCCGTGTCATCTAAATATTTGCCTGCCGCAAAATGTAAGTAACACCGAGTCTGATCGTTTAGGTTGGGGTCTGTTAACTGCTGCTCAACAGCATCAAGAAAAGGGTCCTGCGGCGCAAAGGTCACCATCTCGGCATAACCTTGGTAGGCCTCTCCATAATCCGGCTTGAGCGTAAAAGCGTCTTGAAAGCGCGCCTTCGCGAGTGCCATTTCACCCACCCGGCGATAGAGCCCCGCGATATTATGGTGATAGGCTGCAGCCAGGGGACGCTTGCGCAATGCCCGCTCAATCAATTCGATCCCGATGTGTTCTTGGCCCTGCTCACCTCGAATCAAGCCCAATAGGTGCAGGGCATCAGGCTGCTCAGGCGCGTCGTTAAGAATGCCTTGATAGAGCGCCTCGGCGTCACTCAGTTGTCCGGCTCGATGCTGCACCAACGCTTGTTTCAATCGAACCTTGATCGCCAGTATTTGAGCATTTGAGTCAGTCATGGCAAACAGCCCGAGCGCCTAATTGACTATCGGTCCAAGCGCAGTAATCGGCAGAACCTGAACTGAAAAAATATGGGTCTCATCGAGTTGCGTTGTGGCCTTGATTGTTAAAGTCTCACCAGCCTGCGGCGAACGCTCCAAGCCCATCACCATTAGATGCAGGCCTTGAGGCGCCAGCACCACGGTCTCTGAAGGGCTCAATTCAATCTGATCAATGTGCCGCATGCGCATTAAACCCGCGTCCATTATCGTCTCATGCAACATAACATGCGCCGCGCCAGCAAGCTCCAGACGCGACAAAACGATCGGCGAACGACCATCGTTCACCAGCTTGCCATAAATGGCCAGCCGGTCGACGCCCGGCGGAGGACTTCGGGTCCAACCCTCAAGCAGTCTAACTTCCGCGGCAACACTCGGCGAGATCAACCAAAGTAATAGGAATGCGATAAACCCAGCTCTTACTAGCATGATAGCGACCTCTGATGGTAAACAGGCGAAAAAAAGAAATGCTCACGCTATAATTTACCAGAACACCTTGCGCTCTGTCAGAAATCGTCTTAACTCACGCGATGGGCTAAGGCAGAGACGTATTCAAACAAGCAATCTGGATTATTATGAGCAATCTCTATCAAGTTTTTCGTGACCATTTTGACCTTTCGCACCCATTATTGATTGATGCTGAGGGCGAGACGATTGCAACTTACCGTGACCTTGAGCAGCGCAGCGCCCAATTCGCGATGGCTCTGACCCAATTGGGTCTAAAACCCGGTGACCGGGTTGCGGTACAAACGGAGAAATCAATTGCGGCCCTGTACCTGTATTGTGGCTGCTTGCGCGCAGGCTTGATCTACCTGCCGCTCAATACTGCTTACGGTGCCCATGAATTGAATCACTTCCTGCAAGACGCCACACCCAGCTTGCTGATGGTGGACCCCGCTCGCGCAGACGATCACGCCGCACGCTCTATCTTGACCCTCACCATGGATCGGCTAGGAGAAGGCAGCTTAACCAAGCTTGCCGAAGAATGCCCAACATCGCATTCAATTGAACCTAGGGCGCCGGATGATATCGCCGTAATCGTCTATACATCAGGGACTACCGGACTACCGAAGGGCGCGATGATCAGTCATGACAACCTGATCAGCAATGCTCAAACCCTCACATCCGCCTGGGACTGGACCCAAACAGATGTGATGCTCCACACCTTGCCGATCTTTCATGTGCATGGTTTGTTTGTCGGACTCCACCTGCCTCTGTTAAGCGGGTGCGCGATTATATTTCAACCATCATTTGATGCCGCCGCAGTAAGAACGGCGTTGGCTCATGCAACGGTTTTCATGGGGGTACCAACCTATTACACCAGACTATTGAGCCAAGGCATTCATCAAAAGGACTGCGAAGGGATGCGTCTATTCATCTCAGGATCAGCCCCCTTGCTCGCGCAGACCTTTCAGGAATGGGAGGACGCAACCGGCACAGTCATCTTGGAACGATACGGTATGAGCGAAACTGGCATGAACACCGCCAACCCACTTGATGGCGCAAGAAAGCCCGGCACCGTTGGTCCACCTTTGCCAGGGGTTGAATGCTTGGTGGTCAATGACGCAAGCGAAGCATTGCCTGCAGGCGAAACCGGTAATCTCTGGGTTCGCGGCCCGAACGTGTTTCAAGGCTATTGGCAAAATGTGGAAAAGACGGCCGAATCCTTTACGTCTGATGGCTACTTTAAAACCGGCGACCTCGCGGTCGTTGATGACGACGGCTACATCAGCATTGTTGGCCGCAGTAAAGATCTGATTATTACTGGCGGGCTCAACGTCTATCCAAAAGAAATCGAATTAGTATTGGATGCCATCGATGGCGTGATGGAAAGTGCCGTAATCGGTCTACCCCACCCCGATTTTGGGGAGTCTGTCTGCGCCGTGATCGTTTCGCTTCCAGAAGTTGATTTAACCGCAGAGCTCATTTATGACCAGATCAAACCCTTACTAGCCAACTTCAAGACCCCGAAGAAAATTTTCTTTATACAGAACCTGCCTCGAAATACGATGGGTAAGGTTCAGAAGAATCAGCTGCGAGAGCAGTTCTCTGACGCCGCACACAACCCATGAGCACCGCATTAACGCGGCCCGCCGCGCGACTCGCGGTACTTGCCTCCGGTCGCGGGAGCCATCTACGGAACCTTTATAAGGCCTGTAGCCAAGGCGTTCTTGATGCCAAGATCGGCCTCGTGGTCAGCAACAATGTACGCAGCAGCGCTTGGCACTTCGCGGCGAGTGAGGACTTACCGCATTGGTTCTGCGATACCAGTAACAATACAAAGAGCTCGGCGGTCGATCAGGCGCTGGCTGCGTGCTTGATCGAGCATCGCATTGATTGGGTGATCACCGCAGGCTACTTAAAAAAAATCGGGCCGACCACCCTCGACGCCTTCCCCAACAGAATCATTAACATTCACCCTGCCTTGCTACCCAACTACGGTGGCGCCGGGATGTATGGTCAAAACGTCCATCGCGCGGTGCTCGCGGCCAAAGAACCCCAATCTGGCGCGACAGTTCACTACGTTACAGCCCGCTACGATGAAGGCGCGATCATTGCCCAGAATCACGTTACTATAACCCAAGGTATGACCCCGGACAGCCTGGCAGACACAATCTTAAAGATTGAACATCCTCTGCTCGTTCAAGCTTTACAAGGACTATTGACGCACCATGACTGATCAGAACGTTGCTTTAATTCGAAATCCTCGAGCCCCAATTGCTCTAATGACCTGCGAGTCAGGACGATCGTTTGCCGAACGCGTCGCGCAATACCTCGAAACACCGTTACTCCCAAGCAAAGAGATCTGGTTTGCTTGTGGTGAGGGCAAAATCGAAATCCAAGCCAATGTTCGTGGTCACGACCTCTATATTTTTCAAAACATGGTGGGGGATCAAGACGATAAATCCATCTATGACCGATTCATCATGTTGTTGCATGCCGTCGAAGCCGCCGCCTTAGCCGATGCCCAATACGTTACAGCCGTCACGCCTTACTATCCAGGTGCACGTCAGGACAAGCGCAAAGGTCGAACTCGAGAAGGCATCAGCGCCAGCCTGTTCGCGCGCATGCTGCAGAGCGCTGGCGCCGATCGGGTTGTAACAGTTGAGATCCATAACGATGCGATCGCTGGCATGTTCAACCCAAGCCAAACTCATCTTGAAAATATTTTTCTGACCAAACAGTTTGTACCTTGGCTAAAGGCCAACGGTTTAACCGGTGACGTCGTGGTCTCACCAGACGTCGGCTACCTCGAAAATGCGCGTATTTATGCCGAAGAGCTGTCGGCGGATCTCGCCGCGTTGTCAAAAGAGCGAGACTACTCAAAGCCTAATACCGTTTTCAGATCCACGCTGATCGGTAACGTTGAAAGCAAGAATGTTCTACTGGTCGATGACATTATTGATACAGCAGGATCAGTCGTGGCAGCTGTGGAGACGCTGAAAGATGAAGGCGCTCGGGACATAACCGTCGCCTGTGTTCATCCCGTCTTGTCTAAGCCCGCGTGGGCGCGATTGCAGGGACTCAAAGACCGTTCAGTGACAGAAGGTTGGTGCTTCCGCGTCGTTGGGACCACGGCGATTCATCACACCAAAACACCTGATTGGTACTTCGAGTTTCAAATCGAGAAATTGGTCTCCGCCGTGCTGGAAAAAATCAACCTCCGCGGTAGCGTCACTGGGGTGCAAGATCATCGCGACTGACAAGCTGTTGACCTCTCAGAGGGACAGGCTATTATTGCCCGTCCAATTTAAACCGATTGCCGCACACCGAATGATTGCTAGGATCAGAAAGCGTTGCGGCGACCCAAGCCCAACCAGGGGAGCAACCCATGAGTCGTGACCGTTCTATTAATCCGGATGCGGACACCTTCTCGTTTGTAGCAGCAGAACATGCTGTGCTTGATTTTTGGGCGAAGCAAGATGTCTTTCAAAAAAGTCTTGCTCAAACCCGTGATCAAGACCCTTACATTTTTTACGATGGGCCACCGTTTGCGACGGGCCTTCCGCACCACGGCCATTTAGTTGGCTCAATTTTAAAAGACGCAGTGCCCCGATACTTTACGATGAAAGGCCGCTATGTGCAGCGTCGGTTTGGCTGGGATTGTCATGGCCTGCCCATAGAGCATGAAATCGATAAATCACTCGGCCTATCATCTGCCGAGGCAGTCGAGAAGATGGGCATCAAGGGCTACAACGATGCCTGTCGCGGCATCATTCAACGTTATACAGATGAGTGGCGCAAAACAATCACACGAATTGGCCGCTGGGTAGATTTTGATAACGACTATAAAACCATGGAACCCTGGTACATGGAGTCGGTTTGGTGGGTCGTTAAACAACTCTGGGAAAAAGAGCTGATCTATCGCGGCGAAAAAGTCGTGCCCTTTTCAACCGCCCTTGGAACCGTTTTGTCGAACTTTGAGGCGGGCAGCAATTACCAAGAAGCCCAAGACCCTGCGGTTACAGTGTTGTTTAAGTTAACGGATCAAGACGTTTATATCGCAGCCTGGACCACGACGCCTTGGACACTGCCGTCAAATCTTGCACTGTGTGTGGGCAGCAACATCGAATACACCAAGGTTTATGACGAGGCGCTGCAAGCAACGATTATCATTGCCTCGGAGCGCCTTGCTGCCTACGAAGGGAAAAAACAATTCCAAGCGGTATCGACCCTTATGGGATCAGACCTCGTGGGGCTGCGTTATGAGCCCTTATTCCCATACTTTGAAGATCTTGCTTCAGAAGGCGCTTTCCAAGTTTTAGCCGACGATTATGTCACGACAGACAGCGGTACCGGGATTGTCCATCAAGCACCCGCCTTTGGCGAAGACGATTTTCGCGTCTTGAAAGCGGCTGGGATTACCGCCCTAATCTGTCCAATTGATATGGACGGCTGCTTTACCGAGGCAGTTTCAGATTTTTCAGGCCTTCATGTTAAAGAAGCAGACAAACCCATCATGCGTCACTTAAAAGCCTCAGGCCAACTGTACCTGCAAGAAGTGATTCAACACAGCTACCCATTTTGCCCCCGCTCCGACACCCCTATTATTTATCGCACTATTGATTCTTGGTACGTCAAAGTGGCCCAGATTAAAGAACAATTGGTTGAAGCGAATCAAAATATTCGTTGGGTACCTGAGCATATTCAAAATGGACGAATGGGCAACTGGCTCGCAGGCGCGATGGATTGGGCGATCTCGAGGAACCGTTATTGGGGCACGCCACTCCCAATCTGGATCAATGATGCGTCTGGCGCGGCAAAGTGCATCGGATCGATCGAAGAACTCAAATCATTAACGGGCGTCGAGGTGGCAGATCTACATCGCGAATTTGTCGACGATTTAACCTTCACGCTGCCCGGCGAAGACGGCACCTACCGCAGAATCTCAGAAGTTTTAGATTGCTGGTTCGAGTCTGGCGCAATGCCTTACGCCCAATTGCATTACCCCTTCGAAAACAAAGAATTGTTTGAAAAGGGGTTTCCTGCCGAATTCATCGCTGAAGGATTAGATCAAACCCGCGGCTGGTTCTACACCTTGATTGTATTGGGATACGCTTTATTCGAAACCAACCCGTTTAAAAACGTCATCGTTAACGGCATCGTGATGGCAGAAGACGGTAAGAAAATGTCCAAACGGCTACGCAACTATACGCCGCCTGACGCGCTCATGGAGGACTACGGCGCGGATGCCCTGCGACTGTATTTGATAAATTCAGGCCTTGTTAAAGCCGAAGAGCAGCGCTTCAAAGATGCTGGCGTTAAGGAGATGACCCGTCGGGCGTTGTTGCCGTGGCTGAACGCGTATCGCTTTTTAAAAACCTACACCGAGATCGATCACTGGACGCCCGGGGCGGTGACGGAACCCAGTCCCAACATTATGGATCAATGGCTGCTGTCGCGCCTGCAAACGCTCAAAGCCAATATCGCGGAAGAGATGGAAGCCTACCGCCTTTATAACGTTGTGCCCGCGTTATTCGATTTTATCGAAGAATTGACCAACTGGTATATTCGGCTCAACCGGGCTCGGTTTTGGGATGACGCCATGACCGCCGACAAAGCGCATGCGTTCAACACCTTACACACGGCTGTTTACGAGTTCACCGTTTGCATGGCGCCCTTCGCACCCTTTTTGTCTGAGACCCTCTACCAGGCGCTGCCAGGCATTGACAGCGCGCCCGAATCCGTCCACCTCTGCACCTATCCGGTACCCCAAACTGAGTGCGTCAAACCGAGCCTGGAAGAAGCCGTCGGCAGAATGCAGCACGTGATTCTCCTTGGTCGTCAAAAACGCAATCAGGACCGAGTTAAAACCAAATATCCAACCCGACTGCTGCGGATTCTCCATCAAGATGAATCTCTTTTAAGTGAGATCGCGCGCCTCGAGCCCTATATTTTGGCAGAGCTGAACGTGAAAGCGATCTCATACGATACCAACGAAGCCGACTATATTGAATTATTCGCGCGACCCAACTCACCCATTCTAGGTAAACGACTTGGTAATCGGTTTAAGCACTTTAAGCAACTAATCGATCAACTCGACAGCAAAAGCATATTAAAGCTTCAAGAAACCAATAGTCTTGACCTTGATGGTGAAACCTTTGGGCTCGACGACATCCTTGTGTTTAGAGAAGCAAAAGAGGGCACCAATGCTGTCTCAAATCGTTACATCTCGATTGACTTAGACACCCACCTTGACCCTGCACTCATCGAAGAAGGCCTTGCTCGGGAAGTCGTAAGCCGAATCCAGAAAAGCCGCAAGGATGATGGCCTCAATGTCGCAGATCGAATCAACCTTCAGGTCTGGGGTGATGATGCGATTCTGTCCGCGATTGCCAATCATCGAGACTACATCCTGCGCGAAACGCTCTGTCAGAGCCTATCCATTGCAGCCACGCCCATCGATGCGGGCTTTGCTCTACCCGTTGATGACTTGGCTTTTGGACTGGTTCTGTCTAAATTCGAAGGTTAACGACGCACCGAGTTGATCGAATGCAGTGATCGCTCGGTAGCGTGAGGCGGGAAGCCGCCGCCGGAGATCAAAAACCTGCAATGACTTGCAATGAGAATGCCACATGACAGAGATATTGGATCAATCCATAAGCGATATCGCTCAAGCCGTTCGAAACAAACAGATCACAGCGGTCGAGCTGGCTGAGCAAAGTTTGGCTCGTATTGATGCGGTCAACAAAGACCTCAACGCGGTTGTTTCAACCAACCCCGAACTAACCTTGAAATATGCAGCCCAAGCCGACGCGGACGTCGCCGAAGGCAAATCCGTCGGCCCACTTCATGGGGTGCCAATGACGATCAAAGACAGCTTGGATACCTTCGATTTTGTAACGACCTGGGGCACCCAAGGCCGCGCTGCCTTTAGACCGGGTCGTGATGCCTCGGTTGTCGCGCGACTGCGGACGGCCGGCGCCATTTTGGTGGGCAAAACCAACACCCCCGAATTCACCCTTGCGTTTCAAACCGATAACAATTTATTCGGGCGAACCAATAATCCTTATGACCTAACCCGAACGGCCGGTGGCAGTTCAGGCGGCGCGGCAGCCCTGATTGCCAGCCGAGCAATCCCGTTCGATATCGGTACCGACACCGGTGGCAGTATTCGCCTGCCAGCACATTTTTGCGGTATTGCAGGCTTAAAGCCCACCTCAGGGCGAGTGCCTTGCTCTGGCAACGCTCTACCCAGTGAAGGGCTTTGGGCGCCTCTCAGCCAACCGGGTCCCATGACCCGGTTCGCCAAAGATTTATCGCTCTTGCTCGATGTTGTTGAAGGACCCGACCTATTTGATCCCAATGTACGAGTTGCGCCGAAACTGCAGGCCAGAGACATCGATCCCAAGGCGCTCAGAGTTGGCTTTCATCTGAACAATGGGCTCTCAACACCGACGCCAGCCATCCAGTCAGCGCTACAAAGCGTTATCGATAGCCTCGCAAATCACGGTATGGATTTGCGCGAGCACCGTCCAGATGGTATCGAGATGACGCCGTTGATTTTTTCACGACTCCTCGCGGCAGATGACCATGAGACCGTTCTGGATCTGCTAGAGCGATCCAATACTGAAACGCCGTCGTTGGCCATCGCCAGCAACCTGTCCCAGCCAAAACCCGGTTTTTCCGCTGCGGAACTGTGCAACATTCTTGCGATTTGGGATGGCTTCAAAAGCGCGATGTTGAAGTCATTTGAAACCCTCGATGTACTGATTTGTCCAGTGAATGCCAATACGGCCATCCCGCACGGTCAAGCTGAGGATCTGTTGGATTACACCTATACCATGACCTACAACCTGACCGGCTGGCCCAGCGTGGTCATCCCGTGCGGCATGGATGAATCGGGTTTACCCATTGGCCTCCAACTCATCGCTGCGCCATTTCGGGAAGACCAGTGCCTTGCCCTTGCCGAATTTATCCAATCAGAATTGGACTTTTTCCCGATGCCGCGCGTAAATTCTGAGGGATTACCGCTAACACTTAGCCCGAAAATCCCTTAAAACCACCGCGGCATTCACCTCGTAGGACTGTCAGATGGCCGCAGAAAACTGGCGGAATAGGTCTTTGGAGCGTATCCTTGCTCCCCCTAACGCCTCCGGACTGCCAACGTAGAGATTAGAATATGACGACAGCACGAATCATGTTAACGCTCAGCCTGAGCTTTGTGGCACTTTGCTGCAAGGCTGAGTCGATCGATTTATCCGGAGTGTATCAACTCGCAATTGAGAATGACCCGCAGTTAGGGGCAGCGCAGGCGTCCTTTCTTGCCCAAAGTGAGGTGGTGCCACAAGCTCGAGCAGGCCTACTTCCTAGCCTCAATTTGTCCAGCAGCTATTCAGATACCACCAGTCCCTCGCTGCGAGAGTTCAATCCGTTGACGGGCGCAACGCTCTTTGAAGACACCACCACGACCAATCGATCTTGGCGAGCAGGTTTAGTCCAACCTCTGTTTCGAATGGACCGATGGCACCAATACCAACAAGCTAAAAGTATTAAGGACCAGGCCCAAGCCGGCTACTCCAGCGAGGCGTTATCTCTTATTGTTCGGGTCGCCGAGACTTACCTTGCGATTTTAGAAGCCCAAGACGCGTTGGACTCAACCAACGCCGAACGTAGCGCAGTCCAAAGGCAACTCGAGCAGGTACAGCAACGCTTCGATGTAGGCCTTGTTGCCATCACCGACGTCCTCGAGTCTACTGCGAGTTTCGACCGCACGACCGTTAATGTGATAGAAGCAGAAGGCGCCCAAGCCCAGAGCTTCGAGCCCTTGATGCGCCTAACGGGCCGAGCTTTTACCTCGGTGCAAGGCCTCATGGCGGAATTTCCAGTCCGGCATCCGGAGCCTCAAAATGAAGCGGCCTGGGTTGCAGCCGCTCTGAAGAAAAACACGACCATTCTGGCTGGGAAAGCGGCTTTGGCCGTCGCGCAGAAGCAATCCGCGATTAGTAAATCAAGACACCTTCCAACGCTAGATGCTCAGGTGACCTATTCTTCACAAACCAGCAAAAACCCCAGCGCCTTTCAAACCAGCCGGTCCGATTCCGAGGTTTACGGCTTGCAGTTAACCGTCCCGATTTTCTCTGGTGGCAGCACCCGATCAGGTGTTCGTCAATCAGAATACCGACTGGTTGAGGCACGGGAGAACCTAGACCTGGCCCAACGCCAGGTCAGTGAGAACGTGCGAGGCCTCTTTACCGCCATCAATACAGACGTGGCACGGGTCAAAGCCAGTCTGCGGGGTATCGAGTCTGCTCGATCAGCTTTGTCGGCCACTGAGACAGGCTATGAGGTCGGTACTCGCAACATTGTCGATGTCTTGCTTGCGCAGCAACGACTTTATTTATCCGATTTTCAGTTCGCCAGCGCTCGATATCGTTATATTAACAACACCCTTCGTCTGAAACAGGTCATTGGCCATTTAACGGCTGAGGATCTTTACGAACTCAATCAGTTTATTAATGTCGAACGTCTAGTAACCCAAGTTAATCCAACCACTCGATAAAAGGCCTTCCCAGAAAAATCATGAACCGAATCTGGATCGCTTGCACCGCCGTCGTCCTCGCAAGCGGTATTGGCCTGATGACGATGAACGACGCGGCAACTGCCGCGGCAAGCCGTGCGCCAACCCTTACAAATGATGAAACCAACAACATCGAGGTCTTTCAGGCAGCCAGCCCCTCGGTTGTCTTTGTCACCAATACTCAACTGCGCAGACAACGCTTCTCGCTAAACGTACTCGAGATCCCGAAAGGTTCGGGGACTGGCTTCGTTTGGGACAAGAGTGGATTGATCGTGACGAACTATCATGTCATCTACGGCGCCAATAAAATCAACATTGCCATGCAATCTGGACGTCGGTACGAGGCAACTGTGATCGGCACCTCACCCGAAAAAGACATTGCATTGCTTAAGATCGACGCACCAGAAGAAACCTTACAACCGCTCCCCTTGGGCGATTCGGACAATCTAGCCGTTGGCCGTAAAGTGCTCGCCATCGGCAATCCCTTTGCGCTCGACACGACCCTAACCGTTGGCGTGGTGAGTGCCTTGGGCCGGGAGATTAAATCGATGAACAATCGCACGATCTCGAATGTCATCCAGACCGATGCCGCGATTAATCCCGGCAACTCTGGTGGCCCCTTGCTGAATTCAAGCGGAGAACTCATCGGCGTCAATACCGCTATTTTTAGCCCCACCGGCGCCAGTGCTGGGATCGGCTTTGCAATCCCTGTATCCACCGTTAAAAGTCTGGTCCCACAGCTGAAAAAGTACGGCAAACTCTACCGTCCCGTATTGGGTATCGAATCGCTGTCGGATTCTTGGACCAAACGGCTGAAAATCAACGGGGTTGCCATTTTTTCTGTAAAACCGGGACTTCCTGCCGCCAAAGCCGGCCTCGTCGGTATACGAGAAGATCGGCGCGGCAACATTCATCTCGGCGACGTTATTATTGCGATTGATGGTGACCCGGTCACTAATGAAGATACGATGCTGTCACTTTTAGAGGAACACAGCCCAGGAGACCGTATCGAGTTGACAACCCTACGCGATGAGATCATTCACACGTATCAACTTGATCTTGCTGCACCCATTTCAGACTGAGCGAATCGCTCACTTGAGCGGGCGTTTCTGCACACGGCTCAGACCTAGGCCATACCCCGGTCTATGCGGAAATTCGGTCAATCCTTTGGAACCCATCATGCGCGATCCAGCACCCCCTAAGGGCGCGGAAAAAAGGTTTCGACGAGAGACAATGAACTGCCTCCTATTGCTCATTGTCTTTTTGTATTCACTTCCAAGCCAAGCTGAAAGCCCAGAACGCCTGAGATTGGTCGGCGCAGTTCCCAGTGGCTTTGAACAAACCTTACAGCTTAACTTTTCGCTATTTAAAGTCGATGAATACACCGCAAGCGGAAGCCATAAACTCGTTAGGAACACGCATATTCGCTTAGAGCAACGTCTAGGGTCCTTACCGCTCGATTTGGCAGGCACGCTTAAGCATTACGAATCGACCAACATGGCGCGCTGCCAAGCACCGGAACTAACCACGATTTTTTCCGGCGTCGAACAGGGGTATGAAACCAACGTCATGCTTACGGTCTGTCCTAAGCTCGCGAATTTTGATACCGGTTATCTGCGATTTACCAAGGCCATTTTGGCTGATGCTTTGTATTTCGTCGAAATCGAACAGCAGGTGCCTCAATTCAGTCCAAATCAAGCCCGAACCCTTCACGAGACCGTCGTGTTTTGGACTGATTTGCTGAAACAATTCATCCTTTGCTCAGAAAATAGTGCAACGCCTGCATGCCTTTCCGCAAGCTCTGACGGCTAATTCAGCGACCGACCCACGCGTCAAGTACGCAGTGCCTGCAATGCTACGACCTCACTTTGTTTGATTTTTTTTCGTGTGTTCGTGTGTGTTCGTGTGTTCGTGTGTTCGTGTGTTCTTGTATTAAGGGAGGGTAAGCTTTGCTTCGACGTTTATTGGGCGCCGTCAAGCGTCCCTGCATACTCTGTGATCAGAACCAAACTGAGGCTTGTGGTGTGTGCGCACCGTGCCAGAAAGACCTGCCGTGGCTCGCCCGCGGTTGCCCACGCTGCGCGATGCCATGGCCGTCTCACAAAGGCCTCTACAACTGCTTTAACCAGCCGCCAAGATTCAATCTCTGCCAAACTGCATTTGCTTACGACTTTCCAATCAAACAACTAATCCTTGAGTTCAAGGACCAAGGAAACCTCGCTGCAGGTCACGCGCTGACTCTGTGTCTCGCACAGTGTATCGTCCGTGACGCGGGCCCGGGCATCATGCCAGACCTTTTGATACCGGTCCCGAGCACCTGGCGAAAGCGGCGGCAACGGGGGTACAACCCCGCGGCGCTGATCGCCAAAGACCTTGCACGGGCACTCAACCGCCCTTGGTCGCCGAAATTCCTGAAGACGCACCCTACCCGGCAAGATCGCAAACATCAGTCAAGACAGCAACGACTGAATGCCGCGACCAATCCCTTTTACCTTACGCGCACCAAAGCTCCCTGCCAAATCGCGATCATCGATGATGTAGTGACCTCAATGGCCACTGCAAATCATGTCGCCGACAGACTTCAACAAGCGGGTTTTAGCCACATTTCACTTTGGGCGCTCGCCAGATCTTTACCCCCAGGCACCAACAATGGCGCAAACACGATCGACGACTAATGATTCCCAACCCGAGCCTGTGGTAGAGTCGCGCAAGGTTAACAAAAGGAGCGTCCATGGACTGGCAGAACATTGATATCAAAACGGCCTTTAGGTCTGAAATGTTGGCACCAGACCCGGTTCAGAACGCGCACTACATTGTCGTATCTGATGGAGAGATCCTCGGCTGCGATACCCATGAACGCTGGCAGCCCTTAAATGAAGATGAGCTGCACTGGAGCGGCATTGTCTCAGAGTCGAGGCATTTCCTGGGTTGGGTGGACGATGCCCCGATCTTTGCACTTGAGGCTGACGCCGATAGCGATGAGCCTGTTGGCTATCAATTCAAATCCCTATGGTCTTTTCTCAATACCGTTGATATTGACTTGTTTTATCTCATTGGCCGAGCGAAACAAATTGTTGAGTGGTTTCAGACCCATCGTCACTGTGGACAATGCGGCGGCGAGACGTCCTCTGAAAGTCAGGATCGATCTCGAAAATGCTTAGACTGTGGCCAGATGTTCTATCCCCGCCTGTCGCCATCAATTATTGTTTGTATCAACAAAGGCGAGGACATTTTGCTCGCCAAGAACGCCAATGCACGTGCTAATTTTTATAGCGTTTTGGCGGGTTTCGTTGAACCGGGCGAATCGATTGAGGACACAGTCCATCGAGAGGTTTTTGAAGAGGTCGGCCTTAAGGTCAAAAATCTCAAGTATTTTGGCAGTCAATCTTGGCCTTTCCCAAATTCTTTAATGCTCGGATTTCATGCTGAATACGATAGCGGAGACATTAACATTCAAGAGGAGGAGCTCAGCGACGCGCAATGGTTTCATTTTGATGCGCTCCCCAACCCGCCCGCAATGATTTCAATTTCGGGTTGGCTCATCAATGATTTCATCGAGCGAGCCCGAGCCGGAACAGTATAACCATGACACTTTTTCGGGCTGGCGTTTTTCTCTGGTCTTTGATTTTCGCGTCCGAGGTTTACGCCCAAGGCCCCGCAAGAATTGCCGTTGCCGCTAATTTTAAAGCGACACTGGAGGTGCTCATTGACGCTTTGGCGCAATCAGACCCGGCCTCGCAGTCAAATTATCAACTGGTGAGTGGTTCAACCGGCATTCTCTTCGCCCAAATCAGCGCAGGCGCGCCCTTCGATTTGTTTTTAGCAGCCGATTCAGCGCGGCCTGAGGCGCTACACAATCAGAACCGCTTTTCGCGCCATCTCCCCAAGGTTTACGCTCAGGGTCGGCTGGCTCTTTGGATACCAAATCGAGATGTGCCGTGGGCCGCTGTCCTGGCCACCTTTGAAGGGAATTTAGCGCTTGCTAATCCAGCGCTTGCGCCCTATGGCGCAGCCGCCAGCGCTTTGCTCGCCTTACCGTTATTCCAGCGAGCACCAAGGCGGGTCCAAGGCAATAATGTCCATCAAGCTTATCAATTCGTCGAGACGGGTAATGCACAAGGCGCGCTGATCTCTCTCGCGCAATTGATTCAGGCAAAGGTGCCACCAGATCAATACTATCTGCCTCCCCAAACCCAGTACCCGGCGATTACGCAGAAACGAATTTTGCTGTCGGACCACCCTGCAGCCCACGCCTTGGACCAGTTTCTCGCAACCTCTAGGGCGGCCGCAATCATCAAACAGGCGGGGTATCACACCGCCTTGGTGCAAGAGTAGGTCATGGAACAAGACCTCATCACCCTTGGCACATCAATCAGGCTCGCGAGCTTCACCACGATCATCTTGGCTATTTTTGGCACCCCCCTTGCGTGGTGGCTCGCCAGAAGTCAGTCCTCGCTGACCGCCATCTGCATTCCGCTTTTGGCATTACCGCTGGTTCTACCGCCGACGGTCATCGGTTTTTACTTATTGCTCGCTTTTTCGCCGCAAAATTTTTTTGGCGCCGCGTGGCTCGATTGGTTTGGTAGCAGTTTGGCGTTTAGTTTCGAGGGACTTCTCCTCGGATCACTGGTGTATTCATTGCCCTTTTACATTCAACCGATGGTCGTCGCATTCAAAGCGATCCCTGGCACCCTGCTTGATGCTGCGAAAACTCTGGGGGCTGGCTGGTTTGATCGGTTTTTCACAGTGATTTTACCGTTATCTAAAAACGGTCTTCTGATTGCCGCGACCTTGACCTTTACCCATACCTTGGGTGAATTTGGGATCGTTTTGATGATTGGCGGTAATCTACCGGGCGAAACCCGGGTTTTATCTATTGCCCTCTTTGACTATGTTGAAACGCTTAATTACGACAAAGCACACTTCCTAGCCGCTGGCCTTGTAGGGTTCAGTTTGTTCGCCATGGTTTTGATCCAATGGCTCACAAACGACCGAGCGGCTGAGCATAAGGAAGATCTATAATGAGCTTTCTAACGGCGGTTTTAGCGGTAAGACAAGGCACCAAAACATTACTAGAAACCCCATTCGAGCTCGAATCCCAGGGCGTGACGGCGCTCTTCGGCCCGTCCGGCGCTGGCAAGACGACGCTCTTGAAGGCTTTAGCTGGGCTCATTCCAAACCAGTACACCCAAGGCAGCGTCATCCATTCGAAATACGGTTCATGGCAGACTGAGCAGTTTCTCCTGGCGCCAGAAAAACGCGGCATTGGCCTCGTCTTTCAGCAACAGCAACTCTTTCCCCATCTGACGATTGGCGAGAACTTACGCTATGCTCAAAAGCGTCAGCATGACGGTCCAAAACTAACCTTCGATGAGATTGTCACCATTTTTGGTCTCGGATCCTTATTAGCGCGTTATCCTCAGGCCCTCTCTGGTGGCGAGTCACAGCGTGCTGCACTTGCACGTGCATTAATCAATGCACCCAGACTGCTACTCATGGATGAGCCCCTCGCGGCCTTGGATTGGACAGCGCGCACCGAAATCCTAAACGCCTTAAATCATATTAAATCTGAACTCCAGCTGCCCATGGTCTATGTGAGTCATCAATGGGATGAGGTCATTCAATTGGCTGATCAGGTCCAAATGATGGACAAGGGTAAAATAACCCGATCAGACTCGCTAGCAGCCTTAACCACTGATATCGATTTCATCACCCAAGAGCAACGCTTGGCCAGTGCGATCCTGATGACGCAAGTATCCGGCCACCTACCGGATGAGGGACTGACTGAATTAAAGCTTGGGGATCAAACCATTTTAGTACCGATGATCACCCTGAACCCGAGCACCAATGTTCGTCTACTGATCAGAATGCTTGACGTCAGTTTGGTGGTAGAACCGGTTGCCCGCTCGAGCATCCTGAACACCTTAGCTTGCCGGGTTGCTCATATTAAAGATCACGAAGGCGCCGCGTTGATCTTACTTTCTTGCGAGGGGCAGTTTTTCAACGCAAGGATAACCGCTCGATCCAAACGATTACTCGAACTCAAAGTGGGGCAACCCATATTTGCTCAAATTAAAGCCACGGCGCTGAACAGCCCAGGACCCCAGGATGGATGATTTTAAACGACTATCGCCGGACTTAATTCTCGATGCGATTGACGACCTGGGGTATCAAACAGATGCCCGGATTCTTGAACTCAACAGTTACGAAAACCGCGTATTTCAAATTGGCATTGAATCGGCTGAGCCGGTGATCGCGAAGTTCTATCGGTCCAACCGTTGGACGACCGATATGATTATCGAGGAGCATCAATTTGCCGCCGCCCTTGCGGACAACGATTTATCGGTCGTTCCCCCTATTGATCGAGCAGGTCAATCTCTGTTCGAATTTAAGGATTACCGATTCGCATTGTTCAAAAAACGCGGTGGCCGAGCACCTGCTGTTGATAACCTCGATTGCCTGGAATCCCTTGGGCGGCACATCGCCCTGATTCATAATGTCGGTGGGGCCACGGATTTCCAGTTTCGACCCAATCTCTCAACCCAAGAGTTTGGACATGATGCACGCGCCACCCTGCTGGATCTTAACTTTTTACCGGACGGATTAAGGCCCGCTTATGAATCAGTCAGTACCGAGGTCTTACGGCTAGTGGACCTCCAGTTTATCGACGGCACCTATGATCGACTCAGACTACACGGTGACTGTCATATGGGGAACGTTCTTTGGCGGGAGGACACACCACACTTCGTTGACTTTGACGACGCCCGCGGCGGACCCGCAATTCAAGACCTTTGGATGCTGCTATCGGGCGATCGGCAAAGCCAGCTGGGGCAATTGAAGGCCATTTTGAAGGGTTATCAAGATTTTAGAGACTTTGACTTTAGGGAGTTGCGACTCATTGAGCCGCTCAGGACCCTTCGTCTCATGCACCAATCCGCCTGGATTGCGCGCCGCTGGGAGGAGCCAGCTTTTCAAAGGGCCTTTCCGTTTTTTGATACCGAGCGCTATTGGTCCAACCACATTCTCGAGCTCCGAGAGCAATGTGGCGCTTTGGTTGAAGAGCCCTTAAACCTTACGGGCTATTCCTATTGAAGACGCGCAGAGCGGGATTGGCATAGGTCGAAAGCCAAACCCGGCGATCCCCAACCTCACAACGGTTCAGCCTTTGTTCGAATTTCGCAATCTGCTGGGCATCTAAAACGGGCTCATGCGCGGGATGGGAAAAATCCGGCTGCAGGACCGAGACCGCCCAATGATTGATCGGGAACAACTGGGTCCCGGCAAGAATTTGTCGATCAACCGCTGCGGCAACGTCGCTGAGATCATCGTAATCACCATCAAGTGGTTGTCCCACATTCAAGTGAACCCGCCCTTTATAGCCACTCAAACCTAGCGCCATATTTTTCAAATCCTCACCCGGCGCCTTTTGGTAAGACCCGGTCGCATCGATCGCATTGAGCTCTCGAGCCTTCTCAACGTCGAGTGGATCAAATTCATAAGACAGGCACAATGGGACAATATTGAGCGCTCGGATTTTCTCAGAAAGGGGCATTTTTCGATCGCTCAATTGCAACATCTTGAGGACAGAGGCGTCGGTTTCATCAATCGCGTTCTTCGCGCGCCCCTCACTCTGCGCGAGCCATACCGAGTCACCGCCATCGATTCGGGCTTGAATGAAGGCAGAGCTCATCACCAGATCCCTATAGACCGATCGCGGATTGTCACCCGTGCGATTAATAAAAAAGCTCTTATTCAAGCGCATTAAATCGGTCGCAAACGGTTGCTGAATGAGATTATCGCCCACGGCAATAAAGACCGTCTTTAACTGCGCTCGATGGCGCAATAAATTCAAAAACATCGAATCACAGGCGATATCGCGATGATTGCTGAGAAACAAATACCCTTGGTACGGATCCAAATCATCTAGGCCTGAAATCGTTAATTCATCAAGGGTTGAGACCACCAATCGCTCAACGTAATCCCGAATAACGCCTTGGAATTCAGCAATTGAGTCCACCGCCGCCAGCCGCTTGTGTAACCCACGGCGCACAACTGCGCGAACCAAAGGCGGCAACACCGCCATCATGGACGGATGCGTCCAAGTGCCGATCAACTCTATCAGGGTTTTATCGGCCATTAAGCGCGACAGGACTGCTGACACTTCAGGATCGCTATAGGGAAGATTTGGTGAGGCTGCACCTTGCATCATGGATCTAGACTCAGTTAAGTTCACAGGCCAACTTCTGACTGTACCAGCTCATGACTTTTTTTCGACCTGCGATGTTAAAGGACTTGGGCGCAATTAATGCCCTGTACAACGATTATATTCTAAATTCTACCGCCACATTCGACCTCGAGCCCATTTCTTTCTCGGACAAGACTCGGTGGTTCGATCAATTCAACGAAGGCGGGCGATCACAGCTGTGGGTGGCACTCGAGGATACCCAGCTTGTGGGCTTCGCCACTAGCCAGCCGTTCAGACCGAAAGCCGGCTACCGCAATACCGTCGAGACCAGCATTTACATCACCCCAGATGCTATCGGCAAAGGCTATGGAACCGCATTGTATCAGCACTTATTCTTAGCCTTGGACGCAACGCCCGTCAAGCAAGCGATTGCCATCGTGACCCGGCCGAACCCAGCGAGCGTCAAACTTCATCAGCGGCTTGGATTCCAGACTGTTGGTGAGCTGAGCGATGTCGGTGAAAAGTTTGGCGATCCGCAAAGCGTTTATATTATGCAAAGAACAAAGGCTGAATAACCAACCAAGCGCCGACGCCCTGTAAAATAAGGAATACCAACCGCCGCACCCACTGATCAGGAATCCGCGCAAGCTGTCGCTGCAGGCCGATACTAATCAGAATAACCAATGGCAAAGCAAAAGCCGTTTTAATGAGTACCGCCTCCGTGAAATGACCATAGAATGCCCCCATCATTGCGCGACTGAACGTCGAAAGAAAAAATACCGCTAATAGCGTCAACCGGATGGTGGCAATCGTCTCGGGCTGACGATATAGGAAGTAGGCAATGGGCGCCCCGGCCGCGCTATAGAGGCCCCCAAAGAAGCCGCCTAGGAAACCAACACCAATCGCTGCTGGATTCGAAGACGGCGAAGACCACTGCGCTGGTTTTAACATCATAAAAAGGCCAGCAGTCATCACCATCAGTCCCAACCCGGTTTTCAAAACGTGGTCTAAGCGCTGACCAAACTGATCCAAAAAGACAAATCCTGCCGCAAGGCTTGGCAGTAAACCAATTGAGATAAACAGCAGCAGCCGAGTATTGACTCCTCGTCGGGATTGCCGCAACACCAGCCAAGTATTCGTCATCGAAATAACTGAAATGATGGCAGTGACTTCCAGAATCGAAAAAAGATCCAGAGCCGCCGTAGCCGCAACAATAATCAGTCCCATTGCAAAGCCTGTAATCGTCTGCGTCACAGCAGCGAAGGCTACAATCAAAAGAAAGACGCTTAAGGTGGGTAAATCCATATCCGTTTTCCGTTACACTGGCTTCGAACTTCAAGTCAAAATCAATATGGAACTAGAACTCACCGGTCGAACGGTCTTCGTGAGCGGCAGTCATCGCGGCACCGGGCGTATGATTGCCAACCATTTCAAGGCTGAAGGTGCGCGAGTGATTGTACACGGCCCGGATGAGGCGGCGCTATTACCGCTCCGAGCGGATTTTCCGCTCGGGGTGACTGGGGCGCTCTGGACCGATGAGGGCTCCCAAGCGGTGATCGCGCAAATTCAGCAACACACCCAAACATTGGATGTTTTAGTGAACAACTATGGCACTGCGGGCCAAGGCACTTGGACCTCGACGAGCGTCGATGATTGGCGAGACCTATATGAGCATAATGTGCTGTCTGTTAGTCGGATCACCCAAGGCTTGTTACCGATGCTCAACGCATCCACACAAGGCCGCATCATCAATCTTGGAACGATCGGCTCGACGCGCCCCAATAAGGCTATGCCCCACTATTACGCAGCTAAAGGTGCCTTAGCGACCCTAACAGCGGGACTTGCAAAAGCCGTTGAGAGCAAACACCTAACGGTTAACCTCGTTTCACCTGGGCTTATCCGAACCCCTGAGGTCGAGGCCGCATATCTTTCAACGGCGCGAAAACGCGGCTGGGGGGATACCTTCGATGAGGCCGAGGAGAAAATTACAGACGCTTTTTTTGAGAACCCATTAGGCCGAATTGCAACCCGCGCTGAAGTCGCGGATGTTGTGGTGTTTTTGGCGTCAGCACGTGCCAGCTTTGTTAATGGACAAAATATTCGCGTCGATGGCGGCGCTGTCGGAATTGTTTAAGAGGCACTGAGTATGCTCTGGATCAAAGTAATACATGTCTTGTTCGTTATTGCCTGGATGGCCGGCGTTTTTTATCTACCCCGAATTTTAGTGCACGCGGTCGAAGGGCGCACAGCAGGCGAAGATATACGCAGACTGGTCGTCATGGCAGAAAAACTCGTTCGCTTTTCAACCGTTATGATGGTCCTAGCACTTATACCCGGAATGGTCCTATGGTTGCATTATGGTTTTTCAGGGCAGTGGCTCTACTGGAAATTAGCGTTCGTTGTGGGGCTCGGCGGATATCAATGGCAATCCTTTCGCTATGCGGCGCAACTCAAACGGGGTCAGGTTATCCGGCGCGCGTTATTCTTTCGTCTATACAACGAAGCCGCGCTGTTTTTGCTGACGCCAATTCTCATCCTCGTTATTGTGAAACCTTTTTAAACGGCAAGTTCGACCCCCTCGCCGTAGCCAGACCTAAAAAGAGCGCCGCTGCCCTGTTATCATAAGCCTAAACCGACTTGCTGTGACCTCAATTGATCAAACAACACCTCACCGAACTGATTCGCGCACCTTTAACAAGTCTTGCGCACCCAGCCTTTAAGACCAACCTCGACGATTGGCTTTCACCTTGTGAAATACTAAGAGACGCACAATACAGCTACTGGTATCCGAGCCTGCAAGTCCCAAAAATGAGCTTTAGGGGGTTCGAAACAGCCATCGAGCAACCTGTTCACGCTGATGTGAAAGCCTTCTATTTGAGTCTTTGGTCTGGCGCCTTGCCCTGCCTGTTCGAAACATTGCCCATCTCTTTAATTCAAATCTGGAATCCCGATGATTTCGAGCGGTTGATCGGAAATCTCATTGGGCACTTTTTAGCACAAAAAAATTCGCGCCAAGACCCAACCCTATTTATTGCAACGGTTGAAGATGGGGGTGACAACATTATCAGCCTAGACAACCGCACGGGCGAAGTTCTTTTAGAAACGCCGGGCACGCCGGACAGGGCGGTTATCGCGCCTTCATTGACACAATTTCTTCCCCTGCTTACCCTTCAAGCTGCCGAATTGAACCCCATTGAGATGCCTCGCCATGACTGACGCCCTGACATTACCCCCCATTCAACGGGTGAGCGGATCCGTGACCTTACCGGGGTCAAAGAGTATGACCAACCGTTCATTATTGCTGGCGGCAGTCGCCGAAGGCGAAACGCTGGTGACGAATGTTTTGCTCAGCGACGATACGCAGAGAATGCTGGATGCTTTAGCGCAGCTGGGCGTTCAAGTTGATATTGATCAGAGTCTCCGGCAGTGCCGGGTGCTCGGTAAGGGCGGCCCGTTCCCAGCACCAGCCAAAACCCAGACACTGCAGCTCGGTAATGCTGGTACCGTGCTCAGACCGTTAACCGCAATGCTCGCGCTAACCCCCGGCGACTTTATCATCGATGGCGATGCCTACATGCGAGAGCGTCCAATCGGACCACTCACAGATGCCTTGCACGCGATGGATGTCTCAACCACCTCGCTTGGCGCAGCCGGTTATCCGCCTTTTCATCTTCGCGGTGGCACACTTAAAGGCGGCGCGCTCACCCTCGACGGTAGGCTCTCGAGCCAATACCTTACTGCCTTACTGCTCAGTCTTCCCATGGGCGCCGTGCCCAGCACCATTGATATTGATGGTGAACTGGTTTCCAAACCTTATATCGACATGACCCTTGCGATGATGTCGACCTTCGGCGTGCAAGCCGGCCACACCGACTATGAACGTTTTACCGTGCCTGGGAATCAGCGCTATCAGAGTCCTGGTCACTTCTTAGTTGAGGGCGATGCCAGCACCGCAAGCTACTTCCTTGCGGCGGCTGCGATTCGTGGCGATGTTACAGTTCACGGTGTCGGCCGGCGCTCACTGCAAGGCGATGTCGCTTTCGCAGAGGTTGTTCAGTTGATGGGAGCCGCGGTTGATGTTCAGGACGACACCATTCGGGTGCAATCCACTGGCAGACTTCGCGGCGTTGACATTGATTTGAATCACATACCAGATGCGGCCATGACGGTTGCCATCCTCGCACTATTTGCCGACGGACCAACCACGATCCGAAATATCTACAATTGGCGCATCAAGGAAACGGATCGAATGACGGCGATGGCTACAGAGCTGCAGCGCGTTGGCGCTGGGGTTGCGACCACTTCGGACAGTATTACCATCTCTCCACCAGCGACCCTGCTACCCGCCAGCATTGAAACCTATGGCGATCACAGAATGGCGATGTGTTTCTCACTCGTAGCCTTAGGTGACACCCAAGTTATCATTAAAAATCCTCAGGTGACGTCTAAAACCGTTCCAGACTACTTCAGAATCTTCGAATCCCTCAGCCTACGCTGAACCAAAACCTGTAGACCGCAACACTCGGCCCTTTTTGAAGGGCTGAGTGCAACCTCAGTTTGAGGTTTTAAGGCAGCAAATGCGCCACTGCATCCCGCTCTTCGATAAGCTCTTGCTCGGTTGTGGTCATTCGGGCACGGGAAAAGTCGTTGATTTCAAGGCCTTGAACAATCGCCCAATCACCCGCTTCACAACGACACGGAAAACTATAAATCAGGCCAGGCTCAATGCCGTAGCTGCCATCTGAATAGATGCCCATTGAAACAATCGCGTCCTGAGCCCCCAACGCCCAATCCCGCATGTGCTCGGTCGCCGCATTAGCAGCGCTGGCAGCACTTGACAAACCTCGAGCCTCAATAATGGCGGCCCCACGTTGCTGCACCGTTGGAATAAAGGTTTCTGATGTCCAAGCCTCATCCACCAAATCAGTCGCAGCACGGCCAGCGACCGTTGCGTGAAACAGATCCGGGTATTGCGTTGCTGAGTGATTGCCCCAGATCGCAAGACCTGCAATATCTGTAACGTGGGCCCCTGCTTTCTGGGCCAATTGTGTCTTCGCACGATTATGATCCAGACGGGTCATTGCGGTAAATTGTCGCGGATCAAGGCTCGGCGCGTTTCTCTGAGCGATCAGGCAGTTCGTATTCGCCGGATTACCGACCACCAACACTTTTACTGCGCGATCTGCATGCGCGTCCAACGCTTTACCCTGAACAGAAAAGATCTGCGCATTGGCTTCCAAAAGATCTTTACGCTCCATCCCCGGGCCGCGCGGCCTAGAACCGACTAGTAACGCATATGAGACCCCATCGAAGGCAACATTGGGGTCGTCCGTTGGCACAATGCTCTCAACCAAAGGGAACGCGCAATCCTCAAGCTCCATCACCACACCTCTGAGTGCACCCATCGCAGGCGGAATCTCGAGTAATTGCAGAATAATGGGCTGATCTGCCCCAAGCATTTGACCCGATGCGATGCGAAACAACAGGGAATAACTGATTTGTCCAGCAGCGCCAGTGACTGCGACTTTAACGGCGGGTTTCATGCGTCATATACTCCTAATTCACTTATTTTTGGGCGCGCAATCGCGCGCGACGCAGTATAGCACCGTTTTTCCCGCCAGTTTCCAGGGTCCATGCAAACATTACCGAGATCAAATACCGCCACCTGCCCTGGTCTAACGGGCATGGGTCCTTTAGGCGATCGGAGCAAAGTTTCAGGATATCTCCATTGTTATCGAGAAACCGTAATATGTGATTAAAAACATGAGGTTATAACCATAAAATCTTTTAGAAAATCCTGGCAGGGTTGACTTTAACTGACTCAATGCTATCGTTTGCGCCCATTTGGGTCACCGCGACAGACCCTTGGGCAGAAACACGATTGTGAGCAGAAAAGTGCTGTTTCGCGCATCAAGAGGCTTTGACGAATATTAGGCGCTCCGGTCCTAGCGCTCAGCTTTCCGGGATCCGGCTTAGACATAAATCTGTTAAGCAAAATGATGCCAAAGTGCTTTTAGCCTAGCGTTTGTGTTGAAGCATGATTTGGCGCGAGACGCTGTCTATTTAAAGCATGAATGACGCGATAAAAGCTTGAATTTAAAAACGCGCCGCCAGAAACATCGCGACGTACATAGAGAAGACCTACACAGAGAAAACGTGCATAGAGAAAACGTGCATAGAGCATACGCACATAGAGCAGACCTACATGGATTACAGGTGCATAAGACAGACGTTTATCAGATAGAAGTATATTAGTTAGACCTAAATCAGTTAGACACCCATAAGACAGGCCTATATAAGATAGACGCGTAAAAGATAAACGCGTAAAAGATGCAAGACAGTAGATAACAAGACGACAGTTTGGCGCAGGCAGAAGCAAGACAACTTCGCAATCCGTCAAGCTATAACTTTGAAGTGATTAGACGTATTTAGACCAACAGCAACCATTATCCTGGTTCTCGTTTGCCATAAGTTCATAAGACCCAATGCAAAACGATGTGATGCTGAGACTCGCGGCTACCGGCGCGCGCGATTTTGCAAACCTTGGACTCGGCACCCGAACCAAGCGCTGCAGCGCACGACTTGAGCAAATCGATATAAAGCACTCAAGATCGCAATGCCTTTGGCGTTGATGGTTTTTGTTAGATGATCCGGCAAACAAATTGGTGAAAAAGAAGATGGCAAACAGACTTGACGGTAAAATTGGCTTCCCCGATGCGGTGGGTTTGTATGATCCCTCCCAGGAGCGCGATGCCTGCGGGGTTGGGTTCGTCGCCAACATTAAAGGCGTTCCCAGTCACGCCATCCTAGCCGATGCCTATCACGTCAATAGCCGTATGGATCATCGTGGTGGCTGCGGTTTTGAAGAAAATACGGGCGATGGCGCGGGCATTCTTACCGCAACACCCGACACCTTTTTTCGAGCGATTGCGGGGCAGCTGGGGTTCGAGTTGCCCGAGGTTGGATTATATTGTGTTGGCAACCTTTTCCTGCCGACCATCGAATCGCTCCGCTTAAGCTGCCAAGAAACGATCGAGCAGATAGTACGCGAAGAAGGCCTAACCTTTCTCGGTTGGCGAGCCGTCCCGATCGCGCCTGACACGGCGAACATCGGTCCGGCAGCACAAGCCGCAATGCCATTTATTGCGCAACTGTTCCTTGCGAGCCCAACGGGTGATTCAGAGGCTGAATTCGCTCGAAAATTGTATATTGCCCGCAAACAATTTTCAGGCCGCTTGCAGCCCTCAGTTCCGGATGACCAATTGGTTTATGCCTGCAGTTTGTCGCCACGTGTGATCGTTTATAAAGGCATGCTGACGCCGTCCCAGTTGTTTCCGTTTTATCCAGATCTAACCAATACAGACTATGAGACCCATTTGGCTATGGTGCACTCACGATTTAGCACCAACACTTTCCCATCCTGGGATCGTGCGCAGCCCAATCGGTACATGAGCCACAATGGTGAAATTAACACCCTGCGAGGCAATCAAAACTGGATGACGGCGCGACAGGGCACCGTTTCATCGCCGCTCTTTGGCGATAACATTGAAAAAATCTTTCCATTGGTTGAACCAGACTGCTCGGATTCTGGGACCTTTGACAATGTTTTAGAATTTTTGCTCCTTTCTGGCCGAAGCCTTCAAGAATCCATAATGATGATGATTCCAGAAGCCTGGCAGGCTGATGCGAACATGAGCCCAGAAAAGCGCGCGTTCTATGAGTACCATTCAGCGCTCATGGAACCTTGGGATGGCCCAGCCTCGATAGTCTTTACCGATGGACATGCCATTGGCGCTGTACTCGATCGCAATGGCCTCAGGCCCTCGCGTTACTATGTGACGACGGATGATCGCGTCATCATGGCCTCGGAGGTGGGGGTTCTACCCATCGATCCGAAACAGGTTGTTCATAAAGGCCGGCTGCAACCTGGGAAAATGTTTCTGCTGGATTTCGATGCCGGCCGCTTGGTCCCTGATGAAGAATTAAAATCAGTCTATTCTGCGCAAAGACCTTATGGCGACTGGTTAGCCGCGCAAAAACTGACAATGGATCATTTCGAACCTGTGGCGGCGCAAAGCCCTTATGCTGACACAGACTTACAACAAAGAATGCGCGCTTTCGGTTACACAACCGAGACAATGCAGTTCATGCTCAAGCCCATGATTACGGATTTAAGAGATCCCTTAGGTTCAATGGGAAACGATTCTGCACTGGCCTGCTTATCCGATAAGTCTCGGATTATTTACGACTACTTCAAACAGCTATTTGCGCAGGTCACCAATCCCGCAATTGACTCCATTCGCGAAGAAGTCGTGATGTCTCTTGCCTGTTTTAT
>Ga0233426_10000079_pt1 | contig 104660 bp, 120 predicted proteins | sample SI_118_April2016_6_FD_179875 | JGI IMG/M metagenome (GOLD analysis project Ga0233426, IMG submission 179875) | Seawater microbial communities from Saanich Inlet, British Columbia, Canada - SI_118_April2016_10_MG | ecosystem: Environmental > Aquatic > Marine > Inlet | place: Canada: British...
TCCGTGGGGCAGACCATTCGTAAAAAGCATTTTCTTTATGACAAGAGATAATAAAACACCACAAAGAACTGCATTGTGGAAAATACAATGTGGAGCAGGTGTACCAAACTATTTGGAAATTGCATTTAATAAATCAAGAGTATACAAAAATTTTAGATTAATTGGTTTCACTACGGTAAATGGTGAAGTGGTAAGATTGTATATTACAAATGTGAATAGTGATTCACTTGATAAAATGGCAAGTTCATTTAGTAAAACGAGTAATTTTATAGAACATAAGAAAGCAAACTACATTGATAACACCGTTGATGATGAACGACCTGTGCCTTTGTGGATTGTATGAACTTGACGAACTTACAACCATTTGATATTATATAATATAATTTTAATATAACCAAACACACATATGAATCTTAAACCAAATCACTTTGATTTCTGGATTGAAAACAATCTTAACGTTTTGCTTCGTGGTAAGCACGGAGTTGGAAAAACTGCTATGGTAGTTGATGCGTTTGAACGCAAAAACTTAAAGTACAAATACTTTAGTGCAAGTACAATGGACCCTTGGGTAGATTTCATCGGAGTTCCTAAAGAGCAAACTGATGAAAACGGAAACTCTTATTTAGGATTGATTCGTCCACAAGAATTTCAAGACGATCAAGTTGAAGCAATTTTTATGGACGAATTTTCAAGAGCACATAAAAAAGTTCGCAATGCAGTAATGGAATTAATTCAGTTCAAAAGCATCAATGGTCGTAAGTTTAAGAATCTCAAGATTGTATGGGCTGCTATCAATCCTGATGATGACGAAGACTTCAATTATGATGTAGATGCACTTGATCCTGCTCAAGAAGATCGTTTTCATGTTCAAGTGGATGTTCCGTATAAACCAGATGTAATTTGGTTCAGAGACACCTTTGGAAAGCAACTTGCAAACTCAGCAGTATCATGGTGGAATGAACTTCCACCTAAAGTTCAAAATCATGTCACACCAAGACGTCTTGAATACGCACTTAAAGTTTATGGTGCAAAGGGTAATCTTCGTCACGTTCTTCCCACATCAAGCAATGTAAGTAAGTTGATGCGTGTATTATCAGATGGACCTGTTGAAGAAAAGTTGGTGGCATTAGCATCTCGTAAAAAGTTGGTGGAGGCACGAAACTTTATTCGTGTGGAAAACAATTATCGTGATGGTCTTCCTTATATTGTGAAAAGCAAGAAACTTCGTGAGTTTTTTGTTCCATTGTTTGGTAAAGAAAAGTTGTCTAATTTAATGGCAACTGAAAATGAAGTATATAAACTTGCAGTAGAACAAATTACCAAGAAAGATACAAAGTTCACAGACATTGCAAAGGAAATTGTTACTGCAAATCAAAACAAAAAATTAGCAAAACAACTTACCAAAGATTTGCATCATATTCTCAATGTTACAGATATGAGTGAACTCAATACAACTCCTCAAAAAGCAACAGGAAATTCAGCAACCGACAATGTTACCTTCAAACAAGTTATTAAAGGTTTGAGTCAACGCACCGTTAAAACAACTGCACATCGTAAAGAATTAATGTCTGATTTGGTGGGAAATATTCCTTCACATGGACTTACTAAAGAAATCGCATTGCAAACGATTACAATGATTGATGCAGTTGCAGAACGTTCACATTCTTATACAATTGCGTCTCCTGAGATTGTCGGAGCAATAAATAATTGTATTCATGTAATATGTGGTTCTAAAAAAACTTGGGCAGATTTTATTCGTGAACACGGATCGTTAATTGCTAATTTTCTTCAAAAAATGCGTGATAGCAATCGTGAAAAAAAGATTTATCAACCAGGACGATACGGAGATTCTGAATTGAAAATTGTAGATGAAATGTTTTCTAATTTTGCAACATCCGATGTTGGCCACTACCCCCAACCACCAAGAACTGCAAAAATCGGAGATAATCCAAACGAAGTAACATTATCTGCTGATTGGAACGGATGAGTATACGCAGACTTTCTTCTTCTGAATTTGAAGAAATTGCATTCAAGTTAGAAGCACATCATTCTATTTTCTACAAGTTGTGGGAAATGGGAGAAATGGTTTTTGATGAAGATATTCCAACCGCAGCCGTTAAGTTTGATCGTGCTGGTAATTATGTTTCGTTTCATTTTAATCCCGAGTTTTGGGAGTCTAAGACTTCGTATGAACGATTGTTTATTATCTGCCACGAATGTCTGCACGTTTGGTTGAACCACGGACTTCGTACAAAGAACGCAAAATATCCTCAGATGGTTAATACTGCATTGGATGTAGTAATCAATCATATGTTGGTAGAAAACTTTGGATTTCAACGACACAAAATTTCCGACAACAAAGAGTTGTGTTGGATTGATACCGTGTATGGTGAAGAAGATGGTGATATAGAATCAGAAGAAACATTTGAATATTATTACAACAAAATCATTGATAGTCCCAACACCAAGTTTGTTGATTGTAAGTTGGTTGATTCTCACGATCATTTAGAAGATGTAGACTTTGATAAAATCGTGGACAACCTCGGTGAAGATTTATCTGAACAAGAAAAAAAAGATATTGCCAAAACAATAGATAAACATCGTGAAAAAACATCATCATTTGGTCGTGGTGATAGAGCAATTGCAGAATGGGAAACAATGACGGTTCCTACTACCATCAAACGAAAACGTGCTTGGTTTGAATTAATTAAAAAATGGGCAACAAACAAAGGTCAAACTGATGCTGATGCAGATCAATGGGTAAGAAAAAATCGCAGACTTGCATTCCTTGAAAGTGATACAGGCAGTCAACTTATGCTTCCATCAGAAAACGAAGATTGTGCGTATGACGATGATAAAGTTGAAATGTGGTTGTATCTTGATGTTAGTGGTTCGTGCTATAATCTCAGAAACGATTTCTTTTGTGCATCATTAACGATTCCACAGGATAGAATCAAAATGCGTACTTTTTGTTTTGATACAAAAATCACGGAAGTCAATTTAAAAGATCGTCAACTTATTAGTGGTGGTGGAACTTCGTTTTCAATTATAGAACAACACATTCAAAAAGAACTTAAACCAGGAAAAAAACATCCTGTAATTTTTGTATTTACAGATGGATACGGAGATTCCGTGGATATCAATGAACCCAAAAAATGGAATTGGTTTATAGATGGGGATTGGGGATTAAATCACGCAAAACATTTGACCGACTCAAAATGTAATTTTTATCCTATGGAAGATTTCAAGTAATATTGACAAATTTTTAATAATCTAGTATAATTAATAGTTTAATAACCAATAATAAAAATGATTAAAGTAAAAGTAAGAGAAGGTGAACCCATTGATAGGGCATTGAAACGACTTAAAAAGCAACTCAAAGACGAAGGGGTATTAGACGCAGTTAGACAACGCAGATATTTTACCCCAAAGTCTGAGAAACGAAAAAAGGCAAAGCAAAAGGCCTATTATGCTCAGTTGATGCAAGAGTATAAGAATCAATAATATGCAAATTGCTCACGACATAACTGACTCTGAAAGAGAAGCAGTTAAACGACATCTTATATCAAAGAAAGATAGATTGTCATCTAAAGTAATTGATAAAATGTTGTCTAAGTATGAAGTGAGTTTGCAAAACAAATCAAAACAAATTGCTCATCTTAAAATGGATTTAGATGATCGTGATATTGCGGTTGATTTGTTTTTTCGCAAAAAGTTAAAAGCAACCGACATCAAGAATCTAATTAAAAAAGATAATGAACGATAGAACTATATCCATTTTTGAAGAATATTGTAATTCGGTGGAAACACTTCCAAGTGGAGACTCAGTAGAAGTTAAAATAAACGGAAAGTATTTCACAGAATTGTATACCCGAGTGATGCTTCATGGTTGGGCTTGTATATCAATAATGTCAGATGAATCTGATAATCATATCGCAACTTTCGTAGAAAACGGAGCTCTTGGGTTATTTGAAAATCTAATGGGTGATGATTTTGATATGGATGAAATGTTTGGTGATGACTTCAAAGACGATGAAAGTGATTGGTGGAAAAAATCTGAATAGGAGGATTGGCTGAGTGGTTTAAGGCGGTGGTCTTGAAAACCATTGAACTCTTACGAGTTCCGTAGGTTCGAATCCTACATCCTCCGCCACTTATTTTATATGTAAGAACATATTTATATTCTATGAAAACAGCAAAATACTTTTCGGCATCATGGTGTGGACCATGCAGAACATTCAAACCAGTTGTAAACGAACTAATTTCAGAAGGTCATAATATTGAAATTGTTGATGTAGATGATAACCAAGAATTAGCACAACAATATCAAGTAATGAGCATACCTACGATTGTAGTTGAGGAAGATGGTCAGGTAATTGACTCTGTAATGGGAGCAACTTCCAAAGAAGACCTCGTTCAGAGATTGTCTTAGTGGGTGAAGACTTTAAGAAGTTAGGATGCTCTGCAAAAAAAGTTGTCATTGATAAAATCAATGACGATACCCTCAAAATTTGCGTGGAAGACGAACATGGTGACGAACACACTCTTAATGTTGGTGTGATCATAGAAAATCTACAAAATGTAGATACATTTGGTGACAAACATGGTCATATGATTGATGTGCCTACATTGAATATAGATTATACAGTAAAGAAAACCGAAAAAATAAAATCAACTGACATTTCCATGAAATGGAATACTTTTGCAAAACCTTCGGTATTTGAAGTTAAGTGCAAAGACGAAGTCGTATTCTCGGGACCATTTCAAGATGCAATGGATTGGATTGAAAATAATGTTGTAGAATGCAATCAGAATATTGCAAAAAAGAAATCCCTACATTAGATACACGGATACGAGCAATTTTTTGTTGCATTTGGTTCGGAACGATGCCTTGGCAATTGTACGAAAACGAAAAGCATTATGAATATGATTATTGGTCGCATCTAAAACTCAACTGGAGAATGTTGTGGGTATGGTTGACAAATTGGAAGTTGAATACCGAAGAGATCGACTTTGAACATGAAGTTAATCCAAATTGGAAAGTTGTATTTAAAAATATGCTTACTTGGATTAGATAGTTTGACATTTTTCTTTGATTACAATACTATATATCTATATGAATGACGAACAAAGAGCAGAGCATATTAAAGCAGTTATTGAGCAAAAACTAAATGAGTTATCTGAATATTGTGACTCGGTTCAAATTCTTGCTTCATGGAATGGAATGGATGAACCAGACAACACTCATTCTTCATTTCGTGGTTTCGGAAATTGGTATGCACGGGTAGGTATGGTCAATAGATTTGCAGAAGAAGAAAACGCAAAGATTCAAAACCAAGTTTGGGACGAATCGGACGATTGCTCAGAGTAAGTGATATTTATAGGTGCGTGAAGTGCGTATCAGTCATATTAATATCGTTATGTTTAAGTGGATGTGGATTGTTTCATAAACAATCTGCAAAAGAAGAAGTATGGTCTAAATTAGGAATTGATTCATTACATTTCAAATCGTGTGGACCCCGTTCATTGAGTGAACTACATGAACATTTTGGTGAGAGTATAACGATGCAAATGGTATCAATCCATCTTCAAGAAAATCGTGGTGTTAATATTTTTAAAGGTCTTGGATTGCTACACACGGAGTTTAGACGAATAACGTGTCCTCCTGAACTTCGTGCATATTTAAAACGAAATAATTTTGAGTATGAAAAGATAAAGTACATGGATTTAAAAGACGGAGATTTTGCTATTGTGCTACTAAAAGGATACGATGATATACACGAATGGCACTGGGCAACATGGCCAAACGATGCAAAAAGTATTCCAACTTTTTTTAAGGATTATACAAAAATTGTTACAACATATAAAATAACCAAGAAATTGTAAACATACGCAATTAACGATTTGACTTTTTATATAAAGAGTGTCATATTAATAAAGTGAAATCAATAATAAGTTTTATATTAATTGTATGGTTATCGGGATGTCAATCCACACACAAAGTCTCACACTCTCCATCTGATACCAAGTTATTTAAGACATGGTCAAATGTTTATTTAGTGGAAATGGTGAATGCCATCGTAAATGATGACTTTAAAGCATATGCGTTTTATATGGCAGAATATGAAGATACCTTGAAGGAAGAACAAACACGAATAATTAAATTTTTATCAGATGACGAAGATCACACCCGATACGGAGATACTGAACATGAGTATTATGTTCGTACTACCATGCGAATGGCAGAGGGGAACACAGAAGCTGCATATTTTTATTTAACTCGTTATATGGATGTTATGAAAAATCGTTTTTTGTATAATCAAGATTGGAAACCTATTCCAGATTATGCGAAATAACTTCTTGTGTTTCTATAAAAAGTAATATAATATAATATTCATGTTAAAATCAAGATTAAGTAAAACAATAAAATTTGATACCTGGAACGATACAAGTGGATTAAGCATTGCAGTAGATGCAATTGACAAAGCAATTCGTGAGTTACCACATATCAATAGTTCGCAATTAAAAACAGGATATCATTATGATCCAGATGGAAGTGTTGATCCATATGATGAACACGAAGAAGTCGCAGAATATATGAGAAATTTAATACAAGTAAAAAACAAACTAGAAAGTGTAATAAAGGAAAACTAAAATGGCAAATCAACGATACTACGGAGAAAAGTTCAAACCAACAAAAGGTGCGTTTGGAAACAAAAGCAAATTTCAAAAAAGTTTAGAACGACAAGCAGAACTTAGAAAGCAAATTGCTGAATTTGAAAAAAAGCAAGAAGCCACAACGAAAGAAAAAGCAGAAGCAACTGAAAACAAATCTGAGACAAAGAAAGTAACTGCAAAGAAAACAGAAACAAAAAAGACCGAAACAGAGAATGTCAGTACTGCAACTGAGTAAAGATCAGTCTTCTGCATTTACTGATATAACTGATTGGTACGTTTACCACCAAAACTCTGTTCCATTTTTAACGATGGGTGGATATGCAGGTACTGGTAAAACTACTTTGATGTCATTGTTGCAAGACAAACTGAACAACGCAACAATTGCGTATTGTGCTTATACAGGTAAAGCTGCAAGTGTTCTTCGCAAAAAGTTAAACGAACATAATCAAGACATTGAAAATAATTGTTCGGTATCTACGATTCATTCGTTGATATACAAACCGAAACTTGACGAGCATGGTCAAGTAAAAGGTTGGGACAAAAAACCAAATATTGATGCAGACCTCGTTGTAATTGATGAAGCAAGTATGATAGGTCAAAGTGTTCACGAAGATTTGCTAAGTTATGGAGTTCCTTTGTTGTATGTTGGAGACCACGGACAACTTCCTCCAATCAACGAAAGTTTCAATTTGATGCAAGACCCTATGCTTCGTTTAGAAACACCACACAGGTTCTCTGAGAACTCTCCGTTGATTAAGTTAAGTATGCTTGCTCGCCTTGAAGGTAAAATTCCGTTTGGAGAATTTTCAGATAAAGTTAAAAAACTTCCAAAATCAGAAATCTCAAAAGGCAACGGAGATATTTCTAATTTTGTGAAAAGCAAAAGTTTGTTGAATGGTTCTGCGGTAATTGTATGTGGATTCAATAAAACAAGAATTGGATTGAATGCAAAAATTCGCAATCACAACGAGTTTACAGAACACACACCCATGATTGGTGATCGTGTTATTTGTTTAAAGAATAACAAACGAAGCAATGTTCCTTTGTATAACGGAGCACACGGAACTGTTCGTCACATCATAAAAAATCCTCATCTTGATTATGCACGAAGTGTAGTAGAAATGGATGGAGTAAATGAAGATATGTTTCGTGGAAAAATGTTGTATGGTGCATTCGCCAAAGAAAAATTCAATTCATACGAAACTGGTCCTGGTAAAGAAGTATTTGATTATGGTTATGCTATCACGGCACACAAAAGTCAAGGTTCTGAATTTGAAAAAGTGATGGTCATTGAAGAAGGCAAATACGTTTGGCGAGAAAATTGGAACAAGTGGTTGTATACAGCAGTTACACGTAGTTCTGATCAGTTGCTAATCGTTGGTTGACATTTATTAACAATTTAGTTATATTGATATAATGTCTACAACTTTAAATTACGATGCATTAAGTTCATTCATGGATGTGGATGACATAGATGCAGAATTTCATTCAATCATTGAAAGTGATTTCGATGGAGATTATGAAAATCAAGAAACGATTGATGCGATTTTCAAGTATTATCGTAAGCACGGATTTCCATATTACAAATTTACCGAACAAGAAAAAATAAACGAAATGCGTAGATTACGCAAAGTGCAGTGCGAACAATATATTTCAGATGATATAGTTCGTCAGACAATGCACGGACTTGGATTGGCGTGGAGTTATTTTCCTCATAGTTGGAGTGTTCGTTGTAACGATAAAAAAAGTCCAATGGATGCGTTCAAAGACGATGAATCTTTCAAAAAAGTTATTCGCAAGTGTTTGATGTTTCGTACCAAATACGATGGTAAACTAATTAGTGATATGTATCTTCGCAAGATTCTTAAAATAGCAACAGGTGTCCAGGGAGTCAGTAACTTTCGTCCAACCGCTGCAGCTGCCATTTACGAAAAGTTTGGTGGAAGTGGTGTTACTTGGGATATGAGTTGTGGGTGGGGTGGTCGTTTATTGGGTGCTTTGATGAGCAAACGAATTCACACCTACATCGGAACTGATCCAAGCACTCTAACCTACCGTGGTCTTGGAAGAATGCGTGATGATTTTAGTTATCTTGGAAAAAACGTAGAGTTGCATTGTTTGGGAAGTGAGGCATATTTACCACAACCAAACTCAATTGATTTGTGCTTCACAAGTCCACCTTATTTTGACACAGAAAGATACAGTGACGAAGATACTCAAAGTTATTTGAAATTTCCTGCATATGAGAATTGGTCAAACGGATTTCTTCAACAAACATTGCGTCATGTAAATCGTGGATTAAAGAAGGGTGGTCATCTGCTTCTTAATATTGCCAATGCAGGAAAGTTTCCAATAGAAGAAGATGCAGTTAATCTTGCAAAAAAGGCTGGACTGACTTACAAAGGTGAATTGAAGCTAGCATTAAGTGCGTTAAACGCAGGTGGATTCAAATATGAACCTATCTTCATATTTATTAAGGAAGGATAATATTTATATTTATGGCAAATAAAAAGAAAAAAGAAAATAGTCCGTTTGTGGAAAAACCGGTAGTTAAAAAAGTACAAAAAGTTCAAATTGTAAAGCCAGGTGAAATTGCTTCTGATGGAGAAAAAAAGCCAATTTCGGTTAGAACTGAACGATTTCTTGATCGTCACAATCATAAAATGGAATTTTTGCGAACATTGTTTGGATTGGTAACTATATCACTGCAACTTGTGATTCTTGCAAAGATATTTGGTTTGATGTAAATATGATAACAAAAAAGGTTATAGCAAACAAGCGAATTAGAAAAAAGTTAAATCAGTATGAAAAGTTTGTAAAAGACGAACCTAAATTTCCTGATTTTACTTGTCCCCATATTGATAATGTGAATGAGTGGTTGCACAAAGCAAGTGAAGAGATGGAGATGTTAAGAACAATGAATTCACAATTAAGGGATAACGCAGAATATTGGAAAAATAGTTGCGAAGAAATACAAGAAACCTTAACTGAACTTTTAGAAATCAAAGAAAATATAAGAAAACTTGTGAACTAATATTTTTTTTTATCTGAATACCCACTATAAAATACGAGAAATATATATTTATCTTAGAAACCTATGGGAAATAGAAAGACTTTTAACGACTTTACCGAACAAGCTTCTATCAGTAACGAAGATTACTTGATAGGGTTTAACGAGCCAGTTCCAGGTGGAGAACGAAAATTTAAATTATCCGATTTACGAAATTATGTAAAAACAAATGAAATCGTAAAGTTAATTAAAAGTGGAAAATTACCTCACACGGATCCCAGTAATCCAGATAACTTAGATGCAGATATAATTACCGAATCTGTTCCCTTTTTAAGTGGTAAGATATTTCATGTAGAGTCTAATGATCATACTTTAATTGAACTTCCACATCTTGATGAGTATTCAGATGGATTGACTTTAACGTGTATCGTTGTTAATATGACAGAACACAAACGAGTTGAGTTAAAAACTGAAAATGGATATTCATCTTTAAATGCCCGTGGAGTTATAGCATATGAATCAGGATTATCTGATGCAACTACCGTTACCTTTTTAAAGAAAAAATATGATACAGGTATTTTTTATTATGAAAATGGAAAGTGGTATGGTTATGGTGATTTAGATGGACCTGCGTCACTCAATATTCAAAATATAGCAACTGATTATACATTTTCACTGAAAGATGAAGATAAAATTCTACACTTTAAACACGAAGCAGATGGTGTACGTATAAGTTTACCTGATCCGGTTAAATCAGGTATGAAGTCGGGAACTCAATTTTTTGCTCACAACATTTCTAATAATTGGATTGAATTTGTCGTTGATACTGGAGTTAGTTTCCATGCCCGTGCAAAATATCTTCGCAGAAAGTATGATGATGCAGTTGTGTATACCGATGGTGTTGATTGGTTTGCGACAGGTGATTTGTCGTAATTTAAAAAACTTTTAAAAAAGTTTGTCAAAACGCTTGACGAATCGTAATAAATAAACTATATTATATTACATGATTAAAAAAGGCATATCCAGCAAACCAAACTTAATACATGAAATAAGAAATGGTTCGTCAACGAAAGTGAACATTACGCCGTGCCTTGTGGATTTTAATCATAAATGGTTATGACAAGTTGACGAATCGCAAATATTAGAAAGGTGCATACAGCAATCAAAAAAAATAAATGAACTACAAAAAACGCACCTTGACCCTTTTATTAAATATTAAAAATTAAAACACTTAACAATTAAAAAATTAAATTATGGAAAATATCATTTTACCTGAAAGTCACGAACGCAACAACGATAATACCAACTTGGTAAACGAACTTGAGAAATCAACGAATGTTGCTTATACTGCAAATGGTGCTATTTCAAATCGCACCTCTCTTGATGCAGTATTAGACTTTTTTGCATCTGCGGGTGCAATGCGGTATAGTGAAGATAGTAAAATTTTTGATTTGTTTCACAAAGCATTTATTCAAGATAATCTTCTTGCATTAAAATGTCTTTTTTACTTCCGTGATATTCGTGGTGGTCAAGGTGAACGAAAAGCATTTCGTGTAATTTTTAAGAAACTCGGAAATCTACATCCCGAGAAAGTTAATCGCAATCTTGAAAACGTTGTTAAATATGGTCGTTGGGATGATTTGTTTTGTCTTGAAAATACCAAAGCATGGTTTCAGGCATCCAAGTTCATTCAAAAACAATTTGAAACGGACGTCGTAAATGAAAACACAGGATTAAATTCTGTATCATTGCTTGCAAAGTGGTTGCCAAGTGTTAATGCATCTTCTCAAATCACCAAGAAACGTGGAAAGTATTTCGCAAAGTTTTTCGGAATGCAACAATCTGAATATCGTAAAACTCTTGCAAAACTTAGAACTGCAATTGGTGTTCTTGAAAAGAAAATGACCACCAAGCAATGGTCTGAAATTGATTATCAAAAAGTTCCAAGTGTTGCCGGACTTAAATATCGTGTAGCATTTTCTCGAAATGACGAAAAAAGATATGTAAAGTATCTTGAAGATGTTGCTAGTGGCAAAGCAAAAATTAATGCTTCTACTTTGTATCCTTACGATATCGTATCAAAGTTTATTAGTGGGTGTGGTATGAAACGAGTTGATGAACAAGAAGTTCAAGCTCTTAACGCAATGTGGAATAACCTTCCCAACTATCTTGCAGATCAACCTCATCGTGGTTTGGTTGTGTGTGATACAAGTGGAAGTATGTATGGTGGATGTGGAAGTGTATCACCTATTGATGTATCTGTTTCTTTGGCAATTTATCTTGCTGAACGAAATGATGATCCAACTTTTGGAAATGCGTTTCTTACATTTTCTTCACATCCTCAACTTCAAAGAATTGCCAAAGGTAATATTCTTGAAAAAATTTCTGCTATTTCACGTGCAGATTGGGGATACAACACAGACCTTCAAGCAGTTTTTGATGTTATTCTTGAAACTGCCAAAAATAAGAATCTCGGAAACGACAATCTTCCTGAGAAAGTTTATATCGTTAGTGATATGCAGTTTGATAGTGCGTGTGAAAATGATGAAAATTCAAATTACACCACCATCAAAAAGAAATTTGAAGCAGAAGGTTTCAAATGTCCAGAACTTATCTTTTGGAATGTCAATGCTGATGGTTGTCAATTACCTGTGACCAAAGACGATCATGGAACTTGTATGGTAAGTGGTTGCTCACCTGCAATTCTTACTGCAATTCTTAGTGGTGAAGAAATTGATCCAATTCAAGTTATGCTTGATGCGATTGATATTGACCGATACTCTTCGGTTGTTGTTTAATTCTACTGCAAATAAAAGCACTTGGTGCTTGACTTTTTATAAGGTTTTTGGTAGTATATAGGTATGATGATGAGAATAGCACTTGGTTTTTTATTGTTCGTTTCTTCTTTGAATGCAGATTTTGTATCTGACTGGAGTAAGTATTATCAAACCTCTTTAGATTCTTCCAAAGAAAACCGTGCAAGATTGGTTATTGAAAACGGATACAATGTTCCGACGTCTGCACAAAAAGCAATTGAAATTGCCGCCGACATCTTTGAAGGTGATGAAGGTAAAACTCGTAAGCAGTTGATTCAGTATCTTTCTCATACAGGTGCAGTAGAAAGTTTGTACAAGACAAAGGTTCAATATGGTAATGGTCCTGCTCGTAGTTATTGGCAAGTTGAACCCAAAACTGCAATGGATGTAGTTAAAAACTCTAGTGCTTATTTCGGAAAGAAGTTTCATGCTAAGTATGGTAAGAATGCTTTAAGAAAGTTGCAATCATTGAACGAAGCACAATGGGCAGATGTTCTTGAGAAGTACGATGAAATTGGTGCTATTATGGCAACTGCAAAATGGTTAGCAACTAGTTGGTAATGGAATGGTCAAAATACTTTTATGATATGGCAAATCTTGTTGCCAAAAAAAGCAAAGATCAATCAACACAAATTGGAGCAGTTATAGTTGGTCCTGATAACGAAATTCGTTCAACGGGATACAATAGTTTTCCGAGTGGTATAAATGATGATTTAGATATTCGTCAGCAACGACCTGAAAAGTATTATTGGATAGAACACGCAGAACGTAATGCTTTGTATAACGCAGCCAAGATAGGAGTATCAACAAAAGACTGCGTAATGTATTTGAATTGTGGAGTTCCGTGTTGCGATTGTGCAAGAGGAATTATTAATTCGGGAATAAAAACAATTTATATTTGTGAATATGATATAACCAAATCAGAGCATTGGATCGAACATTCTAAACGATCAATGAAAATGTTCAATGAATCGGGTGTAGAAATTCTACACTATTTCAGTTGCTCAAACTGAGTATTTTGTTTAGATATAGAATCTTTACTAAGTTCTTTGTGAACTTCTTTGTGTCTTTTAACTGCATCCAACATAGTATCTTTGTTGGGTTTGTCGGTATGCTTCCAGATCATATCAGGAATTGGTACAGTTTGAGTTTCACCTGTATTGTTAATTTTTTCAACAAGTGAATCAATCAAACCCATTGCTTGTCCGATGAACATATCTTTTTTAGACGGATTTTCAATAGCAAGTTCTAGTTTTTCTTTTATAGTTTTTAAACTTTCTTTCATATTTATAAGTATATCGCAAAATAATGTTGACGATAAGTTTATAATAGATATTATATATAATTAACAATGGTAAGAAAACAAACAACAAACGCACTCATCTAAATATATGAGAAGCAATTACATTCTTATCATTGAACCAACGCATATACCTAAACGGTATACTGGTGCGTACCCAAAAAACAATGGATAAAAAGTACAATAAAAAAAGAAAAGATTACGGTCCACGGATCAATGAACGGATTCGTATACCAAAAATTAGAGTAATTAACGAAGATGGCAAAATGCTTGGGATTATGTCCCCAAAAGAAGCACTTGCATTGGCCAAAGAGTATGGACTAGATTTGGTAGAAGTTGTTGCCAATGCCAGGCCACCTGTTTGTAAAATAATAGAGTATGGTAAGTACAAGTACGAGCAAAGTAAAAAGCAAAGTGCAACTCCTTCTAAAAAGTCTAAGTTTAAGGAAATAAAGTTTCATCCTCGCATTGATGAACACGACTACCAAACTAAACTCAAAAAGATATGTGAGTTTCTTGGCAAAGGAAGTCAAGTTAGAGTAGCAGTAGAATTTCGTGGACGTGAAATGCAGTATAAGCATCTCGGCAACGAACTACTTGATCGTGTGGTTAAAGATGCAGGAGATGTGTGCAAAACAAACACTCCGTTTACCTTTGCTGGTAGACGAGTTTCTACAAATTTGAGTCCTGCAAAAAGTTCTTAACTTAGAATACTAAGACGAGAACAACTGCAATTGCAACAAGGGCAACAATTTGCCATACTTTTACACCATGTATCATATTATATAAATATAATATATACATTCTCAACCGTGCGTATATTTATATTTTGTTATGAAACTCACGCAAATACTTTCGGAAATCTATGTAGATGAAGCAATGAAAGAAATCGTAGAACAATCAGCAGGAATCATCGTATATAGAATAAATTCCGAGGGTATCGCTGAATTTTTATTGCTTAACGGAGATGCTATCGGTTGGGGATTTCCCAAGGGTCATGTTGATAAAGGAGAATCCTTGTTACAAACTGCAAAAAGAGAAACCTATGAAGAAACTTCTCTTAAAATTTCAAAGTTGGAACCTGGATTTAAGCAAGAAGTAACTTACTTTTTAAAGAAGAATTGGTCAACTGGAAAGCAATACAAAACACCCAAGTTGAAATCAGTTGTTTATTTTCTTGCGGAAGTTCCATATGAATCAAAAGTAAAAATTTCCCATGAACACATTGGTTTTGTTTGGTTGCCGTATTCTAAAGCAAAAAAGAAGCAGTTGTTTAACAAGAAACTTTTAAAGTATGCAAAAGATCATATTTATAACAAATGAAAATAGCAATTTGTTATCGTGGTCACTTTAGAAGAACTTATGTTGCCGAAGAAAGCATAAAATACAATGTAGACTTTTTTAAAAATTTAAATAATCATAAAGAAAAATTATTGAATAACCTCGATGATGTGGATATATTTTTTCATACATACGAGTCAGACAAAAAAGAAGAACATGAAAAGTTACTCGATGCACTGAATCCAACGAATCACGTCATAGAGAAAATTCAAGGCAAAAAAATATCCGATTCTATATTTGCAGTAAATAAATTAGTTGATCCAACAAAATATGATTTTGTGTTTAATATTAGATTTGATTTAATTTTTCTAAAAGATTTTAAAGACTGGAATATAAAGTTTTCAAAATTTAATTTTTTATTTAAAGATCACCCGAGACCGTGGGAACGTGATAGAAAAACATCTGATCTTATGTTTGCATTTGATTCAAAGTTTCATAAATCATTTCAAAAATCTATAAGTTCAAAAGAAATTAGAAAAGATAAAATGGGGTCTGCTCATTTCATATACAAAGGATTGCTTGAAAACGACATGACAGATGAAGATACGCATTTTTTGGTAGATGGCCACCACACATCATATGTAAAGTATAAAGAATTCAAAGGTGGTTTCGTTTCATTGAATCGTGGATTTCATACAGACATTTAAGGTGTAGTTCGGTATTGATTATATTTTGGCAAAGTGAAAATTAAAACTTATTAGACTCCATATATAAAACTAAAACTGCGATGGAAGAACTTGTGATTTCAACTTTGTGTATTAATTGGTATGGTTTTACACATGGATTTGGTCTGCGGCCAGGATGTGAGAATAATAAATTTGCGAAATATAAAATTCTACATAAAGTAGAAAAATAAGTATTGACTTTTTATAATATTTTTGGTAATATAATTGTATGTTAATCGTTAATTACGGACAAGAAATTTTGGAAACCCCGACTGAAAAGGTTGAGGAGTTTGATAAGGACTTGGTTGCATTTGTGGACGAGATGATTGCCACGATGAAATCAAGCAATGGAGTGGGTCTTGCAGCTCCTCAAGTCGGAGATACTCGTAGAATCTGCGTTGTTGATTTGGGAGTAACTGAAGGATTTGTTTATGACGGAGAAAAAGTTCTAACTGATGATTACTACCCATTGGTTTTGATCAACCCTGAGATTAAGGTTGTATCAGAAGCAAAAAGTGTTATGAACGAAGGATGTTTAAGTTTCCCCGGTGTTTCACTTGAGATTAAACGTCCAAGTGTTATTAAACTCACTTTCCAAGATATTCAAGGAAACAATCGTATTGTAGAATGTGCAGGAGGACTTGCTCGTTGCATTCAACACGAAGTTGATCACCTTGACGGAGTTTTATTTAATAAACGAACCAAGAAAATTAAAAACAAGGATGCTAAACTCATCCGTAAAATCAAATCAGAAAATGCCAATCTTGCACTTCAGTAAAGACACCCGAGTAGAACACTTTCACATATTCGGATACTTCAAAGAGTTTACCGACAAAAAAACAAGATCATATCTTGGTCATGAATTTCTTGAGGAAATAGACTCAGATATAAAAATGGGATCAGATGGACGGACTTACGAAACTCATTCAAAGAATCTAAGATTGAAAAGTGGTTTCAAGGAATTTACAGTGGAAGCATCTGAAGATGAACCACTTGAGGTTGAAGTATTTTACAATTTTGCGTGTGGTCGTATAAAGAGATAACTTTTTTTGTTGTCATATATATTTATTGTCATGAAACATACAAAACTACTCAGCATCGTTGAAGACATTTTAAGTGAAGGTAAAACTCTTTGGAAAGCACCAAGAGGACAAAAATATGAAAATGAAGCACACGCAAAACGTGAAATCAAAAAAATGCCAAGCAAACTTCAAAAGTATTTTACAACTAAATCTGCTGATGGTCCTTCATACGGAGTTGATGTTGAAGTAAACAAGTCGTTTGAGAAAAAAGCAGAAACACTAGATAATAGTATGGACACATACACCAAAGAAATTGATGGTTTTGAAATCACTCTTGCAGATGGTCATTATCCAATCAGTATATCAAAGTTTGACGAATCCAAGTGGAAGTAAATGGCAAAAATAGTAACGTTTGATTTTGATGATACGTTGACTATGCCTCGTTGGGACGAAGAAGAAGAATTATGGATGACGGGACTTGAACCCAACAAAAAAACAATTTCAGCAATGAAGAAATTTGCTTCAAACGGATATGAAGTAAAAATCGTTACATCACGACACGGAACGGGTAATCATAAAAAAACAGTTGCCACATTTGTCAAGAAACACAATCTTCCTGTAAAAGATATAATTTTTACCAACGGAAAATATAAAGCAGATACATTAGAAAGATTAAAAAGTGTATTGCATTATGATGATGATACCGAAGAAATCAGCAGAATAAAAAGCAAAGGTATCAAGGTAATTCATATCAAACATCCACTGGATTAAATAATATTTGCAAGTTTTCGTTATATTTATATAATATAATGAATATGTTTGAAAAAATTGAGTGGAAAGATGTAACCGATCACGATAAGTTGATGGACTATATAAAGCAACGCATCGGAATGGAAAATTTATACGATGAATTGTATGAAGATTTGTTGTATGGCATGATGCATAACCGTGATGAACAAAAAAAACAAGAAAAACTAAACAACAAACTATCCAATATGGGTGGTATTGTAATGCCAAATGGAAACTGAGAATTCGGGTTCATTGTGGACAAAGTTCGTAGATTCGTTTGAAGATGATCAATATACGGTGCTTGGTGATTTAGATGAAACTTACTTGACATCAACTGAAAAGTCAATTATGTTTAAGCAAGCTGCAAATGAGTTAAAGTTAAAGTTAAAAGCAATCCGTGGACAAAAACAATCAAATAAAGATAAAACTAGATAAAATGGAAAGTGCTATTAAAAAAGCATACATTTATCAGTTTGATCCAGTTCCACCAAGTCGTAAAGCAATGGAGATACGAAAACTCATTGAATATGCAAAAATAACTAATTTTAAAAAATAATTATAATAACTCCACTTACTTGATATTTATCATCAACTATGAAGTGGAAACAAATACTAAAATATCATGCACGTTGGCAAAGTGGATTTATTTTTTCATGGCCTACTTTTTATGTATGCCAAGATTTGCTGAATATGCCATTGTGGGCAAGTATCATTACGTTTCAGTTTGTCGGAGCAATAATATATTATAAGATTGACCATTCTATATTTAACAAGTAATATATAATAATGTTAAATAATATATTCTCTGTAACTTTAATCACGATAATGAGTTTCGCAATTTATTTTGCTTCAATTTATCCTGCGATAAAGTTTTTGCAAACAACTGAGTAATGCTACTTGAATCAGATATGGTGTACGATGCTTATGTGGACGGATCATTTTCCGCAAAGTTTGACAGAGGATCATGGGCATATACAATTGTAGAAAATGTGCAAGATGTTAGCATTGCCGAGGCCTCTGGTCTCATTGATTATACTTTGCAACCAGAACTAAAAAAACTGAGGAACATAGCAACTGAGTGTCAGGCAGTTATTCATTCTCTCGAATATGCGTCACAACACGGATGTAAATTAAACATCCATTACGACTACATTGGACTTGAACGATGGGTGTGGGATATAACTGATAATCAAACACCTTGGCAATGCAAAAACGATTTTACTTGGGACTATCGTCAAACGGTGATAGAGTATGAGCAGTATATAAATAAAATGATATGGGTTAAAGGTCATGCAGGTAACAAATGGAATGAATATACCGATGATCTCGCAACACGTTTAACTGGAACAAATCTAAAAAAAACAAAAACAACAATATGAGTAAAGTCACAGAAAATCTAATAAGACGAAGACTATGGAAACAAAATACAGCATACGGAGAAGGATGCTACACAACAAGCAAAGGTAAAATTCGTGACTTGGTAGCAGCGAGATTGTTAAGTGCCGGTCTAGTTCCATGTCCACTTACTGAGAAATATTTAATTTCCACCGATTTTTCTGTAGTAAAAGATGGTGATGGGAATCTAAAATGTTGGGTTCATAAATGTGAAGTTGCTGGTCATGCTAAAAAATATATGATATACAACTCAGAATGAACATAGAACAAATAGATAGTTATCTTGAACTATGGGATAACAATAAACTTGAACCAATGTGGAACAAATTCCGTTTATTAAACCATCCTGATTTGGCATATGTGATTGCGTGGATGACTACAATGATTCGTGATGACGGGGAGGTAAGACTTAGTCAATGGTTAGTTTGGTTAGAAACTAAAAGCAAAAATCAATGATATATATATCTGTTGACATAAAATGTAAAATATAGTATTTTGTGGTGTGAATTTACTAATTAAATAACAATAATATAAAATGAAAAAACTAACAATAATGCTCGTAAGCATAGCATCTGCTTTGCTTGCATTTGGTGACAATCACAAACAAGTCACAATCTCTGGTAACGATACAATGATGTTTGATATTAAAAGTTTCAATGCTTCAAAAGGAACAAATTTCAAACTTACATTCAAAAACACAGGCAAACTTCCAAAGATTGCTATGGGTCACAATTTAGTGATTTTAAAAAAAGGTGTAAGTGCAATTGCATTCGGACAAACAGTTCTTGCATCTGGTGGCAACGCAAATAATGCGTTGCCTGAAAGTGTAAAAGGTGATGTGCTTGCATATACCAAGTTGCTTGGACCCGGAGAAACAGAAATTATCAACTTCAAAGTTCCAATGGAAACTGGATCATACGAATATGTGTGTACGTTTCCTGGTCACTTCGCAATGATGCGTGGTGTAATGGAAGTAGAATAAAGGAAATTAAATTATGAAAATTCTTGCAATAGGATTGTTATTTGTAACATCAACATTATTTGGTGCGAACATTGTAAATGATACTTGCCCTTATTCTGTGAAACCAATCAAAGAAACTCTTACACATACAATTTCTGTGTGTTGTAGTAAGTGTGCAAAGCGTGCATTAAAAGACTTAAAAGGAACACTTGAAAGAGTAACAGATACAACAAAGTGTCCGTTCTCAGGTCGCAAAGGATCAACGCAACTAACCATTGGATTTTGTTGCAAAAATTGTCTTAAAAAAGGAAAAAACCAAGGAAACTAATATGAAAAAAATACTAATCTATCTTATGTTCGCATCATTTGCGTATGGAGTCACAGAAACTTGTCCAATTATGGAAGGAGAAGAAAATGATCCAGAAGAATCTGTAGTTGTTGAAGGAAAAACACTTGGTTTTTGTTGTGGAAGTTGTGTATCAAAGTTTGAGGAAAATCAAGCATATTACATCAAAGCAATTCCTGCATTGCAAAAAAAGTTTACAGAAGCAGAACTTAAAAAACTCGGAGTAGACAAAGTAAAACTTCTTGAGCAAAGATTTTGTCCGATTTATCCAGAACGTATAATTAATCCCAACTCAAAAACAGTTGAATATAAAGGAAAAACTATTTACCTTTGGAGCAGTAGTGCGGTTCGTAGATGGGCTCGTGATGCTGACAAGTATTATCAAGAAGCAGTAGACACAGGTATTCTCAAGTAAGATATGCAAACTAAGCATTTAGAAAGTTGTGTACTATTTATTATTGCAATATTGGTGGTTGCAATTTGTGTTTATACACCAAACAATACTAACAACATTCCATTTGATAAAGGTTTAACTCTTTACGAGCAATTTCCGGATGCTTATGAAAATACGAGTTTCAATCCTAAGAATGGATATATAGGAAACTCACATGAAAGATAAAAAGAGGCTGGCAGTTGTCAATTTGATAGCAGGATATATTTTATCAATATTATTCGTGGTGCTTATTTTTACAAACCTTAAAAATGTAAAAGCAACCACTCTTAACGAAATACCATTTGTGGTAGATGAAACTGAATTAGAAGTTGAAGAACATATTGTTGTTTCAACTGATCCTAAAGTTATAGTAGATTCGCATATTGTATACAAAGATCATTTAAACGGAATTGTATTAAATGAGTCCGAACCAATTGTTGCGGTTGTTAAAAATGATCCTTTGTATGTTGGTAGAGATATAATTAGAGGTGACAGAGACATCGTTATTGATGATACACATCGCATTGGTGCAGTAGAAGGTGGTGTAGGTGGAAATGGTCATATAAGAGCAGATAGAGTGCATCGCCGAGACCAACATCGCACTCGCATCAACGAAGATGTATACGATAAAGATGTTGATCTTGGTTTATTGGACAGACGAATTGCTCAACAAGATTTATTTCGTGACGATACCACAGAAATTACGAAAACTCCAAAGAAAAAATTCGGACTTGATAAAGACGGAGTTAATCTTGCGAATTTAACAGTTGCTAATAATCGTGGTGATGATGATGCTGAACTCGGTGAAGTTGATTTGAATTTTGATGATAACAAAAACGGAACATTTGGTCTTAACAAAGGAGAATTGTTTGCATACAACTTTCCAAGTCAAGGTGTCGGTGCTGGTATTGGAAACGGATCAGTAGGAGCAGGTTCTGGAGCAGGAGCAGGTCTTGGTGCAGGAATTGGTGAAGGAGTGTACAATGGAGAAACAGTTCCAACATTAGGTGGAGTCGGAACATATAATTCAGTTCCTATGGTTGAACCTGGCACAGGTACTGATACAGATAATGACGGACTTGAAGTTGAAGCAGAACTTGCATTGGGAACTGATCCAAATAAATCTGATTCGGATGGAGATGGATATTCTGACGGAGAAGAAATTGCTTCTTATACAAGTCCAAGTGATCCTGCAAGCAATCCTGGTGTTCCTGGATCGTCTGCTCCGTCAATGGGTGGAGTTGGTGGTTTAATAAGTGGAGCAGGTTCGGGAGTTGCCGCTGGATTAATAACCGGTATAGTCAAACCACAACTTGGTGTTCCTGGTGTCGCACCCGGAGTAGGAGTAGGAAATGGTAATTATGGTGGAAAACGAAATTACGATTTACCACAAGATGGAGCATTGCATATTATGATGCACGTTGATGGAAGTGGTAGTATTTTGAATACACGCAAGCAACTTGAAATTATGAAAAACACTTTGCTTAAAAAAGAACTTCTTCCTTATTACAACAACGATGAAAATTTGTATAACAAACGAGTAACTATCGTTGACGGAAACGGAGAAAGAACATTGCAGTTTTTTGCAGAAGCAGCTAAAAAGGATAATGTATTGGCATTGGTATTTCAAGATGAAGCACAACCTGCGTATCATCTTCCAAACTTCAACAAAAAACCAGAAGATCATTATATGGATGATTTAAGCAAACTTAAAAACAAATTAAATGGATACGGAGGATTGTATCGTGGAATTATGTTTCAGGTTGATCGTGGCAAGACATTCGCAAAATCATTCAAGGAATTTGTCGGAAATGCATTTCAAGGAACTGGTTATTTAGAAAAAGAGAATCTCAAGAAGTATTATTATCAAGACAATCAAAGTAATATTCAAAACAAAAACGGAATTGTATTCAGTGACGAGTATCATGCCAAGGACGAAGGTGATCCACAATATTACATGAATTTGATTTTAAACGCATCCAAAAAGATCGGAATTGATTTAAAAGCAACAGGTGCTGGATTAACAGACGGCCGATACAATAAAAAAATGCAGTAAATTGCATTCTGTGTATATTTATATACGTTATGAATAAAGCAGAACTTAAAGAACTCGTACGTGCGGTGCTGGCAGAAGATTCGGAAGAACCTGAAATAATCCAAATTGCACGAAGAATTGTTAAAAATCAACAATTTGAAAAAGTAAAAGATCCAGTGAGTGGAAAACGCATGGCATTGGATATGTTTTCTGCAAGTGCAATTACTAAAGTATATGATGCACTATCCGATGGAAACAAAGAAAAAATGATAAAACAACCTCTTCCCAAAATGGTAGATATTGTTTTTAAATTGATGAAATAATACAATGTCAATCAACGCAACAGACGTATCTTCGTTACCTGAATCACTTGCACCAATTGAAGATTCAGATGAATTTATACTAGTAGATAAATCAATTAAACGAAACGAACTTGGTCAGTTATTAGAAGATGGCCTTCCCACAAAAGTAACGGTAAAACGGATTAAAGAATATCTTACTCCTGCAACTATACCTGGTAAAAATGGAATTGACGGTGCTACTGGTCAAAAAGGTGAAATTGGGATTCGTGGTATAAAAGGCAATGTAGGTCCCAAGGGTGAAATTGGAGAATCTGGACCTTTGGGATTACGAGGTAGGGTAGGAGAAACTGGTGAAAGGGGTGATCGTGGCCAACCAGGAAAAAAAGGAGAATTTGGAGCAACTGGCGAAAAAGGCAATCCTGGACCAAGAGGTTTAAAAGGTAGTTTAGGTTTACATGGGCGAAAAGGAGACATCGGAGAAACTGGTGAACGAGGGGCAAAGGGATCATTGGGTTCAGTTGGTCCAACAGGTCGTCAAGGAAAACTAGGAAAACAAGGAGTTCAAGGTATACCTGGAAAAAAAGGTGAACCTGGATTTCAAGGTGAACCTGGATTTCGTGGTCTTTCTGGTACAAAAGGTGAATCTGGAAAACAAGGAAAACAAGGAAATAGTGGATTTCCTGGTCAAAAAGGTTCAGTTGGTCAAAAAGGATCAACCGGAGATATCGGAAAGCAAGGGATCAAAGGAGAAATTGGATTTAAAGGAATACCCGGTGATGTAGGAGCAACTGGAAAGCAAGGAGAGTTGGGTCATACAGGTCAAACAGGACCAAAAGGTGATGTGGGTTCTAAAGGTGAAACTGGCAGTCAAGGTTTGGATGGTCAAAAGGGACAAAAAGGTGAGGCAGTTGATGTAAAGCAGATTGTGCATGAGTTATCTCGTCCTACATTTCCTGCAATTAACTTTATTTATGATCAATCCATCAACTTAAACGAATCAGAAATATCCGGATCAGACTCTCGTATCGGAACGTGGATTTACAGTGACCATTCAGACAAACATTTATGGCAAGAAGGTTCTTCGTTGTTAATTGAATATTACGTAGAAGACACATCAGATTCGGCCGACTGGAAGTTAGAGTTTACCGAAACGTCGGATTCGTATATAGATACACCAAAAGTAGCAGTTGGTCCTTTTTTTGGATCAACTTCAAATTCCGGTGTTCAAAAGTATATTGGTCAGACATTTGTACCAGTTTCACCGACTGGCCAACTTGCATACAAATTTTCAACTACAAAGATACCTACAATAAGTTTAATTAGACTAAGAGTTATTGGTTTTATATAAAAAGTTTGACATTTTATCAAAACAAGGTTATATTAGTGTAATGACTGATAAATTAAAATGGATTGATATTAAAAACGCCGAACCATTATATATCAAGTGCGATTGTTATAGTGAGGGAATAGAAATTCAATATTTCAAAGAGGATACATCAGATAAAGGATTTTATGTCAATTATTGGAAATACGGAATCGGTGGAAGATATTCCGATGTAAGTTGGTGGGACAGAATTCGTTTTGCTTGGAAATTACTATTCAAAGGAACTTTACATGGTGATCAAATAATAATTTCAACAAAAAATGCAAAAAATCTAAAATCTTATTTAGAAAACTATTTAAACTACGATGAAAACAATTCTTGAATCAATTGCTTCGTCACTTTCAAGTAACGATGGCAAGATACACAGGCATGAATTACTTGCGATTAAAAATTTAGTAGAAGTTGCAAAAGAACGAATATGGGTTGCAGATCAAATAGATGCAACTGAGTATAATACCATTGAATTTGATGAAGACTTAACACTTGACCAAGTAAGTGTGATAAAGCAATCAATCCGTGTACTGGAAAACTTATTGGAAAAAACAGAAAAAAAGTGATTTGGGGGTTGACTTTTTATAACTTTTCTATATTATCATAGTAATAAGTTAAATATAAAAAACATAAAACCAAAAGAGAAAATGAGAAAAGTAACAGTATCAATGATATGTGGAATTATTATCGGAATGATTATTTCAAACATATCCGACAATTTTACGGTAAAACTTCCACCGAGTGATATTGTCGTTAATATACCACCCGTGGCCACTCAAGTGGAGCATAGTGATCCATTTGATCAGCAAATTGCACCTGGATTACAAATCGTGGAAGTTCCACCACCCCTTGATATGAATGGCAGAGTTCCATATCAATGCTATTTTAATGGTCAACATATAAAACTTCCCAAGGACGTTGTACAACAAATTGTTGCGAAGCACGGAAATCCGTCTGACAATGATCCAAATTTTAACGTTCATAACTTCATAGGAAATCTTAAAATGATTGATCTTCCTGTTGGTTCTAACGTACCAACTTCTCCATTTCCTGTTGCGGGTCGTGTACGATAATAAAATGTCAGCAGAAGATTTACAAGAACAAGTTGCAACACTCAAAGCAGTTGTTGCAACTCAAGAAGAAAAAATTAATTCGTTAACAGAAGAACTTGAAAAGATTGAATCTAAAAACGATTACGAGTTAACACATAAATGTGCATTCACAGATAACGGAATGATTGACGATTGTGGAATTGAATTATACTTCGGATATGGAAGTAATCGTGATTTGCAATCATTTACATTCAAAAATGTAAGTGATGGAATGGGAGAAAAAGTTTTAAAATTTTTGAACGATTCGTTTGTAAACGGAAAAACTATTCGTGATTATGGTCACGATAGTTTAGGTGGAAAATCAGAGGACATTGCACTTCCAACAAACGAAACGGTCTATAACGCAGAAAATCATATACAAACATAAACTAATAATATAAACTAAATTATGAGATTAAACGAAGAAGATATTGAACACGTATTAACGCAAAAGGGTGTAGAGCAACCCAAAGTAAAAGACATTATGTCGGAGATTAAACGTTTAGAAGATGAAGAAGCAGAACGAGCAAAATTACAATCTGCTTCTCGTAAGAAAAAGAAAATGGTTTTAGTTGCAAGTGATCCAGATGATCGTTATGCTCAAGTCGTTGATTGTCCTGTTTGGGTCGTTCAAATGAACGAAGAAGATAATCACACAGATGTTGTTGAAAAGATAAATAAAGCAACTTATGCTTACAATAATGATGTGCTTAATGGTCAAAAGAAATCATCAAGAAAAAATCCTGTTTACAAAGTAAGTGAAAGTCTTGAGCAAGTTACTGCAAAGTACTTCAAAGAAGAAGAAATCACAGTTAAAACAAAAGAACCAACTGTGATTGTAAGAACTGATAACCAAATTCCACAAAGTTAAAATGAATGCGAATCAATGTTGTGGTGCAAACCCGTCCTGTGATGTTGGTAAAAGTATTTACACAGACAAAACTGATACAGGTAAAGGTGATAAACCAAGACAAGTAACAAAACAATATGAAGAAAATTATACAGAAATTTTTCCAAATGCTTTCAAACCAAAGTGGCAAACCGAAATCGAAAAGCAACAACCTACAAAGTCAACGTGATTCTGTGAAATATTTTGATGCTAGACACTTCTACAATGATCTTGACAAACAGGACGATTACTATTTAATGGTAGGAAGTAATGGTGGTGAAAATAAATTTGTAAAGAAAGATACAATTAAGAATGGAAAACTATATTAAATTAAGAAAATCAATTGATACATTTAATCAACATTGGAGAGACGGAACATTAAAGAAACTAAAAACCGAGTTACCTAAGTTTGTAGATAACGGGCAATCATATAGCATTTCAGATGTAAAAGAAAAAGATGATGAAATTCATATTCGGTTTTTTAATGGTCTGTACACCCGGTGGAAAAAAGTTGTACCCACAGACGAAATAGTGTTTAATGACAAAAACTATAAGTTAATGTGGGCAAATTAAAAGTAATAGATTTTTTTAGTGGTTGTGGTGGTTCTTCTTTAGGAATTGAGCAAGCAGGTCTTGAAATGGTTCTTGCAGTTGATTTGTGGGAAGATGCGTGTAAAACACATGAACTAAATATTGATTGTCCAGTTTGGTGTAAAGACATCAATTTAATTGAAGCATCTGATTTACCTGAATGTGATATAATCATCGGTTCTCCTCCGTGTCAGAAATTCTCCCAAGCAAATTACTATAATCGTGATTATGACGATTCGTTGGTAAAACGATTTATGGAAATTGTTGAGCAAGTGAAACCAAAGTATTGGGTATGGGAAAATGTGGTAGGAGCAAAACGAGCAATGCCAGGAGTTTGTTTGGATGCACAAAACTTTGGTTTGCCACAAAGACGCAAACGACATTTTGTATCAAACTTTAAGTTACCGATGGAAAATTCAGAACCAAGTAGAGTTATATCAGATGTGCTAGAACCCGAAGGAGAGGGTCTTTTAGATGGATACAACTCAAAGGTCTATCCATTAAACAAAGTAAGTCCTACCGTGCGTAGAATTCCATTAAAGTGGTATGATGGACGTGAAATGCCTAAACGATTTAGATTCACGGGATTCACTCATCTAAGCATTGAAGATCATTTGACTTTGATGGGATTTCCTGTAGACTATAAACTATACGGAACAAAAACTAGTAAAATGCTTCAAATAGGAAATGCGGTGTGTCCTCCTGTGATGAAGTCAATAGCAGAAAGAATATTAGAATATGAAGGACTTGGACGAACAAATCAAACCGAATCTTCCTTTTTTGCGGAAGTGGGTTAACTTGTATAAAGATGAATGGGGAGCAAAAAACGAAGTACCAAAAGAACTTCAGCAATGTTTGTTGTATGTAAGTTTTTTACAAGATAGAATAAAGCAACTTGAATTATACAATGAATGTTTTCAAAAAATAATAGAAGAAGATAAAAAATGTCAAACGAAGAAAAATTAATTGTATCATTTGATGATTTTGTGGATTCTTTGGAACTTGAACCAAAAATTGATTTTGAAACATATTCAGAACAACTTGGGGTTTTATATACCAATTATGCACGAATGGATATGGATAGTATCACCAAACCTGCGTCTCGGTATAATCTAAAAAACTTTATATTAAAATATGGAAAAGCAGATTTTCGTTATTATGTAACAAATCAGTTTATTGAAAGTTGTTATGATATGTTTGTGAAAAATCGTGAAGATACTTTGTATGATTGGTATTCACACTACATTGAAATTGATACTCTTAAAAGTGGTATGAACTTTTCAGTTGTTCCGTGTAAGATTAAAAATCACTTTGACGGAACACTTAATTCTGACACAAGTCGTATATTAAGAAATATAAATTATAAGACTTTATATTCTACAAAAAGATTACACAAAAATGATTTTCAAGATTGTCAAAGCATTTTGAAGTGTTTGTTCAAATGGCATTTGCTTCGTAATAGTTTTGTGGGTCCTGCAAGTTTTAATTTCTTTTTGGATAAAAATATGACATCCGTATGGAGTTCTGTTATGTCTACTATTTCTAAACCAGGTATTTTCAATCCCAATACCTACGCAAGTATTCTGAATACCGTATTTGAAGGCAAAAATCTATTTGCACCAACAATGGGTTGGAATAGTTATCAACTTGCGTACTATCAAACTAACTTTGAACAATTCGTTGCAACGGATGTTATATCAGATGTAGTTGATAATGGAAATAAACTTCATGACTATTATGAGTCAATGAAAAATCCGTTTCTTGATTATGGAAATAAATCAATTGAATTATACGATTGTCCAAGTGAACAGTTAAATGATACACACAACTTTTGTGATAAATACAAAAATAATTTTGATGCAGTATTGTTTGGTCCTCCGTGCTTCAAGTTTGAAATTTACGAGGGTGAACAACAAAGTGTAAACAATTATGAAACTTATACAGAGTGGTTAAATGGATATTGGAAACCTACTTTGGAAATTTGTGCAGATGTAATGAAATCTGGTGCAAAACTTGGATTTGTTGTGCGTGATTATGCTGACTACTTTGGTTACAATTATTTGCTATCCCAAGATTTAACAAACATTGCTGAAGAAATTTTTGGAAAAACCAAAACATACAAAATAAAGTTATCTCAAATGAAAACTAAACGAAGTCCAAAAAAACTTGCAATGGGCAACTATGAAACATTGTGTGTATATGAGAAAGAATAATAAAATGGTATCATTGAATCCAGAATACGGAATCGAGGTAACAACCCTCACACAAATTGCTGATCAAGTCAAGAAGGATAATCCTGAACTTTGTACAATTCTCACTATATTAATTGCAAGTATTATAGCAGGTGATGAAAAAAAATTTGCGGAATATTCTAACAAATATTTAGAAGACAAAGTATACACAGATAAAATAAAAGCTTCAATTAATCAAATGCTCGAATCAGACTATGATCAAGATTTTAATTATTGACAAACTCTCTTTTTGTTTTTATAATAATATAAAATGAATAATTATATAAAGTGTAAATACGATGTAGAATTTTCGAACGATGTTCTAGAAAAAATAGATGCAGAGTTTGACAAAATTACTTTTTTGTGCGATGCGATACTTAACAAGTATGGAGATTTTTTGATTAGGTCAAATGGTGAATTGTGCCATAACATCGTTGAATATCAGCAAGTAGAAAATGATCAAATCGGTGAACCGGGAGTAATTTGGAATGGTACGGCATATGCACGAATTACCAATAAAGAGTGGAAACGAATTGACTATACCGGTGAGTTAGAAATAAAAACTCAAATAATTGCACCCAAAACTGATGCTGATGTAAAAATAAAATTTCAAATAAAAAATGGATATGTAACAGACGCAAAGTCAGATATATTGCTGATTGATAACACCAGCAGATTAAATCACACAGAGAAGATAAAAAATATTGCAATTAAGCGTGCAAAAAGAATGAACACGTGGTACTATAAAATATATAAGAATATGATTATAAATCCTATGATAAATATATGTATATATCTGAGATACCCTTTAATAGTTTGTCAAGAAGGCCTTGTCGAACTGGAAAAAAAACTAAAAAAAATACTATGAAAAATGAAAATCAGCAAAGTGTAGATAATGTATCTACTGCAACCGCAATCACTAATTATATTATGAATACTATTATGCCATACGTATGTGTTCTTGGAATCTTAGTATACAATAGTGGAGTTGAGATGTGGTCAAACTATTTGATTTTACCGTTTATGTATTTTTTGTCTAAATATTCATTTAGTTGTGGAATTGCCCATGTATTGTCAACTGCAACTGAAGATGTTAACGGTAGATTGTCAATTCAAGCAGAAACAAAAGATCAAGAATAAAAATGGACTATATAGAAATAAATTCAAAGTTGTATGAATACTATTTATTTGAAAACGATTCACGAACTGAAATCGTATATACATTATCTTTAAAAGAGGCTAAAATAAAGAATTATGCGTTTGCTCTGAATCGTACACGAAAAAGACTTGTATTAAAAACAGAAGTAAATGATAAAGAAACAACAATTATAGTTCTACCCAAAGGAAACTAAAGTTGGAGAAGAACAAGATAATTTGTGCATCTTGGATTGGTAGATTTGGAAATCGGTGTCACTCGTATTTATATGGAAAACACATTGAACAACAATTCAATCAGAAATTTTATGTTAGTTCGGTTTGGGATGGCAGTGTATTATTTAAAAATCCTGCACCCGTTGTAGATAGATCATTTGGTCAAAATAACTTTATATACGCAGGAGGTGCATGGAAAGGTCAAGATTTTCAAAAGAATAAAAAAATAATTGATGATTATAACAGAAAATATAATGATAATATAGAGTTTATTGATCCTGTTTTAAAAAGTAACTATGGAACACAAAATTCTGCTTATATAAGCTTAGTCACAGATTGTAATTGGTTTTATGAACAGATAAACTTGTCAGATTTGAAAAGATACTTTGCATTTTCAGATGAATTAAAACAAACTGATATGTACAAGCAACTTGAAGACAATCAGGGTACATATGATGTTGCACACTTTCGTAGAACCGACATTGCAAATAAGAACTATAAAGGAGGTCATAGTATGGTCAGTAAAGAAAGTTACTTGTCCGCATTTGAAAAATACAATCAAGACCCATCTAACGTAAAATGGATTTCAGATGAACCAACGATGGGTTGGAAGTGGAATAAACAAATTCCCCACATCGGTGGTCGGAGAGTTCCTTGGATTGCTGACTTTTTAAAAATAGTATTCGCACGAAATATTTTTCGTTCAAATAGTTCTTTTAGTTTGTTCGCTGCGTGGATCAGTAATTCACAAACTATATATGCTCCTTGGTTACATGAGTATACACCGGGTAAAGTAAATGATTTTAAATTTGTAGAGGGAAATCACCCTCACTGGATGTCTGTAAAACGAGTTCATGCCTCTTATCAATTTGCAGTCAACGATGACATTAACAAGGAAGTTCCATCAAAAATGAGTGATATACAAAAGCAAAATACAAAAAAAGTAGTAGTTTCAACTTCAAATGAAACTGAACGCAAAATGAACGATGATAAAATAGCAATGGTTCATTGGAATGGTAGATTCGGTAATAGAGTTTTTAGTTATATGTTTGGTAAGCATTATGCCAATAAACATAATCTGCAATTCTACTTACCGAGCAATTGGGAAGGAACACGACTATTTGTTGATTCTGGAGTGAAGACAATCACAAACGATAAACTTAGACTGCAAGTCAATCAGTCAAAAAAACCAATGGATTCCATTGAGTATAGAAAAAATGCAGTAAAAGATTACAATCAAAGAGTTAATGATAGTTTGGTGTATTTTAATCCAGATACACAAGCATTCAATCAGCAAAAAAATGTATTTTTTGATAGTTTGTGTATCCACTCCGATGCCAATTTTCGTGACTACAACAAACAACAAATGTTAAAGTGGTTGGAATTTTCAGATGAAGTAAAGAACTTAGATATTTACAAAGAACTTGAAGATAAGCAAGGTACTTATGATATCGCACATTTACGCAGAGACGATATTTCTAATGCAAATTACAACAAACGAAATGTACAAGCATATAGTGTAATTAATAAGCAGAGTTATGTTAAAGCATTTCAAAAGTTCGGATATTGTTCCAGTTGTGTTGAGTGGACAACCGATGACTGGACTGGAAAGTGGGGAGTGGGTAAACCACAAGTCCGCGGAGGTTGGAGTTATCCAGTCGGATCAAAAGTAATTCCCGACATTATGTTTGATTGGTTACCAGACTTTTTACGTTTATATTTTGCAAGAACCATTTTCAGAGCAAACAGTAGTTTCAGTTGGGCCGCTGCATTTCTGAGTCCAACTGCAAAAGTTTATAGTCCAGTTCTTACAGAACGAAAAACATATCGTGGTGATGCAGATGAAGTAATGTTTGAATTTGTGGAAGGAAATGAACCACACTGGATGAATTTAAAAGGAAGTCATTGTGAATCAATAGAAATTCATTAATGTATTATATTTATCTATATGATATTAATTACATCAATGGGAGGATGTGCTTCTACTAGTTTCATAGGTTGGGCATCTCGTAAAATCAAATGCAACTGCCCACTAAATTCAGAAGGTATTAGAAATTCAGGTCCAGGATCAAATCCAAAGGGTCTAAAACACAGAATCACTCCACCTTCTCAGTTTGATTTATTTTTAAAAAAAGAAAACTCATTTAATAGAACTGACTTAACTGAGGGTCCTATTGAAAGAGCAGTTTTCCTTTATGATAATCCATATAGCATGGTGCTTAGTTTGTTTAGACGAAACATTGCAATGGGTCACGCAATGGCAGTAACTGGTAAAAGAGCAACGCATAGAAATGAGTTATCTAACTTTTTAGATGAAGGAAACGATACATTTGGAATGATTAAACAATTTGACAACTGGACAAGTCCTTCGAATAATCAAGGATATCAACGGTTATTGATAAATTTTAATCATTTATGGGACAATGTAGATTTATTATTTGGGTTTATGGGAATTGATCCTGTGCATAAAAAAACATTTATGAGAAAACGAGACAGAGTAAACAGAATGCAGTCAATTCCCCAAATTGATAGACAGAGGTTACGAATGATGTATCAAGACCTTGATGAAAAAATGAAACAATTACCGGGAGCACTGATACTATGAAAATTGTAATTTATGGATTGTGTTTACATCGTGACATTCGCAAATGGTGGTCGGACAGACTTGCTGGTATTAAAAACATAAAAACAAAATATGATGTTGATATGAAGTTATTCGTTGACCAAGACGGATCACTTACACAAGAAGTACGTGACAGTGTGGGCAACGATACCGAGATAATAGATATACGCAAAGTTTCAACTCCCGAGATACAAAAATTACCAAGATTCAAACAGGGTTTTAATATCGGATACAAAGGAATGTGCTTGTTTTATTCATCTGAGTTCATTCATTATTTAGATGGATATGATTACGGAATAAGATTAGATGCAGATAGTATAATTGGGTCTACATTTGAGATTGATAATTTTATTGAGTCTGGAAAACTTTACGGATATATACGTGATAAAAAAGATAGTCACAGAGAAACTTGTGAAACTTTACCCACCGAAATTAAAAAATACATAAATGCACACAATATACCAATAAAGTGTGATGAAAGTTCAATAGATTGTTGGAACTTCTATAATAATTTTAATATGTCTAAATTATCTTTGTGGAGATCACCTCAATATGTTCATTTTATGAACTACATAAATGCCAACGGAGGTATACAAAGACACAGATGGGGTGATAGCACAATTCAAGCAAACGCAGTAAAAATGTTCGTAGAACAATCAAATATTGTAAAATTTGATTTTGCGTATGAGCATAGATCTCATGGATATAAAAATTACGAAGAGGTGTCTGATGCGTCTGGATTAAAAATTAAAAGAGTTGTGAAATGAAACAACTACATACAAACACAATATGTGGAGCACCTGCTTCTTATCATTCATTGCTTTCTAGGTACTCTAGTGTTGAATTTGATTATGTAATTGAAGGAGGGAGTCGTGATTGTGTGGACGCAATAAAACTTAATTGGAGTTCGGGTAGAAAAGTTTTTGCGTTTGAGTGCAATCCAACCTGCGTTGATATTTGTAATAAAAATTTAAAGTTAAATAGTATAAACAAAGATCAAGTTGAATTAGTTTCATCTGCGGTTTACCACGAAAATACCACAATAGATTTTTATTGTACGGTTGATACACCACATCCACCGTTTGGTAAAAATGCACCAAATTTAATTGAGGTCGGAGGAAAAAAAGCAAATATTGGAACATCATCGATATTTTCGTTTAATGAAAAGTGGAATAAAATCCATACATCAGAAAAAGTTACCGTACCTGCAATAAAATTAGATACTTTTATTGAAAATGAAAACTTACATAATGATAGGTATATTTTATGCTTAGATTTACAGGGTGCTGAATATTATGCACTCATGGGAAACGAAACATATTTAGAAAATTGTCAATTAATTGTGCTAGAGGGTGGTACGCATCAATACAAAGCACCCGATGAGTGCAAAATGAAAAACATCACAACTTTATTGAATAAATTAAATTTTTCTCATGTTAATAAAAAAGATGGTGGAGACGCAATCTTTATTCGGAGTTAAAAGGTAAAATTAAACTAGTTTATACTTATTATAACAAAAAGTATGATAAGTTTTAAACACAAGTTTATTTTCATTCACGCACCAAAAACTGCCGGAAATGCAATTCAAAATGTATTACAGAAATATTCGGATGATGAAATTATAAATACATCAATTAAAGGTGGTGTAATGGATAAGTTCGGATTGAATAATTTCGCGGGTGGAAAACACGCAACAATCAATCACTATATACAAAATTGGAATAGTGACTATGGAAAACTAGAAGATTACATCATAACAGGATGCGTTAGAAATCCGTGGGATCGTGCTACGTCTTATTATTTTTATCTTGGAAACGGAAGCATGAATTGCGGAAATTTTCACAAGTCAACTCGTCAACTTTCACCTCAAACAAATTACTATTCAGTTGGTGTGGAAAATAAACTAACTTGTACAATTAGTTACGAAAATTTACAATCAGACTTTAATAAGTTTTGTGATAAAGTTGGAATTAATGCAGAAGAATTGCCAAAAGCAAATGTTTCAAAAAGAAAAACAAAGCATTTTATGGAATACTTTAATGAATGTCCTGATGTGGATTTACTGATAAGAGAAAAATTTGAAAGAGACATAAGTATGTTTGGTTATTAAGAAATTTATATGATGGGAGATGATAATTTTGTATTTTGTATTTATGGTTTTTTACGTGACATGAAACCACATAGAGTTAACATGAATGATGTCGACAAATTCGTTTATGTTCCAAAAAGAAGGTATGAGGATACTGACATAGAAGTAACATCAACTGAACTAGAACACAGATTCGGTGAAAACTCGTGTATAACTGCATATGAATACGATGCCAGATTTTTTAACGAGGAAGTTAAAAAATTAAATGTACCACACTTTAATAATTATTATCAGCAACCACAAAGAATATTATCTTTTTTTAAGCACATTCGTGATTCACTATTAATGCTTAAAGAAGATGATAGATTTGATGACGAAACAATCATATTCTTATTCAGATCAGATATGGGAATAAAAGAGTATGATTTACCAAAGTCAAAAAAACTTTTACAAGAAAACGATATAATAATAGAAAAATTTACAGGAAATGGTTTGAGGGATTTTTGGTTCGTCTTAAAGAAAAAAAATATATCAGTATTTACATCATTATACGAATCGTATAAAACTTATTTAGTAAATGCCGAGAATAAACAACAACCACATCCTAAACGTGGTACTCCTGAGAGTACTTTATTTTTTCACTTCAACCTAAACAACAAAAAAGTAATTGATTGTCCTGTGATGAAAGTAGACTGGCGTCATGTTTGTAATAAATATTGTGGTCATCACAAAGGCAAAACCGAGATACTCGGAGAATCCTGATGAAAATCGCAATATGTTATCGTGGTCATTATTTTAGAACAAAATCAAAAGGTTCTAACTTTTTTTTGTGCTATGATAATCATAAAAAAATGTTATTAGATTATTATCCAAATTCTGACATTTACTTTCACTCACATTCGGTTGATCCTAGTACAGATTCTAAGTTAACAAATTTATTAAACCCACGGAAACATTCTTTCAAAAAAACAAAATACATAAGTGATTCTTTTATAGAAGCAAATAATCAAATAGATTTAAATAAAAATTATGATTTAGTTTTGAATTTACGATTTGATCTTTTGTTTCAAAAATCAATTTTAGACTTTTCAATTGAGCATAATAAATTTAATTTTACATGGGAAGAAAGAAAACATTACAGAACTTCACTTGGATATCGCAAAGTAACAGATTTAATGTTTGCTATGAGTCCTGAATATATAAATCATTTTAACGATGCGTGTGTGGATAGCAGGTTCACTGGTGGTATTCGTGGTACTGGACATCATTTGTATCCGTTTTTGTGTGAGAGTATCGGTAAAGAGAATATAAATTTTATGGTGGATGTGCATTATGATTCGAATACAGACGGAAAGAATAATAAGCATTTAGTAATTAATAGGAGTCGTTGATATGAAAATTGCAGTAATAATGTCGGGAATAATAAAAAGATATAAACATCTTGATGATTTAAATTTAATTTTTGGAAACAACACAACCCATGAGTTTAAAATATTTGGTACTTGTTTTGATTTTCTTGGAAATCCACGAAAAGCACGTGACAATCATAATTTCGGTGCAGATGAAATGGTAGACCGTGAAATTGTTTCAAAATACTACACCGATATTGAATACATTACAGGAAAATCTTTTGTTCCGTATGATGACGAGGGATTCAGTAATCGTATAATTTCTCAATGGACAAATGTAAAAAGTGGATTGCTTCTTGCTGAAAAATATGAAAAGGACAACAACTTTAAATTTGACATGATAGTTCGTGCAAGACCTGACATTTCAATAGACGAAAAACTATTGTATGATATTATTAGTAAATCATCCATAGATAAAAAGATTTATTGGCGAAGTGATTGTGTCGTGGTTGGTGTTGCCGACAGAATGAAACAGATATTAAGATTATCTGATCACTATTATGGATATCATGAATTACCGATGTTTAAGCAAAAAACAAACGAGTGGTTGGCAAAAAACATCAGAGGAAATCGTGTAAGAAGCAACGCAGAAAGTGAACGATTGCTTGACTATCATATAATAAACTTATTTGGTCGTGATGGTCAGTGTAAGTATCATAAACATTTTAATACAATACTAAGAAGTTAATGGGGAAGATTAAAATGATTAAAGAATATGCGTCAATATGTTGTTGGGGATAGAATGAAAAAGTATTTCAAATAATAAGAAATTACTTTACTAGCAGCTGCTTCCAAGAGAATTTACTCAGTTAAATTATTTTCTTTCAAACAACTTTTCGTTGTCTAAACTTAATACACCATCATTAATTAAATCAAGATTGTGAAGTTTTTCTTTTACTTTTTCACAAACTTCTTCTTCAACAGTTTTAGCAACAAACACAATTCTTTGAAGTGCTTTTGTTTTTGATCCATCACGATGAACTCTACCCAAACATTGCTTTAAAATGATTGCACTGTAACTCGGAGAAATAACTGCCATTCTTGGATACTTTCCATTGAGATCATGTAAACTGATACCAGCACCACCTGCTTGAGCATTGACAAGTATAACTCGTTTTTTGTCGTTTTGAAACGCATCAATGTTTGCCTGACGTTCTTTTGGTTTGTTTCGTCCATCGATGATACACTTGGTTTTTAATCGTTCTGCAAGTGCATCAATGCTATCTTTAAAGTTCATGAATAGCACAACACTCATTCCATTTTCAATCGCATCTTCTGCAAGTTCTACAAACAATGGAACTTTAATAAGTTCACATTTTTGTCTTGCTCTTAATTGAACTACAAGTTGATTTGCTTGTTTTTCTTTTGCAGTTTTGGCAATCTTATTAAGTTTTCCAAGTTCTGCTTTCATTTCAAAAAACACTTGAGTAATTTGTTGAGTATCAGTTTTATCCATATCGTATGCTATACTATGAACATCACACTCAGGAAATCCTGGTATTTCATCTCGACGAAGACGAATACCACGATCAAGAAAAACATCTTTATGCAAACTTTTAAGAACATCTTTGTCTCCGTTGAAAGTGTATCCGAATCTACCTTGATAACATCCATTTCGTTTTACCCAACTCCAAAAACTAGTATTGTTATGCAAACCAAGAATATAACCCATTGCTCTCATATCCATTGGATTGATTGCTGAAGTAGCACTTGCCATAAGAATTTTATATTTTTGATCTTTTGCAAATATTCCAAGTTTACTATTCAATGAAGTTTTTCCTTTGAGTTTGTGACTTTCATCAAAAATAATTAAAGTATCTTTTGGAACGCAATATTCAAATACTTTTTTACGTCTTCCACCTTTTTTTCCATTGGAAAGCATTTTCCATGTTCCAATTGCTTTGCGATTTCCTGTGCGAAGACTTTCATAATTAACCACAAATTCAGGAACCATATTAAAATGATTTTCTGCTACTCGTTTCCAACTTTCTTGAACTGCTTTTGGACATACAATACCAATTTTCATTCCAAGTTCACGTGCTGTACCAATTGCAGAATATGTTTTACCTACACCTGTATCACTTCCATCCATAGCAGAACCATGTTCCTCAATGCTCGCAACCAATTTAGCAACTGCATCAACTTGCCAAGGATGCAATCCTTTTTTCTTTTTTACCTTGCGATCAGGTAAACCACTTTCAAGTACGACTTCTGCTTCGGGTACTTCGCCAATTAAATCTTCACGACTTGTTGCCCAATGACTAATAAACCATTCTTTTGTGTCTTTGTTTTTAGAAACGGAGTATCCCTGCTTCTTCATGTAATCAGAATTTGTTTTCCAAAATGCCCAAAAACCAGAAGCAACCTCTGGATCAAGCAAGCATTGCTTTTTCCAACGATTTCCGTATTTTGTTAAAACCTTTTTAGGTTTTGTCCATGTTAATTTGTCTGCTAAATCCATTTTAATAGAAGTTACATATATATAACTAAGTATTATACAACATCATGTGGGATCAAGTCAAACCAATTACACTAGAATTTAAACAATTAAATGAAGACAAAACTTATTTTTGGTTGGAATTTTATTCGTATGATTATGAACTGGTTAAAATAAATGAAGCATATCATTATGATGAAAGTAATAAATTAATAGGAAAGTATTGTAGAATAACGTCAAATGATAAAAAGTTCAATCCACATTATTTTGTAAGCAAGTTTACAATGGATACAAGTCAGCGGTTAGTTGAATATTACGAAAATCCTAATTTATTTATTGAATATATTTTGTGAGTATCATTGACTTTATGCAGAAATTAGCATAATATTATATAAATGAATAAAAATAATCGTTTGTTAAAGTATTCGGATGTTGTGCTTGTTCCTAAATTAAGCACCATTGAGAGTCGTGGGACTATTGACGTGCATTGCAAATTAGGAAATCAAGAATTCAGATTACCTGTAATTCCTGCGAACATGAAAACTGTAATCAACGAAGAACTTGTGAAAACATTATCAGATGCAGGATTCTTTTATGTTATGCATAGATTTGATATAAGTAATTATGAATTTGTTAAAAACGCAAATTCACAAAATCTTAAATGTATTTCAATTAGTGTGGGTGTAAAACAATCTGATATTGACACTTTACAAAAAATCGAGGAAGACAATCTTCGTGTTGATTATATTACCATTGATATTGCACATGGCCATAGTACATTAATGAAAAATACTATTCATGAGATTCGTAAGATTTTCGGTAATAAAACTTTCATCATCGCAGGAAATGTAGCAACTTCAGATGCAGTAAAAGAACTCACAGAATGGGGTGCAGATGCAATTAAAGTTGGCATCGGTCAGGGAAGTCCGTGTACAACTAAAGACAAAACAGGATTTACTATGCCAATGTTTAGTTGTATGTTAGAGTGTGCTAAAAATGCTGACATTCCGTTGGTTGCTGATGGTGGTGTTAAGTGTAACGGAGATGTTGCAAAGGCAATATCAGCAGGTGCTGATATGGTAATGGTAGGTGGAATGTTTGCAGAGTGCGTTGATTCTCCTGCTGAAAATATCACTAAAACATTGCAAACTGGATTTTTCACAAGTGAGGCATTTCGTCCATTAAACTATAAACCAGAGTATAAAGATGTCTGCTATAAACGATACTACGGAAGTGCAAGTCAATTTAACAAAGGTCATACAAAAAATATAGAAGGTGTGTTGCGAGAAGTTCCTTGTAATGAACTCACTTATTTAGAAAAGCTAGATGAAATGACAATGGACTTGCAAAGTAGTGTAAGTTATGCAGGAGGAAACAATTTGAAATGTTTGTCAAATACTGAATATTTATTGGTATGACAGATTATGAACGGAATTTACTTAATAATAATTTAAAAAAATTCAAATCATTTATGGATTTTGTAAAATTTACATATGCACATGATATAGAGTTTGACCATGATGAATGGGAAGAATTCCGTGATAAATATTTTGAAATAAAGAAAAATGGTTTAGTGGAAGTTTTGGATATAAAATTAGATAACTTTATATTACCATCTTGAATAATGAAAAATAACATTAGTCCAAAAAGGAAAGTTGCAATAGTACTAAAAGGTGCAGTTAGTATCACGGGTGGAGTTATTAGGGAATATGTAAAAGATAACAACAAATATGTAAATTATTCTATTGTTAAAAATTCAATAACTGAGTATATCATAAAACCAAATTCAGCAGAATTTGATTTTGATTTCTTTATACATTGCTGGAATACTGATTTAAAAGAAGATTTATGTAAATTATACAATCCGGTTGATCATATATTTGAAAAAAATGAACCGATGTTAAGACCATATGAAAAATATAAAGATCACGCGATGAGGCAGATTTCTCAGGCATATGCTATAAAATGTGGAATTGAATTAGTTGAATCTACGAACATTGCATATGATCAAATAATAATCTACAGACCTGACGTTATGCTCTGGAAAGTAATGGATTTGACAAAATATAATCCATCTAAAATTTATGTTAATGCACATCAACAACACCCATCTGGTGGAGATTTCCACTTTGTAATGAATATGAAAAATGCTAACTCTTTTAAAAATCTTGTTGATTCGGTTGAAACAAACCCACCACAAGTACATCGTTGGATTAAGAATTATGTTTTAAATTTTATGAAAAAGGATTTAATAATGGATGAAATTGTTCCTCCTCTACACCAAGAAGTACTTCGCAAAATAATTAAAGAAAAAAACTTTCTCGGCAAATATTTAACAAACGAGCACTTAAATAAAATGAATCTTAAAATTGAAGATTTTAAATAAAATTTAAAAGTGTCACATATATATATAGCATATAACCAATACATACTAATATGGAACAACAACAACAACAAGAGCAAGATTTTTCATTTAATTTGAATGGAAAAGACTACAAATATAGTGAACGCACAGATGATGAAAAAGTTTTAGTGCAACAATTGAATGATATACAAAATCAGTTGGGTGAACTAGAATTCAAACACAACCAGATTCAAGGTTCTAAAGAGCATTTTACAAGTCTGTTGATAAAAAGTGTTGAATCAGCTGATGGTAAAAAAACAGAAGAAACATCTGCTGAATCATCCGAATCTGCATCATAAATAGTTTTCGTAGTTTGTATAATTAAGAATATATATTCTATTTATACACAGAAAACTATTTTATGAATGGATCACAATAACCTTACACAAAAACTAACTTCTTCATCTTTAGAGTCAGACGATGACTTTCTTGTAATAAGCTCATCGTCCGTCAATGGTCGTGTAACTTTTAATCAAGTTAATGATCATATTCTAAGTTCTAAAAAATATGAACTAAGTCAGTCAACTGGATTATCCGGAGACAAAGGTTCACGTGGAATGTATGGTATCCGAGGTGAGTTCGGATTTCCTGGTCAGTTTGGTCAAGTTGGAGCAAAGGGATTCAAGGGAGTTAACGGAAATAACGGAGAACGAGGACAAAAAGGATACACGGGTCAATCGGGATACAGTGGAGATGTGGGACTTCTTGGTGACTCTGGAGAAAAAGGTCAAACTGGTACAAAGGGTATAAAAGGTCGTCCTGGTGAAAATGGAAAATTAGGAGAAACTGGTGAAGTTGGATTTAAAGGCCGTCAAGGATTTTCTGGAACAAATAAAATAGGTCGTCCTGGAAATGTAGGAAATCCTGGAAAAAAATATAAAGGACCAACTGGATACAAAGGATTTAAAGGAAATCCTTCAAGTAAAACCGGACAAAAAGGTGATCGTGGCCCAACTGGTTCTGAATACATATATTCGGATGTAAGACGTTCATTCAAAAAGTCAAGTGACTCTGCTTACTTTCACAGTCGGATGTTATCGTTTTTATTTTCAGTAAATAATTCAACATCAGTATCAATCACAACAAACTCTGTATTGATGAGTCAAATTAGAAATCGCAGATTTTTAGTATTTGAATTATCAAATGATCCATCTATGCTAGTATCAAGTAAATACTCTAACTTTTTTATAGAAATTGACTTTGAGTCGTTCATATCAATGGGTAACAGTCCTGTGTTAACTAAATCTGCTCCCATTTATTGTAAAACTGGAAATGAAGTTGGAACAATTGCATTTGACTGGTATAAAGATAATTCAAATGATTATCATATCAATTTTTTTGGGGTATTTACATCATCTGTGCAGACAATACAATTAAGCATAAAAACGATATATTCATTTTCGTCTTTGCATTTAAATAAAATTGTCGCAGGAGAGTTTAAAAATTTAAGAATTTAATATGAATGATGAAACTACAACCGATTTCAATAGTGAGTTTATATTGATAAGTCAGACTGAAAACTATAAAAAAATTAATCGTAAAGATTTAGTTTCTCATTTTGAGAATGAACTTACATTGTTAGAACGAAGTTCTTCTGACAGTAAAGGAAGCAAGGGGCAAAAAGGAGAAAAAGGAAATGTTGGCTCTAAGGGTCTTTCTGGATATCAAGGAATGTCTGGTCAACAAGGTCAATATGGTGAATATGGTGAAGACGGACAAAAAGGTCAGAAGGGGGTTGTTGGTGACACGGGACTCAAGGGAAATGCAGGATTGAAAGGTGCATCTGGTACAAACGGATCAAAAGGAAACCGAGGTGAGTTCGGTGAAACGGGTACAAAAGGTAAGTCGGGAACTAAAGGAGTTCGTGGCATACCAGGTCAGAAGGGTGAAAAGGGTCTTACTGGATTGCTAATAAAAGGTATTAAAGGACGAACTGGTGTAAAAGGATTGGGTCGTCAAGGATCATCTGGAGAAAAAGGTCAAAAAGGAGAACTTGGTCCCACCGGACAAATCGGTGATACGGGTTTCACCGGATTTTCAAAAAATATAATAACAGAATCTACGGATTTAAATGAAGGTTCGTGGACACTTGAACAAAGTGATGTAACCACGTTAAGTATAAAGGAAGAGTTAAGTTCAGAGTATAGTAGAAAACTTATGAAAATTAGAAGAGGTAGATATTACGACCGTTTTGTTTTAAATCACACAACATTCTGTGAGATAGGAACACAATTAAATGATCCACTGAGAAACTGTCATACTTCGTTTAGTCACCTTATATACGACACCGTAAATCAAGTTGAGATTCCGTTTTTTATTCTCACAGATGAAACAAATAAAATAAGAACAGATGGAGTTGATAATACTCTTGTTACCGAAAACTTTATAGTTTGTAGAATTTTCTATGATGGAACTACAAAAAAAATACCCTTTTCAATTTATGTAACTGATAAGTTTTAAGATGGAAAATGATAAAAATAAAATTGAATATGTAAATGAACTACACGATGATCATGAGTTTTTGATGATACATAACGGGAATCAAGTTGAGCCTATTTTGTTTAAAGATTTTAAAAAAACTATTTTATCATCTATGTCATCGGCAAGTGGTCAAAAAGGAGAAAAGGGAAACACGGGTGAATATGGTGAAGTTGGAATTCCTGGAGACCGAGGTGAAAAGGGAATACCGGGTTTACGTGGAGAACCGGGACAGAAAGGTCGTAACGGTACAAATGGTAACATCGGTGAGTTTGGATCAAACGGTTTAAAAGGTGACAAGGGCCAAAAAGGTAACTCTGGCTTAAAAGGAGCAGACGGAAATACAGGATTTCAAGGAAAAACTGGAAATACAGGAAACAAAGGTGAGAAAGGAAGTCGTGGTGAAGTTGGATTGCGTGGGTTTTCGGGTCAAAGTCCTGCGTTAGAACCTGATCCTGGACAAAAAGGAGAACCTGGTGAAGATGAAACTTACGCAAAACGAGGTGATCGTGGAAATCCCGGAGATAGAGGTGAGCATGGTCAAAAAGGACGAACGGGTTCACGTGGCAAATCTGGAAAGAAAATCGGTCAACTACCTCATGCAGTTTATGGAGCAAGTTTGATTCGCAACTGGACCGACTTGAGTATCAGTAGTGGTACATATGTGCATTTATCTCATTTTAAAAAAGATGATACATCAGTTTCATATAAATATTTTAAGTTGATTTTAGAACTACCAGATAACGATAATTTGCTTCCACTTACATCTGAGATGGTGATGAATATTATGATACCGGGTGAAGTTACTAACTATCGTCCTGTAATTATCGGCCAACCACCTGTAATCTGGGTGAAAGATGAATTTGATTTAGCATATACACGTAATGAACGAATAACAAACAGAACTCCACGTGTAGTTTATTTGGATTATCATGAAGATGATTCTAATTTGGGTGTTTATATTCCAACAAAGAATACCAATTATATAAATGATGCTAAAATATTTCTAAAAATTAAAAAAATGTTTGGAACTAACGATATTTAAATTATAGGAGAATTATTATGAGAAGATGGAGACGATTGCAAAGAGAGAAAACTCAACTACCACCGGTTGAAGTGAATGAAGAATTATCATCACTTAGTCAGAGAATAGATTGGGGGTTAAAACAATTAAATGTTCCTGCAACTTGGTCAATCACTAAGGGGGGAGGTGTTACTGCGATGGTAATTGATACAGGTCATCCTGTTCATCCTGACATCGGTGATAATGCTATTCCTGGAAAAAACTTTATTGCAGGTGAACCAATTGAAGATGAAAACGGACATCAATCGCATTGTACTGGTATCATTTGTGCAAAAGATAACGATGTTGGTATGGTAGGTGTTGCTCCTGAATCGAAATGTATTTCAGTAAAAGCACTTGCTAAAAATGGAGGTGGAAGTTATTTAGGTTTAGCAGAAGCACTTGATTATGCCATTGAAATGAAACCTGATGTAATAAGCATGAGTTTAGGTGGTTCATCTCCATCTGGTGCACTTGAATCTCGGATAAAAAAACTTTACGATATGAATATTCCGGTTGTATGTGCAGCGGGTAATACAGGCATAGGTGGAGTAAATTGGCCTGCCGCGTTTGATGAAACTATTGCAGTGGCGGCCTATGATAAGTTTGGTAAAATTGCTTACTTTTCAAGTCGTGGTGAAAAAGTAGAATGGGCTGCTCCTGGAGTAGGAATTTATAGTACATATCTTAACAACGGATATGCAAGTTTAAGTGGTACAAGTATGGCTTGTCCGTTTATTACAGGTGTTATTTGTTTGATGATCGCAAAGCATCGCAAACAAGAAGAAGCAACTGGTGTGAACGATTGTAAAACAGTTGCACAAATCCGTGAACATCTTCTTAAATATACAAACGACAAAGGAGTGATTGGTAGAGATTGGTCATGGGGTTATGGAGTAATTGATGTTGAAAAACTTATTAAAGGTGAACCACCTGTAGAAGAACCTAAAGATGAAGAACCACCTGTAGAAGAACCTAAAGATGAAGAACCACCTGTAGAAGAACCTAAAGATGAAGAACCACCTGTAGAAGAACCTAAAGATGAAGAACCACCTGTAGAAGAACCTAAAGATGAAGAACCACCTGTAGAAGAACCCAAGCAACCCGTTAATCCACCCAAGAAAAAGAAAAACACTTTATTTATTGTTCTTGGAATTGTGGTTGTGGTTGTAATTGTCGGAATTGCGTTGGTAATGAATGATAAAGTTGATATTCCAAATCCACCGTTTATTGATGAAAATGGTAACATTGATTGGGATAAAAAATACGAAGATGAAATAAACTCTAAGTAGTGTTTTTTTGCATTACTTAGTTGTAGTAAAAATTTTGTGTAAAAGGTAAACTAACTTTTTATAAAAAAGAAATAATTTCATACTTATCAATATGGGAGATGACGAAGACTTATTTTATTCGACTGACTATCTATCTGTGAATTCTTTTGAAGAAAAACGAGGAAGAAAATCGTATGCATTTTGGTTAGTGGGGAACAGTGGGAGTGGCAAAAGTACATTAGCAAAAACCGTAGAAAAAATGCTTATGAAGCATGATTATTTAGTTAAATGCTTAGATGGAGATAATATGCGTAATTCTATAAACTCTGATTTAAATTTAACAATAAAATCTAGAATTGAAAATATTAGACGAAGTGCTGAGATATCTAAGCTGTTTTTGGAAAACGGAACAAGTACAATAAACTGTTTTATTTCCCCGACAGATGTTAGTCGTAGACACGCAAAAAAGATAATCGGTGAAAAATTTAAATTGATTTACATAAAAGCATCCGTACATGAAGTTAAAAAAAGAGATGTTAAAGGATTATATAAACATAATTCAAAAAACATGAACAAATCACTGAGTATGTTTGAAGAACCTAACGATCCAGATTTGATAATCGACACCACGGGAAAAACAATAAAATATTCTGCAAATATTTTATTTAATTTTATATTAAATCAACCAATGTAATATTTATAAAAACTATGAGCAAATGTAACTTAACACAATTAGAAGAACTTGAGGCAGAGAGTATTCATGTACTCAGAGAAGCAGCTGCTCAGTTTAGCAATGCATCTTTGTTATTTAGTGGAGGAAAAGATAGTTTGGTCTGTCTGCATCTTATTGCAAAAGCATTTTATCCCGCAAATTCTCCGTTCGTGGCACTTCATGTGGACACAGGACATAATTTTCCAATGGTAATGAAATTTCGTGACGAAGTTCTTGAAAAATATAAAATGAAGTTGTTTGATCGTAAAGTTGAAGATGCAATAGCAGAAGGTCTTGTACAAGATGAAACCGGAATCGGTGCAACACGAAATGAATTGCAAATTCCTGTGCTTCTTGATGCAATTGAACATCATAAGTTTGATGTTTGTTTGGGAGGTGCTAGACGAGACGAAGAAAAGGCGAGAGCAAAAGAACGAATGTTTTCGCATCGTGATGACTTTGGTCAATGGGACCCAAAGAACCAACGACCTGAGATATGGGATTTGTTTAACGGAAGAAAATCTCAAGATGAACACTTTCGTGTGTTTCCGATAAGTAATTGGACAGAGTTGGATGTTTGGAATTACATTAAGAAAGAAGAAATTCCACTTCCGGACTTGTATTTTTCCCATGAACGTGATTGCTATGAACGAGATGGTATTTGGTATGCTTATTTTGATTATATACAACTTAAGAAAGATGAAAAAATTGAAAAACGAAAAGTTAGATTTCGTTCTATCGGTGATGTAACTTGCACAGGTGCGTGTGAAAGTGAAGCAACTACGATTGATGACATTATAGCAGAAGTTGCAAGTGCAACTACAACTGAACGTGGAACACGTGCAGACGATAAAAAATCTGACACAAGTATGGAAGACCGTAAACAACAAGGATATTTCTAAAATGACACAGAACAACACAAAAACGCACACACCAACTCCTACAATTCAACACACAATAGAGTTACTTAGATTATCAACTGCTGGAAGTGTTGATGATGGAAAAAGTACATTAATCGGTAGATTATTATACGATAGCAAAAGTGTAATGAAAGATCAATACGAAGCAATTCGTGCTACAAGTAAAAAGAAAGGTGAAGAAGAAGTTAATCTTGCTTATTTGACAGATGGACTTAAAAGTGAACGAGAACAAGGAATAACAATTGATGTTGCGTATCGTTATTTCAATACTCCAACTCGTAAGTTTATCATTTCGGATACACCTGGTCATGTTCAATATACACGCAATATGATTACGGGTGCAAGTAAAAGCAATGTCGCAATTATTTTGGTGGATGCACGAAAAGGAATTTCTGAACAAACAAGAAGGCATTCGTTTATTGCAAGTTTATTGAAAATACCTCATGTTATTTATGCGGTAAATAAAATGGACTTAATAGATTATGATCAAGATAAATTTAATACAATTCGTAATGAATTAAAAGAATTTAGTGCGAAACTTCGTTGTAATGATATTCGTTTTATTCCCATTTCAGCATTAAAAGGAGATAATGTTACAACCAAGAGTCAAAAAACCAAATGGTACAAGGGTGGCCACTTACTTCAAATGCTTGAAAACATTGAAATTTTCTCAGACAATAATTTGGTGGACGCACGATTTGATATTCAAACTGTGATTCGTCCTCATTCTGATAAATGGCATGATTTTCGTGGATATGCCGGAAAAATTTTAAGTGGTCGTTTTGAAGTTGGTCAAAAAGTGCAAGTGCTTCCAAGTGGATTTGAAACACGTATAAAAGATATGCGAATCTACAAAGACGAACTTACAGAGGCGTGTACTCCTTCGAGTGTTGTAATGCAACTTGAAGATGATATAGATGCAGGTCGTGGAGATATGATTGCACGTGTAGACAACTTGCCAAAAACCTCACAAAACTTTGACGCAATGATTTGCTGGATGTCAGAAACTCAAATGCTTCCACGCAAAAAATACATTTTAAAACACGGAAGTAATGAAGTGACTGCAATGATTACAAAAAAAGTTTACACCTTAGACGTGAATACTTTCAGTAAAGCAGAAGATCAATCTTTAAAAATAGGATTAAATGATATCGCACGAATAAGTGTAAAAACAAGCAAACCAATAAACTTTGATTCATTTGAAAGTAATCGTGCAAACGGAAATTTCATCTTAATCGACCAGCAAACCAGTGAAACATTGGCAGCTGGAATGATAAAATAATAGGAGACAACATGGATATTGAACAACCAACACCAACACCAAAGATACATAATAGTCAATTGACAGAAATTGAAAGTTTGTCTATTCGTGATACACAGAATATTCATTCATCTGCAATCAAGAAAATAATTGTAACGGGAGTTACCGGACAAGACGGAAGTCATATGGCAGACTATCTTTTAAAAAACACTAACGCAATGGTATATGGTACCGTAAGAAGATTGAGTGTAACGAATCATATTAATATTAACCATCTCAAAAATGAACCTAGATTTCAATTAATCAATCTTGATTTAACAGATGATTATAGTATTCGTGATGCAGTAGTTGGTATTAAACCAGATTACTTTCTTAATTTCGCAGCCCAAAGTTTCGTTGACGGATCATGGGATTATCCAATACAAACATGGGAAACTGATTCAACCGCGGTTCTTCATATGCTTGAAAGTATTCGTAAGTTCGCACCGAGTTGCAGATTTTACAACGCAGGATCAAGTGAAGAATTTGGTGATGTTATCACAGACCCACAAGATGAAACACACCCACTTCGTCCACAAAGTCCATACGGAGCTGCTAAAGCAGCTGCTCGTCAATTGGTTCGTGTTTATCGTGAGTCGTATGATTTATATGCAGTACAAGGGTGGTTATTTAATCACGAAGGAACCCGTAGAGGTAAAGAATTTGTAACTCGTAAAATATCTCACGGAATTGCTAAAATTAAACACGCAATTGAAAATGGTGAAGAAATTCCTGTGTTGCGTTTGGGTAACATGGATGCTAAACGTGATTGGACAGATGCAGAAGATTTTATGTCAGGTGTGTGGTTGATGATGAATCAAGATGCTCCAAAAAATTATGTATTTGCAAGTGGTAAAATGAACACTGTTCGTGAGTTTATACAAGAAACTTTAAAAGTTGCTAACATTGATTATGTAAACCTCGGTAAAGATGACCAAGAAAAATTCGTGACCAAAGATGATAATGAATTGATTGTAGAAGTTGATCCTAAATTTTATCGTCCTGCGGAAGTACACAAATTATGTGGTGACTGTTCACTTGCTGAAAAAGAACTTGGATGGACACGTATAGGTGATTTTAAGTCTCTTGTAGAAAAAATGTACAAGAACGACTACGATTTGCTAAAGTAACATGAATAGTTCAAAGATATATGTAGCCGGTTCATCCGGAATGGTCGGTTCGGCGGTTGTAAGAAAATTGCAAGCAGAAAATTATACTAATATAATAACCTCACGCAGTAAAGACTTAGACTGTAGAAATCAAGCAGATGTAGATGCTTTTTTTGCAAAACATAAATTTGATGTGGTTGTAATAGCAGCTGCAAAAGTTGGTGGCATTCTTGCAAACAATGATTTTCGTGGTGACTTTATTTATGATAATCTTCAAATTCAAACGAATTTAATTCATAGTGCAAAAACACACGGTGTTCAGAAACTGATATTTCTTGGATCATCTTGCATATATCCAAAGTCAGCACCTCAACCAATCAAAGAAGAGTATTTATTAACTTCAGAACTTGAATATACAAATGAACCTTATGCTATTGCTAAAATAGCAGGATTAAAAATGTGTGAAAGTTATTACAAACAATACGATAGTAATTTTTATTCGTTGATGCCTTGTAATTTATATGGATATAATGATAACTTTGATTTAAAATCAAGTCATGTTTTACCTGCATTAATTCGTAAATTTCATGAAGCAAAATTGAATAACGATGCAGAAGTAATAATGTGGGGAACAGGAAAACCAAGACGAGAGTTTATGTTCGCGGACGATCTTGCTGATACAATAGAACATTGTATTAAAAATATAAATGCAGACCAAGTGTATGTTGATGATAAAAGTTGTCTTAATTTCGGAAGTGGTGAAGATATTGAGATTAAAGAACTTGCTCTGAAAATAAAAGATGTGGTGGGATATACTGGAAAAATTGTACATGATACAGACAAACCAGACGGAACAATGAAAAAACTTATGGATGTAAGTTTCGCAAATTCATTGGGATTAAAAACAAACATATCTTTAGATGAAGGGTTGAAAAAAACATATTCGTGGTTTTTACGGAATATGTAAATGGAAACAGTAATTGTAACGGGTGGTTTGGGATACATCGGTAGTCATACCGTGGTTGAACTTTTGAATGCGAATTATGATGTCGTTGTTATAGACAATTTTTCTAATTCATCAGAAAAAGTGATTGATAGAATTCATGCAATCACAAAGAAAAAATTTGATTTCATAGAAGCAGATTTAAGAAATTATACACGCATAGAATCAGCAATAGGATTTTATCAACAAAGTACCGTTGGAGTAATTCACTTCGCTGCTTGTAAAAGTGTTGGTGAAAGCATGAAAAATCCAAGCAAGTATTACGACAACAATGTTACAGGTACAAATAATTTGTTGATGGCAATGAAAAGATACAAAGCAGACAACTTGGTATTCAGCAGTAGTTGTACTGTATATGGTCAAGCAGATGATTTACCTGTGACAGAAAAAACTCCACAGAAACCTGCGGAAAGTGTTTATGGTCGTACAAAACAAATCAACGAACAAATGATAAAAGACTTTCACAACGAATATAAATTTAATAGTATTCTGCTTCGTTATTTCAATCCAATTGGAGCACACAAAACTTCTTTGATTGGAGAACTACCAAATGGTACTCCTGATAATTTACTTCCGTACGTAGCACAAACAGCTGCAGGAGAACGCAATTTGTTGACTGTGTATGGAGATGACTATAACACAAAAGATGGAACTTGTATTCGTGATTATATTCATGTCGTAGATTTAGCAAAAGCACACGTTACTGCAATGAAAACTTCTGTGGAAAAAAATCTGAAAGCAGAACCTGTGAATTTAGGAACGGGTAAAGGATACTCTGTAAAAGAGGTGCTAGATGCATTTGAAACAGAAAATGATATTAAGATAAACACACACTACGGAAATCGCAGAAAAGGTGATGTAGAAGCAATATATGCTGATCCTAGTTATGCTTACGAACTTCTTAATTGGAAAGCAGAACTTGGATTAAAAGAAATGGTAAAATCCGTTTGGAATTGGCAAAAAACTTTGACTAAAAAAAGTTGTGGAAATAATTGCAAATGCAGTTGTAAATCAAAATGAAAAAACTTATTTGCATTTACACTTGTGAAAAAGATAAAAAATCTTTGTGTAATTTCAAGCAAACAAATTTATACAACAAATTACAAAACGATACAAATACAAGGATATTGGAAGTATACGCAGGAAGCAATAAAACACAGATATTAGGAAATAAACTATTATTAAAGTGCGAAGAAGATTATGCAAATTTATCAATCAAAACATTTAAAATGATTTCCGAGTGCGTAAAGCATTTTGATTTTGATGTTTTGATAAAGATTGATTGTAATATATTAGAATTTAAAAATTCGTATGGATTGAATCTGAATATAAAACAACGAATATATAATGAATCTTATATTTTAAATACCATAAAATCTGATTACATAAATTGTGAATATGGTGGATCAGCAGTTTCTTTTGTTAATGATACATCTACATTAAAAACTTGGGCTAAGCACAAAAAACTAAAATTGCAATATAAAAGGATGAATTATTTTGATTTTCCGTTTTTTTGTGGAAAATTTTATTTTTTAAGTAAAAACTTTTGCGAAAAAATTATTAACAAAGGAAAACAAGATAATATTTTTTTTAATGAAAACCTGGGACCTGCGGAAGATGTTTATATTGGATATGTTCTAAATAAAAACATTACCTTAAACGATAAAATAAAAATATTCAGTTCTTATCTTGCATTTAATGATTTAAATAATGAATTTACTCAAAAACTTAAAAATACAATTGAGCAATACAAACAAAAACAGAATTTTGAAATGGAGCATTGTGTAACATGAATACAAAACTGAAAAATGGAATAAGTTTGATTACCTGCTGTATGAATCGTTATGAAAACTTAATTTCTTCACTTGAATCATGGTTACAAATAAACGAAATAAATGAAATAATAATTGTAAATTGGAATTCCGAGAAATTTCATTGGGATGCAATAAACAAACTTGATAAACAAAACAGAATTAAATGCATAGATGTTACGAACGAGAAATATTGGATTTTAACTCATGCGTATAATCTAGCATCTGAGTTCGTAACGTATGACAAAATATTGAAAGTTGATTGTGATGTAAAATTAAACTCTGACTTTTTACTTAATCATAAACTTAACTCAGGTATATTTTTTCGTGGAAATTATAGAACCATAAAAAATAAAAAAGATTTTCATTTAAATGGACAGTTTTTTTGCGAAACAAATGACTATAAAAAAGTAAACGGTTTCAATGAAAATATATTGACATACGGATATGATGACGAAGATTTATATTCAAGACTTAGATCATTAAAAAAAGAAGTTACTATAAATGAAAAATATATGATTCATCAATCGCATGATCATCGGCAGAAAAATTCAATCGAATGTTTGTATAATCATAAACTTGAAATGATATTAAATATACTTGATACCGATGAACAAAAAATGACATATAGAAATGAACTTTTTTGTAAACATATCAAATGGAATTCAAACTCTAAAAAAAGTAAATGGAATATTAATGAAGTTAAATACCAACATTATATATGCGAACGAATTTCACCTGAAATTGTATTCATGGACTATAATAAGTTGAATATAAAAATTGATTCTGTGCATATCAAAAAGTTCTATTATAATTTAAAAAAGTGGAAATTTTCAAAAATGAATTGTTTATACGATGATGTTTTTGACGAGCAAAAATTTAAAGAAGAATTAAAACAAAAAATAGATTACGTAAATTGAAATAATTATTATAATATCAATATTTATAATCATAAAACTATATTGGAGATGATAAAATGAGCTTAACATACACAACAAATACGGATTTTAATGGTGACGGGAATTTCTCAGAATGTGAACTTGACGCATCGTGGGCAACTTTACAGGTTAAAAAACTTTTAGAAACAAGTGGAAGTACAACTATTGAAATAGGTGGAACTTCGTTTAATGTAACAAACAATGACACTTTTTTAGAGGCAGTAAAAGCAATGGTAGCATTAAATGTCTCAGCAAGTATTGCAAGTGACGGATGTGCAGTTGTAAGTAGTTTGCCAGTATCAGTTGTACGGGTCGCTGGTGATGTTAAATATGACGATGTAGTTGGTTATTGGAGACTAAACGAACCTGGACCAGAGTATGACACTGACACATCAGAACCATCACGAACATTTCCATTGTATAATTCATCTAAAAATAGTGTAGACATGAGTGCCAATGAAGTAGCGTGGGATAAATCAACAGAAACGATAAAGTATGGATTCGGATTATACAATTGGTCAACATTAACGATTGCAGATGCTTCCGGTATTTTATTAAATAATGATAATGATTGGACGTTTCATTGGAAAATGTTTGTAAATAAATTTATCAACCTTGAAGTGCAAAAAGGTAGTTTTAAGGCATCATTCCAATACTCAAGTGAAACAAATCAAGTATACGTCGGTAATTTGGCTTTCTCAATAGAGAACCCAAATCAGTTCGAGGGTACATTTATTGATGTATTTTTAGTCAAAGATTCTAATAAATTAGGTATTAAAATAAAAGATCAAAGTGGAGATTTCATAGACCTTGGTTCACAAACTGTATCTGGAGATTTTTTCGATGATATTTCAGCAGATATTAAAATAATTGGACAAAAAGGTTGTAATACATCAGTTGAAACAACTATATGTCCAAGTATAGGAGGTCGCACAGGTTGGGGTGCTTCGTATGTTTCTGAAATATATGTGATAAGTAAAGCATTGCTATCAGAATCTGATTTTAAATCAACATTCTACACACCGGCAGAATTTAGATTCTTCCACACAGATGATGAAACTAATGTAGCATCTTCAATGACGCATATTGATAGTGGAAAATCTATTCAAGTAGAAGGTGGTACACTAAATACAAACACCGACCTGTCAAGTAATGTTAGTGAAAAATTGCTTACACTCGGAAATGGAGGTTCGTCTAAACTATCATATAATATGGATTTTACAAATGATTTTACATTGTCATTTTGGTTTAGATCATGGGCAAACAATGTTCCTGGATTCTTAAGTATTATATCAAATTCAAATGCAAGTGATAAATTAACTTGTGATGTATATGGATCGGATTTATACTTTGATTTTAACAACACAAATAAATCAAGCACAATGAGTCAAAAATTTGAAATAGGTCACACATCTGGTGTTTGGAATCATTTTTGCTTAGTCAAATCTGATGGAAGACTTGCAATATATGCAAACGGAAATTATATAAGTGGTTCGGGATTAGAATTTGGATTTAGATCAGGTTCTGCTTCTCACATTGCAAGCTCTCCACACACAGGAATGAATGATTGTATCTTACAAATTTTGAACAATACAACAGAATGGGGACTAGAAATCAGTGACATCTCATTTGTAAATGGTGGTGTAGTCCGTATTGATCCTTGGTGGGATTCTGCAAAGCAAGAAAATGATAGTCACGTCATTACTGCATTAAAGTCTGGAAGTTATTTTTCATAATGAATGAACAAAAGTTTGAGATCGGAACGAGTTTGGTAACTTGTTCAATGAATAGGACTGAAAACTTACTTAGATCAATCGTTTCGTGGAATGAAATATTAGAACTAAATGAGATCGTTATAGTAGACTGGTCTAGTGACAATCCTATTAAAATTGAGGATTTGCCAAGTCCAAAGAATAATAAAAAAATTACTTTGATACAAGTTTTAAACGAAACTAAATGGATTTTATCGCAAGCATTTAATTTGGGTATATCTTTTGCAAAATACGACAAATTGTTAAAAATAGATGCGGATGTAGAATTAAATAAGAATTTTTTAAAAAAACATTTAGTGTCAGATTCGTGTTTTTACAGTGGAAACTGGAAAAACGCAAAATGTAAAAATGAAATACATTTAAATGGACAACTTTTATGCCCTACAAAAAAATTCCTTCAAATAAATGGGTATAATGAAAGAATAAACACATACGGATACGATGACACGGATTTATATGATAGATTGGTAAACTCGGGATTGATTAAATATGATTTAGATTACGAATATATGAATCATATAGAAACACCAGATGAGAAACGAAGTGAATCTCAAAAGATAAATATATCAGAAAGATTCGCAATTTCAGACTTATTCGAAAATCAGAAAATTGAACAAGAAATAATTGATGAACTAATTTGGGTACCGTTTCCGGATACAGGAGAAGATTTACGACTATTTCTTGAAACTCAAACTAACAGAATAATGTGTGAAAAAAATCCTTGGACAGATGTAGACCAAAAAAGTAAATGGAAAATTACACAACTTAATAATATTTATCAATGTGAGAGACAAAAGTGACATCAAACTTTATTTGAAACCATATAATGGACTAGGAAACCGTTTTAGAGTTTTGGCATCAACCCTTGTATTTGCAAAATTTTTTAATACAGAATTAAAATTAAATTGGACATCAACCCGTGGATTTGATGAAACACCACTTGAAGACTTGATTGATATTGATTACTTTTTATCAAAGTACGATGTAAAACTAATTTCAAATGATGAGTATGAGAATGCTGAGAAATCCTGTGTGTTACTTCATAAAAAATTTAATGATGTACATGAGCAACATTCACAAACTCATAATAAAGAAATAAGTAATTCAGAAAAACAAAAAAGACCTGTTTACATAAATGATTTGTTTTCAAAAAAGTGGAATAAAGTTGCAGTAAGAACAAGTTCAAATTTATTAAATGTGTTTCAACCAGAAGTAGATTCAATAATACCAGAGGCATGGGTATTATATTCAAATATAATCAAGGACATCAAACCTTCAAAAAAAGTTTTAAGTATGTCATCACAAACAACTAAAAAGTTTGGTGACAATGTTCTTGGTGTTCATATTAGAAGAGGAGATGCAACTAACACCGATTTTTATTCAGAACATAAAAACAAATATAGTTCCGATGTAAGCAAGTATATCAAAAGAACAAAAGAATTACTTAATTCAAAGTATAAAAAAGTTTTCGTTGCAACAGATTGTAAGACCTCATTGGAGTTGTTTAAAAAAACTTTCAATGACAGATGTATAACATACGAAAAAAATTTTAATGAAAGTGTATGGCATAAACAAAAACAAGGACAACTTGATGCCCGTGTAGAACAACATCTTTTAAGTTGTACAGATCATCTACTCACATCCGAGTGGAGTACATTTTCCGATTTCGCAAAAAATTATTCAGATTTAACATCTGAAATTGTTTAATCAATAATACTTATTATAATGATGGATATGATATTTTATATAGTAATTGGAATGTTTATTGGTTGGAATTTACCTCAACCATTATATGCAAAGTTTATTCAAGATAAAGTTCTTACATTCGTAAGAAATTTGGTAAATACAAAAAAGTAATAAATTAAAGTATTACAGTTTAAATTAATTCCAATGGAAACATTATGTTATATCGTTGTGGGTATGTTTGTGGAGCATTTTCTTGGTATTGCAGGTAAAATTACAGAAATTACTTACAACTACATCAAAAGAAAATTATAAAAACCACTTGACATTTTCAGAACAATATACTATATTTATTACTTACTTGTTCATTGATAGTCAAATTTCTGTTGGGGGTATTCTGGATTCGATTTGTATTTAGATATCCAAACTGCACGTGAAGGATAATACACGGCCTTCTCAAAATGTATTAAATTGTTTAAATGGCGAAGATACATTCGTTGCAGACCTTCTTGCAGACGCTGAGACAGAATTTTCTGTTTTAGAAGAAGCGGAAGCTGTGTTGGTGGCATAAATAAGCCCACCCCGTCACCCAAATGATCACACGACTAGTTTGGTGTTGGCGTCAACAATCGTGGAACCAGAGATTGTTTTTTCGTTGGAAACTCTGTATAACAATAAAACGAATAGAAAAGGTAGACTTGTTTGTTGGGTAACTTTTTAAAATTTACGACAAAATAAACGTGTAGACGTTTGGAAAGAAGGATATAAAGACGCGGGTTCAAATCCCGCTACCTCCAGAAGTCTTTTAATTTAATATTGGAAGATTACTGACGGTAGTTGAAAAACTACCTCCAACAGAAATTTGAGTGTCACGACACATTAAAAAATTGCTTCACATCACTGGATGCGTATTTGTTTTTTCCGAGATTAACAAATTGCGTAACAAATTGAACATTTCCTATTAGATATCCTTTATTTGGATCAATTCTGTCGAGAGATGCACACAGAGGATTGTCTTTGTTTATGTTAGTAGTCCCGACAAGTATCATATTTTTATTAGTGTATGGGCATACACCATTCTGAGATTCCCATAATTGCTTCAAATACATAAGATTGATATTGTATGTTTTGAATTTTAAGTGCTTACTTTTTTGCTTTGACTTTGCTTTGCGAATAAAATATCTATATGGTGAAAATTCATCTTTTCTATTACCGGCTGATTTGAGCAACTTATCATTTATTTTTCCTGTATATTTTTTAATGGGACTTCCTTGGGTTTCAAATGCAGATAAAGCTTTTGCAGATAAATTTATATAAAATTTATAGTTAGGATTTTGTTTTAATCTTCTGTTGTATTCTGCTTTATCTTTCCAAAACATTTTACCTGTATGACTGCATTTAATCTTAATATGTTTTCTACCTCGTATCTTTGTTTCTTCCATATATATAAATATGGTGGAGGTTAAGTTTTATTGTAAATAAAATCCCTCTACCTCCACCCTCCACCAGAGATTTGATTGACAAATTATAAAAAGTATAATATTTATATTACATGAGAATTGGTGTACCAAAAGAAATAAAAAAACACGAATATCGTGTTGGTTTGACACCAAGTGCAGTAAGCAAGTATGTCGCAGAAGGTCACGAACTTTATGTAGAAAGAGATGCTGGAATTGGTACAGGATTTACCGACACCGATTATATCAAAGCAGGTGCTATTATTCGTAATGTTGATGATACGTTTGCTAATGCGGATATGATTATCAAAGTAAAAGAACCACAAACATCAGAATTACCAAAGTTTCGCCGAGACCAAACACTTTTTACTTATCTGCATTTGGCTGCCGACAAAAAATTAACCGAAGAACTTATGGACATTGGATTAACTTCAATCGCATACGAAACAATTCAGTTGCCGAATCGTAGTCATCCGTGTCTTACTCCAATGAGTGAGATTGCTGGTCGTTTGAGTGTCCAAGAAGGTGCTAAATACTTGGAAACTCCGTTCGGAGGAGCAGGTATCCTTCTTGGTGGAATACCAGGTGTTAAACGAGGTCGTGTGGTCATTTTAGGAGGTGGTGTAGTTGGATTCAATGCAGCTAAAATTGCAAGTGGAATTGGAGCATCTACCACGATTCTTGATATATCACAAGAACGTCTTGCGTATCTTGATGATGTATTTGGTTCGTCTGTTCAAACGTTGTTCAGTAACGATGCAAACATTGAATCGGAAATAGCAGACGCAGATGTTGTAATCGGAAGTGTTTATGTTCACGGAGCATCTGCACCAAAACTAATTCGCAAGACGCATTTAAAAAGTATGAAGAAAGGTGCGGTGTTGGTTGATGTAGCAATTGATCAAGGTGGCTGCTTTGAAACAAGCAAAGCAACAACACACGATAAACCTATTTATGATGTTGATGGAATTGTTCATTACTGTGTAGCAAATATGCCAGGTGTTGTTCCACAGACAAGTACCGTTGCTTTAAACAATCAAACACTTCGTTATGGTCTTGAAATTGCAAGTGGGATTTCTCCTGATCAATATAATGATGCTTTGAAATTGGGTGTGAATACACACAATGGTAAATTAATCTGCGAAGCAGTTGCGAATACGCATAATCTTCCGTTTTCTGCTATTTAATTCACATGAAGATTTTTGAAATCGGAGTCATGAAAACTGGCACCACCTCATTGGGTCATGCACTTAGGTTGCTTGGGTATAAAACACGGGGATGGTCCCACGAAACCCGGCGAAACTGGAGAGAGTCGGATAAGGATTATGAGGTTTTATATGATGTTATTGACAGATATGATGCATTCCATGATGGTCCGTGGCACGATTGTGATTATAGAAAACTTGATATTAAATATCCCAATAGTAAATTCATATTGCTTGGTAGAGATGATTCATCATGGATTCGGAGTTTGGAAAATCATACCAATAAAAAATATGAACGAGTAAGAGCCATACACAAAAAGTCAAAGTCAGATTTTTGGGATAGGGGTTGGGAGTCACCTGACAAGTTCAAGGCAGAACGAATCGCATGGAAACATGAAAAGTACGACGCCATCAAATCATACTTTAAAGACAGAGAGTCTGACTTACTTGTGATGGAAATTTCGGAGGGTTGGAGTGCATTGTGTCCGTTTCTACAGATGAAGATTCCAGATATTAAGTTTCCACACACAAATATAACACCGAGATAACATTAGTTTCGGCAATTAAATTATTATAAAAACTCATCTTTTTTCTATTTATATAAGGAGATGGTGAATTAATTTGCGAAGCAGTTGCGAATACGCACAATTTACAATACTCGTCACTTTAAGTTATTATAAAAACTCATCTTCTTTCTATTTATATAAGGGAGATGAAGAGGGTAATTACATATGGTACATTTGATGTATTACATCGTGGTCACAAATTATTGCTAAAGAGAGCAAAAGAATTGGGTGACTATTTGGTTGTAGCAGTTACAGGTGAAGAATACGACAAAAATCGTGGAAAACTTAATGTTTCTCAATCACTGCATCAACGAATCAAGAATGTAGAAAAAATTGGATTGGCTGACGAAATAATTGTAGAAGAGTTTGATGGGCAAAAAATAATAGACATTCAAAAACATAAAATAGATGTTTTTGCAATAGGTTCGGACTGGATGGGAAAATTTGACTATCTAAAAGAGTATTGTGAGGTGATTTATCTACCAAGAACTAAAGGGATATCAAGCACTAAACTAAGAAACACCACTGGATTTACTAAGATTGGAATAATAGGTTGTGGTCGTATTGCATCTCGTTTCTGTAAAGAAAGTAAATATGTAAGTAATGTAGAGGTTGTATCTATGTGGGGAAGAAATTACAAGAAACTTAAAAAATTTGCAACTGAACATGAAATAAAATACGCAAGAAAAGAGTTGACTAAAATGTTTGACGATGTAGATGCGGTTTACATCGCAACTCCACATAATTCTCATTATGATTTTATAAAAAAGTGTCTTGATGCAAACAAGCACGTATTGTGCGAAAAACCAATGGCACTTAAAGTGGACCAAACCGAAGAGTTGTTAAAAATTGCCGATGCAAAAAAACTTATATTGCTTGAGGCAGTCAAAACTGCATTTTGCAACGGGTTTTCAAAACTTGTTTCATTTGCAAAGGGAGGTGTAATCGGAAAGGTAATTCAGATTGATGCTTCATTTACGAAAATGATTTTTGATAAAGATAGCAGAGAATTCAAAATAGAGTATGCAGGTGGGTCACATAATGAACTAATGACATACCCATTGTTAGTTGCTTGTAAACTTTTAGGACACGATGTTAAAGAACACAAGAACATACGATTTAAAAATAAATCTGAAGTTGATGTTTACTCAAATTTACGACTAGAATATGAGTCGGCAATTGCAAATTTAAATGTGGGGACTGGTGCAAAAAAAGAAGGTGATTTAATAATAACTGGAACTAAAGGATACATTTATGTTCCTGCACCTTGGTGGTTAACAAAAGAGTTTGAAATTAAGTTTGAAGATTCACACAAGAACGAAAAATTTACATATAAATTTCAAGGTGATGGTTTACGTTATGAAATTGCAGAGTTTGTAGAGTGTGTAAATAAAGAAACTAAATCATTCAAACTTTCGCATGATGATATGATTTTTTTGAGCAAATATATTGAGTCGGTTGGATATAATATAAAAGAGATTTAAAGATGGATGTAAATGATGAAAAATTAAAAAAATATAACGAACTTAGAGAAACTGTTCCGTTACTTTCACCAGAACGAGCAAAATTATTTTATGAAACAATGTATGTGTGTGATATGGTTTTGACAAAGTTTGGAATTGAATATTCGTTGACAGGTGGTACATTGTTAGGCCAGTTGCGTCACGGAGGTATGATTCCGTGGGATGATGATTTGGATGTTATGGTTTTTAATCCCCATCAATCAAAAATGTTTGAAACTGAGGTAGTTCGTGAATTTAATAAATATGGATTTAATGTTTTCATGGAATGTCACGGAAAATACAATAAAGAATGTGATGATAGTTTCGTAAATCACATATACAAAGAAACATATTTAGGTTCGGTTGAATCTGTTACCGAGGAAGTTTTTAAAATAAAATCGTCAACATGGATGGCGAAATCAAATCCGACTAAATATAACGCAGGTAATAAGTTTCATGATTCGGCTGTCTTGGATTTCTTTCCACATAATCTTTATCAAGAAAATAAATGGAGACCCAAGTGGACACCTTACTTTAAAGGTGATAAAGATGTTTTAACAACAGATGAAATATGGCCATTGAAAAGAGCAAAATTTGGAACATTTGAAGTATCAATAATAAATAAACCACCCGAATATGTTGAAAGGTGGGCAGGTAAAAACTTTATGGACACACCAAAGTGGACACATTCACATACAATTAAAGCAACATCGAAACATAAAGAATATATTGCAACTAATGCCGAGTTATTTAAAAATCTGGAACTTCCTTGTTTATTTGATCCAACACAATTATAAAAACTATTCATTATTATACTTATTTTAGGGAGATGATGAATAAACTTTACAGACGAACTGTCGGCTATATTATGCAGACAAAACTATATCGGTATTTGCTGAAGCACGTAATTCCTTATATTCGGTTTACAACTTATTATACAAGTCTTCGTGGAAAAACGTATCACACTTTATATCAACAATTGCTTCCCGGTGATGTTATTCTTACAATTGATAAAAAGAAACTTACGACCTTATTAATTCCTGGAGAATTTTCTCATGCAGCTATGTGCGTTAGTTTAGATGCAGAATGGGAAGTAAGTGAAATGACTCATTCAGATTATACTAAAAGTTGCTTTTTTGATATATGCAAAGAATCGGATCGTGTTGTGATAATGCGTTGCAAGAAAATAACAGACGAACAACTTTCAAACGCAATTGCAAAGTGTAAGTCTTTGGAAGATGCAACTTACGATGCCGAATTTTCCTTGGGAATAAAAGAATTGTATTGCAGTGAGTTGATTTATGTATCGTATGAAAACAATTTGATAGAAGCAAATTTAGAAGACTTTGTTGGTTTAGGAAGACCGTATATTAGTCCTGTGGGATTATATCATGCAAAAAACTTAAAGGTTGTTATTGATAGTGATTTATTGTAAAGGAGAGATGATGATGGAATATGAAGTAATTGATACAATGGGTAATCAAGTAATTGGGGTATACGAAACACGTGAAGTTGCAATAAAAGCAATACGTTTGTATTGTGTAAATAAAATGATGAACTCAATAAGTTTATTTGATCAAGATTTTGTAACTTTGAGTGAAAACGGAAATGAAATAACATACGAAAATCCGATTGGGTATTTTCCATCTAAACCAAAATTTTTAATAAACAAACTATGAAATATATTACAATCAAAGATAGTTTTCGTAATCATCCCGGAGGCAGAACTGGACATAGACTTAAAGATATAATGAGTTTATACATTATATCTTTTTTTGTAAAAGATTTACAAGTTTTACCTGATCCAAGTTGGAATGTAAAACAACATTTAATAAAATTTCATTGCGAAGAAATCAATACAAATTCTTTAACAAATGTATCAATTCAAAAAGTAAATACCAAACATGAAATGGGGTATAACGAATTCACTGACTTGGTCAATTACATAAAGAACCATGAAGATGATACAATTTTCTCTATGGATATCAGAGTAGTTATTTCTCCGTTTAATCTAACAAACTGGTACGATGCTGGTCTTATATCTTCTGATATTTATAATGAAAAATTTATTACTTTGTTTAAAAAACTATACAACGGCAAGCAAGTGAAATTAAAAAACCAACTTGCATTTCATGTCAGAAGGGGTGATATATACAATCCGAATACTGGTTTCTATAACAAAGATTGGTGCGTGGCCATGAGATGGGAAATATCGTATATAGAAAAACGAATTCTAGATTTTAAAAAGCACCATCCAAATCTGCCAATTAAAATTTTTACAGAAAAAATTCGATCAGAGGATTTAGATTGTTTAAACAAATTCAGTAAATTGCAAATAATACGTGGTGATGACAAAACACTTCGGAACGATATACACGAAATGGTAAATAGTAAGTTTTTTATTCCATGTAATTCGGGATTATCCACAAACATTGCGTATTTATGCAATGGTACGGTTTTGCTTGATCCCAATAGATTCATAAAACACTTTCATAAAAAAAGTCTTTGACAAATTAGTATTAGTTGAGTATTATTATATTCAAAATGCCAACAACCAAAAAAACTAAACCAAGAAAAAAACCTTCAAACAATCTAGGTCCTAAAAAAAAGACTTTGTTTGATCACATCAATCACATTCGTGAGAAGAAGAATGAAAAGTATTTTGACACACTCACCGATGAAGATAAAAAGACATTTGTAAATTACATGGTAAATCGTTTTTTGTCAATGGATATGAATCTCATTGAAGTAATTGACGAACTACAAAAACACGCAGTTGGATTGAAACCCAAAGATTATTATCGTGTTCTTCGTGAAGTTGTTCCGAATGGTCGTGCGTTTCACAAGTATATAAAATCTGCGAAAGAAGAAAAAAATAATTCTGAATTGGTTTCGTTGATTTCAGAGCATTTTGAAGTTAGTAAATTAAATGCCGATGAGTATATTGATTTGTTCAAGTCTACCGAAGATGGAACAAACGAACTTGAAGAGTTGCTCGTCAAGTATGGCAAAGAACCCAAGGAAATTAAAAAGTTATGTTCGTAGTAGGAGTAAGTGGAGTTGCCCGTAGTGGCAAAAATTTGTTTTGTGATTTGATTATTGAAGAATTAGCAAAACAGGGTTATAGTGCAAAGCAGTTTGCGTTGGCAAATGCTCTCAAACGAGATTGTGAAAACTTTCTAAAAAATCAATGCGATTTGGATGTTTATACAGATAACACACAACAAAAAACATTGTTTCGTGAATTTCTTGTGTGGTACGGAGATTTGCGAAGAAAGCAAACAAACGGCCGTCATTGGATCGAAACAATGGATGATACAATATCACGATACACAGGTGATGTTGCGTTAATTAGTGACGTGCGATATGCTCATTATACCAACGATGAACTTACTTGGGTTACACATGAACACGAAGGATTGCTTGTGCATCTGCGTAGATATGAACGTTCTTCAACTGCGGTTATTGATGCTGATGGTAATGTACAAATGAATTATGTTAAACCACCCAATGAACATGAACGCATCAACGATCCTAAACTCAGAGAAGGATCTCACTTTCAATTAGATTGGCCGACCGTAGAAGACCCACGAAAAAGTTTGGAAATTATGAATATGGTCAATGAAGTAACAACAGAAATAATAGAATTGGTAAACAAGTAAATGGGAACAACTAAAAGTAAACGAAGAGTTAAAATTGTAGAAAGCATTGCATCTGCAATTTCAAGTAAAAAGATTTTTGATACAATTGATTATCGCAATCGCAACGAAGATTACATCAAGCAGTATATGCATCAACCACTCATAAGTGAGTTGGAAGAATTGTATGAAAATCTAGAACTCAGCAAATCAATGGACAAAGACCTTGTTAAACAAAAAGCAAAAGATTGTTTATTGTGGGAAGGTGATGTTAATACAACTGTAAACAATTTTACATTCTTTGGAACTCAGCATCGTCCTGACTTTGTTGTTAAGATTGATAAGTTGAGTGTAGCAGTTGAAGTCAAAAAGGGTGAAACTGGAAGTTCATTGCGTGAAGGTATCGGCCAAAGTTTAGTTTATTCAAGTTCGTTTGATTTCGTTGTTTATTTGTACGTGGATATTTCCAAAGATAAAAAGATTCGTGATAGTATGAATGGTGTAAAAGAACAAGAACTTATCAACGATTTATGGGATAGTCACAACGCACTATTTCAGGTGGTGTAGTGAATTTACTTGCAGAAACCCGTTGTACTGTCATTGGTCATATGCAGTATGCAAACGGCCGTGATATTCGTGAAAATATCAATCAGCAACTTAAAAAACTGAACATCAAGTTGTTTGATCACTACAAGCAACCTTTTTTGATGGACGTCAACGAAGATGAAGAAACACACGATGAACTTCGTCTTGCACTGAAAAACGGAGAGTATGATAAAGTAGAAGCATACAAAGAAATTCGTAGTTACGATTTAAGTTTAATTGATAGAAGTGATTTTGTGATATTCGTTTATGATCCTGAAGTAGTAACTTGTGGAAGTTGGGAAGAATTCTTCACGGCAAATCGTATGAAGAAACCGATTTTCTTTGTGAATGTTAGAGGAAAAAATAAAACACCAATGTGGGTGTTTTGGACAATGCCACACAAATACATTTACAATTCAGTTGACGAGGTTATAGAAAAACTGCAAAAAATTGATCAAGGTAAAATTCCTATTGACAGTGAACGATGGAAACTGCTTAATAAAAACTTTCGTTAAAAACAGTTGACAAACTATAATAAATGTTATAATATAATATTTATATAAAGATGAAGAAAAGTAAAAATAACTTATATCGTACCAAAACTTATTTGGTTGGTCATATGCAATACAAAAGTGGTCGTGATTGGAGAGGATATGCTACGGAAGAATTATCTCCACTCGGAATCACTGTTTTCGATCCATATCACAAACCATTTGTAGAAGATGTAGACGAAGATGAACCAGCAAGAGTTGAAATGCTTCAAATGATGGAAGATGGAAAATATGATGAACTTACTCGTAGAATGAAGAAAGTTCGTAATTATGATCTGAACCTCGTTGACAGAAGTGATTTCATTATTGCGAATCTTCAACCTGAAATTGCAAGTTGGGGCTCTGCTGAAGAAATCGTAACTGCGGTTCGTGAGCAAAAACCTGTGTTCGTTGCAATTGAAGGTGGCAAAGTCAAAACTCCATTGTGGATGCTTGCTATGTTTCCACACAAATACATTTACAATAGTATTGAAGAAGTTGTGGACATTATCAAGGATATTGATTCAGGTAAAAAACGTTTAGATAGTGGTAGATGGAAACTGCTGAAAAAAGAGTACCGGTAAAACAATTCTGCTTTGTATGTACAGGTAATTTGTACAGAAGCAAGTATGCTGAGGCGTGCTTTAATTATTTGTGCATTAAAAACAATGTAACAAACAAACGAGCATTTAGTCGTGGTCTTCGTGTGCAGCCAACAGAGCAATATGAACACGGAGAATCATTTACATTTCCTGTGAGATTGGCAATTCCAACCTACAACCGTATGGTGAAACGAAATATACCAATTTGTTTGATTGGAGCAACTAATCAAATGCTTGATAATTACGATTGTGCGAGTAGTGAAAAAATTATCTTAATGAACAAAGACGAGCATATGCCGTGGATGAAACAAAAGCATTCAGAGTATCTTGATCGTGTTGAATGCCTTGAAATTGGTGATAAAAATTATCTTCCCGAAAATGGATACGATGGTCCTGCGTGGGAAATAAATGATGCGTTGAGTGCGATTGAAGTGTTCGTGGAAAAATTTTTCAAAGAACAATTATAAAATTCCATAATTTATCTTCAGATTTCATATTTATTTATGAAAGGAAGAAATGAATGGACTATAAAAAAATACCAGTAGGCAAAGATTCTCCTCATACAGTAAATTGTGTAATTGAAATACCAAGAGATACCAATCAGAAGTATGAGTTTGATGACGAGATACAAGCTTTTCGTTTAGACAGAATATTAAAGTCTGCTATGCGGTATCCTGCAAACTATGGATTTATTCCATCCACATTAGGTGAAGATGGAGATCCAATTGATATGCTCACTTACAATTGGACACCAATGGCAATGGGATGTGTAGTAAGATGTCATGTAGTTGGTGTTTTGGAAATGGAAGATGATGGTGAAATGGACTGGAAAGTAATTGGTCGTCCCGTAACATCTTACAAAAAAAGTATCGTTGATATACACAACATCAATGAATCATTTCTTGAAATGGCCACAAACTTTTTCCAACATTATAAAGACCTTGAAGGTAAAGAGGTGAAAATTGGAAATTGGTTACCAAAAGACAAAGCAACTCAAATTATCAAAGAATCAATTGAAAGATATAACGACAATAAAAATATTTAATATATATTTATTGTTATGAACGTATCACCTGCAACAGGTAAAAGACGAGGAAGTAGTGGATTTATTCGTCCTGAATTTTATGCTAAAGACAAAGCATACAAAGGTGATGTGTGCAAACAGACAACAGGATATACTTTATCTGAATATGCGGATAATATAGAGAAACTCGTAACGCAAGGTGACTATCGTTTGTTTTATAAGCATTTTTATTATGCTGATTTAAACAAAGAACTTAAATTTAAAACCGAAGGTGCAGAGGATGAGTATATCATAAATAAACACGAGTTTTTAGAAAAGGAATAATGTTATGCAAAATGCAGATGACGGAAGAAACGAAGATAAAAATCCTGCTTTTGGTGGAGTGTTGATAAAATGTAAAAACAAGGTTCTGTTGTGTAAACGACGTGAAGATATACCAAATACTGCATTACCTGATTATTGGAGTGTTCCTGCTGGATATGTAGAACCACACGAAGAAATCAAAGAAGCCGCAATTCGTGAAACTTTAGAAGAAACCAAAATTGAGTTGGAAGTTGCTTCTGTGAAATTTTTAGCAGCTTGGCCAGCACATGGTGGTGGAGTATTTTATGATTATCTCGCAGAAATTGAAAATGAAATAGAACCTGTGATAGATGAAGAACATTCAGATTGGGGGTATTTTTCAAAAGATGAGTTGCCACAACCAATTACAATAGAATTGCGGAACGATATTTTGAGTGTGTTGGAATAAAGGTGATACTGTTAAAAGATATTTTGAATGAAATTTCATTAAATAAATCGTATGAAATTTTATCTGGGGTTTTTTCTGATACACCCGAGTATGTGTTTGATGATTTTGTGATGTCTAAAAACGGGTTTTTCCAAAAAGAACTTGAAAAGATATTAAGAAAAAATCCTGACGCAGATGAAGATGATGTTGCGTATGAATTTAATGACTGGGTTGAATTATCTTGGAAAGAACAAGTGTTGAAGTTAAATGCATCTGATTTCACAAAAGAAAATCAAAAAACAATGATGCAGAGAAAATTCGGAAACGCAAATCCCGATAAAGTTCCTAATGATGAAGAGCGAACCGAATATCAAAGAAACCTTGCCAAGAAACTAAAACCAGGAACCAACGAATCTGTGATTGTATTGAAACTTGGAAATAAATTTCGTTTGTTGGAAGGTTGGCATCGCACAATGGCAATTTTAAGTTTAGGAAATAACGGAGAACGTGATCCGACTAAATGGAATAAAATAAAAATAAAAGCATATGTAGCAACTGGTTCAACCGTAAAAAATGTTTGGTAACATGAAGTTAAATGGAAAGTCATACATCAATAAAAAACAAGTTTTAAGTGAACTCGAAGAAATTATACTTGATGTTGAGCTGCGAAATTTCAGAAACATAACAACTGATTTAGAAGATTTAGATTCAAATGAAATAGATTCAGTTTTGCAACTATTGGAAGCACTAAAATACGATTTGGGATTGATTTTTACATTATCAAAATATTATTCTGTTGATGAAATGTCAGATAAAATAAACGAATTGAAGTATGATCCTGGTAAATATGCAATTGCTTTACATAAATTTGGTGCATATGGAATAAAGACCAAAGCAAGTGGTGACGAAATTAAGAGGTATGGTTTTAATGTTTCACTTACTTCTTTGATAAAGAGAATTCAAAAATATAATAATTCTTAATATTCATTTTATTTTATAGGAAAATTATATTTATTTAGGTATGAGATACGTTGCAGAAACTATGCTAAACGCAGATTTGATAGATTTGCAAAAGATTTTTCCATTTAAACAATTACAGATAATAGGTGAAGACATCTTTTCGTTTGAATTTACAGATGAAAATTTGCACTTGATTGATGAATTGGTGGATAATTCTGCGATACTTCGTGTATATACAGAAGATAGTTACCGACAACTGAACAAAAATGTGCAATTTAGTCAAATGAATTCTTCTTTTAAGTTGTTGTGGTATGGTCGTTGTAATAATTTTGAATACGAGCACGGTGGTTCTCTTGATCTTGAACAAAACAAAGATGTTTTGTTGGAAGTATGGAAACAAACTTCTGATACTAAAGGTTTTGTGTCATGGAATGCAAAAATTCACAACTCCATACAACAACCGTTTTCAACTATAAAAGAAGGAAACTTGTTTTTAGTAAAACTCGATAAAAACAAAACATTGGAAATAAACGGACTTGCTGATACAAATCAAACAGAGATGCTTGGTATAAGCAATTGTGGATTCAACAACAACACATACACATCAGAACTAAAAAATGAATATAATTTAATTTGGTATGGTGTATGTGAAGGTAATTCAGGAGGTGTTGTTGATCTTACAACACTTCCAAATGTACAAGAGGTTCATCAATTTTCGGAAGATGGTTATACAATCAATGGAGTTTATTATGCAGGTGACGCAAGTAAATCAACAATTTCAAAATTAAAATTCGGAAACGGATACTTTGTAAGATTAAAGAAAAATACAACTCAGAGCATAAATGGATGTGCTGTAAGTGATCATGTTGTTTTAAATACATTTGCACCAACTCATCCTATGCGTTTGAAAGATTGTGCTGAAGTTGAACTTACACCAACTCCTATACCAGCACCAACTCCAACTTCTGTTTCTACACCAACTCCTGAACCAACTCCTACACCATTCAACGAATCGTGTTGCTCTCTTGGAATGATTTCATCGGAAATTGAAAACGGAGTTGGAATAGATAACAATTACGTTTCTGTTATTGGAAGTCCAGATGGAAGATTGTGTTGGAATGAAATTACAGAACCATCTCACGTACAACAATATAATGTTTCTCTTGGTGAAAACTATGAAGAAGGTGGTCTTAGTATTTCAGTTTATGGAAATGTTGATGGCACTAATTTTAGTTTTCGCACAAAATCGGGTAAATGCTTTGCAGGACAATTAACAAGTACATCTTCAGTTAATTCATTTATACCCGTTGATACAATTGAGTTAACACCAACTCCAACTCCTGAGCAAACACCAAGTTGTTGTGAAGGTGATGTAGGAACTGTAATTACAAAAGGAATGTCGGATTCAACGAATCCAACTGGTCCAAGTGGAGTAACAATCTCCGGATTTGAAGAAGGTGGAGTTTTATGCGTAGGAACACTAACCAATGAATCAGAACTAATGAGTTGTGTATTTAAATCAAGTGATGAATTGTTCGGAGGATTGATTACATTATCATTTGAACCCGTGGATAACACGATTATATACACATCAGTAAATGGTAAATGCTATAAAGGTGTAATTGATAATACAACTTCAGAACCACAAATTTTAACGGAAATATAAAAATGATAAAATTAAATCAAAATTTAGATAATTTAACGTTCCACCAAGGTTGGTACGGAATATGTGCAGAAACAGAAGAAGAGTGTGCAGACTTTAATTTAATAAGTGGTACAGGAGCAAGTGCAGTAAAGTTATACTCTCAAATTCACGCAATATATGAAATTCGTTCAGATTCATTTGGTCAATTATCATACAATGGAAGCATTGAAAATGGAGAAGCATTAGATTATCAGCAAATCAAAACACTAGAATGTGGTCATTCGTATATAATCATTCTTAAAAAAGGTGATGGATTTTTGGAAATTGAAAATTTTGTGTCCGCAAATTCAGAAAGTGTAAATTATCGTATTGTGAGTTCATGTGAGGTAGAAGATGATTCAACTCCAACTCCGACTCCAGAGCAAACTCCGACTCCTGAAATTTTAAAATCTTGGATTCAATTAGGATCAGATATTGATGGAGAAGCAGAATATGATTGGAGTGGTGATAGTGTTTCATTGAGTGCTGATGGAAAAATCGTTGCAATTGGAGCAGTATTAAATAATGGCAACGGAGATAGAAGTGGTCACACAAGAATTTATAGTTTCAACGGAACTTCTTGGAATCAACTCGGAGCAGATCTTGACGGAGAAGCAGAATATGATTATAGTGGTGATAGTGTTTCATTGAGTGCTGATGGAAAAACCGTTGCAATTGGTGCATATCTAAATAGTGGCAACGGAGAAGATAGTGGTCACACAAGAATTTATAATTTCAATGAAACTGAGTGGATTCAATTAGGATCAGACATTGATGGAGAAGCAGACGGTGATTATAGTGGTCGTAGTGTTTCATTAAGTGCTGATGGAAAAACCGTTGCAATTGGAGCAAGTGGCAATGAACAATATAGTGGTCATACAAGAATTTATAATTTCAATGAAACTGAGTGGATTCAACTTGGTGCAGACATTGACGGAGAAGAATACGGTGATAATAGTGGTCGTAGTGTTTCATTGAGTGCTGATGGAAAAACCGTTGCAATTGGTGCATATCTAAATAGTGGCAACGGAGATGAAAGTGGTCACACACGAATTTATAATTTCAATGAAACTGAATGGATTCAATTAGGATCAGACATTGATGGAGAAGCATCAGATGATTGGAGTGGTTATAGTGTTTCATTGAGTGCTGATGGAAAAATCGTTGCAATTGGAGCAGTATTAAATGATGGCAACGGAGATAGAAGTGGTCACACACGAATTTATAATTTCAATGAAACTGAATGGATTCAATTAGGATCAGACATTGATGGAGAAGCAGAATATGATCGTAGTGGTTATAGTGTTTCATTGAGTGCTGATGGAAAAACCGTTGCAATTGGTGCATGGGGAAATGATGACAACGAAGCCAAAAGTGGTCACACAAGAATTTATAGTTTCAACGGAACTTCTTGGAATCAACTCGGAGCAGATCTTGACGGAGAAGCAGAATATGATTATAGTGGTTATAGTGTTTCATTGAGTGCTGATGGAAAACTCGTTGCAATTGGTGCATGGGGAAATGATGGCAACGGAACAGATAGTGGTCACACAAGAATTTATAATTTACAACCAATTCCAACACCAACACCAGAGCAAACACCAACTCCAGAGCAAACACCAACTCCAGAGCAAACTCCGACTCCAGAGCAAACTCCGACTCCAGAGCAAACTCCGACTCCTGAAATTTTAAAATCTTGGATTCAATTAGGATCAGATATTGACGGAGAAGCACCAGGTGATTATAGTGGTTGTAGTGTTTCATTGAGTGCTGATGGAAAAACCGTTGCAATTGGAGCAGGAGGAAATGATGGCAACGGAAATGATGGCAACGGAGATGATAGTGGTCACACAAGAATTTATAATTTCAATGAAACTGAATGGATTCAATTAGGATCAGATATTGATGGAGAATCATATTATGATTATAGTGGTCATAGTGTTTCATTGAGTGCTGATGGAAAAACCGTTGCAATTGGAGCACCATATAATGATACCAACGAAACAGCAGATAGAAGTGGCCACACAAGAATTTATAATTTCAATGAAACTGAGTGGATTCAATTAGGATCAGATATTGACGGAGAAGCATCAGATGATTATAGTGGAGGTAGTGTTTCATTGAGTGCTGATGGAAAAACCGTTGCAATTGGTGCTGATTGGAATGATGGCAACGGAGAGAAAAGTGGCCACACACGAATTTATAATTTCAATGAAACTGAGTGGATTCAATTAGGATCAGATATTGATGGAGAAGCATCAGATGATCGTAGTGGTCGTAGTGTTTCATTGAGTGCTGATGGAAAAACCGTTGCAATTGGAGCATTTGGAAATGATGACAACGGAGAGAGCAGTGGTCACACAAGAATTTATAATTTACAACCAATTCCAACACCAACTCCCGAGAGAACACCAACTCCTACTCCCGAGCAAACTCCAACTCCAACACCATTGTGTTTAAATACTATTTCACCGATAAGTGCAAACGCATCATCAGAAGCAAATTCAGAGTGGACTGCGGTTCGTGCTATTGACGCAAAATCCAATATCGGATGGTCATCAAACCGAACAGATTCCGACACAGGTGAAGAATGGATTGAAGTGGATTTAGGTGATTGGTATGATGTATATAAAATAACTTTAGTTCCTAGATTTAAAAATGGTGGCATAGTTGCATTTCCCGTGGACTTTACAATTTACTATAAATCTGATGCCGATAAAGATTATGTTCAATATGATTATTGGGAAAATGTTCAGGTATCTAACCAAAATGAAGAATTTGACTTGCAAGTTTATGCAAGATACATAAAAATCAAAGGAACAAAGTTCTCACTTGATCACGAAGGTAACTATCGTATGCAAATAATGGAAATAACTCCACACGTCAGATGCAATCTTATTACCACTCCTTCTCCTGAAAGAACTCCAACTCCGACTCCAACACCCGAAAGAACTCCGACTCCAACTCCCGAGCAAACTCCGACTCCAACACCTGAGCAAACTCCGACTCCAACACCTGAGCAACCGACTCCAACACCTGAGCAACCGACTCCAACACCTGAGCAACCGACTCCAACACCAGTTGATGGTGGGGGTGCACAAGAGGACCCGTGTATAGGATCTGATATCAATACAGATGTAGTTGTTGAAAATGGAAAATATTTACTCGGAACATCTCAATACAAAACTCCATATAAATTGGGTCTTGGAAAGTATGTTCTTAAAAATATACCAATAGATCATCCTTTATTTTTATCAAATGCTGATGAATCAAAAATAAAACTAGAAGGAACATCAAGTTTAACTGGTGGATACGGCACAGGATACTATGGTGATGTTAATATTTACGTATTTGAAGATTTTGGAACAATTAGTTATATGTGTGCAAACCACGGATTTATGGGTGGAGAAAATAACTTGGCATTTGATTCAACTTGTTTACCGGGTGAGATTATTGAAGAAACACCCAAATCATCAACAGATGATATATGTGAGCAGATTGGTGCAGAAAGTTATATCAACACTATCTCAGGACAATCTGTTCAAAAAGGTGATATCACCGCAACGGGAACAACAGGAAAATTATGTTTTTATGAAACATCAAGTGGAAGTGAAATGAGTAGTTATTTAATTTCACTTGGTGGTGATAATTACCAAGATGGTGGAATTACATTGAATATTGTCGGAACACCAAATTCAAATACACAATGTGGATTTATACGAGAATCTGATGGAAAGCAATACTCAGGTTCTTTAGATTTATTGAGCAACAACGGAACAAACAAAAATATATTTACAGAAGTTTAAACTAGGAAAAAATAAAATGGGACAATTAAAGCAAAGTAAAACAGGATATAATATGTACCTTGGGTGGTACGGAAAATGTGGTGAAACTGATTGTGATCAATCGTTTGACTTAAAATCAACAACCGAAATCGGAGTGGTTTATAAATTTACAGGTGGATCATACATTTCATACAATGAAGGATCTGAAGACTTTATGCAGGGATTTACAGAACTTGAGTGTGGAAATGCGTACTGGGTTGCATTAAAACCAAACGCACAAGAAAATGTAATAACAATTCCAGACTTTGTAGTTTCTTCAAACGAATTATCATCAACCGTTGAAGGAATAAAACCATTAATTAAAATGTGTTCATCCGATGGAACTGAACCAAGCAATCCAACTCCTACACCACAGGTTGTCAATGATCCAACACCAACACCACAAGTAGTTGCAAAGAAAATGAAACTTCCTATCATTTTACTTGGATGGGATACTGGTGATACAACTACATCATTGCATTTTACTTCAAATCCACTTTTAATGGGTGGCTCTACTAAAAGATATGCAACCAAACAAGATGTAGAAGAAATGTTTAATGGAAGTGGGTATTCTTGGCCGTATGCTCCTGAAAAAGCAAAACCAACTGGTTCTGCGAAAGAATACTACAAAGCAATTTCATTTAATCAACTTGATTTAGATTTTGAGGTTTTACCTGCTGGAAACGATCCAAAACCAACTTCAAATAATTTAAATGATTATGCGTATTTGATTCCCGAAGATTATCGAGACAGTGGCCATGGAGCAGGAACATCATATAATCGATTAAGAGCTTGGTTGGCACAAAAAGTTTTACCTAAAGTATTACAAAACTTAAAAGAAACTGGTCGTGACTTCTATAAAGACTTTTGGGCCGGAGTGCCATTAACTATAATACAAGCAGGATTCAGTGCATCTTCAGTTTCTAATAATAGAAATGATTTTATCTGGGCACATAAATATCAATTTACATTCAATGGTCGTAAACAATTATATAACATTAATCCGTTTTTAGGAAAAATGACAGGTCGTGGTGATCTTGATCGTGCTACCATAAGTCCTGTTGGAGTTATTGTACATGAAACTTTACACGCATTTGGTTTACCTGACTTGTACGATACATCTTATGCAGGTGCGGGTATGAATAAAATTTCGGTAATGTCATCGGGATCATATGGAAACTCTATAGCAAGTGCTCCTTATTTACCTGGATATGCTATCTCTTGGTCACGATCATATTTATCAAATGAACGAAAATTATTTAATACAGAGATTATAGACATAACAGAAAACACAAATGATATTGAAATAGCACCATCAAATGATGTTAATCGTTTATATAGAATACACCACCCAACTGAATCAGATGTTTGGTGGGTTGAATACAGAACAAAAGAATCAACGGGAACTGTAGTAAACTTTGATAAACTTATAAGTGAAGATGGATTGGCACTTATACATGAATCTTCAACTGGAGGTGCACGAACCAACAAGTATAAACAACCAACCCATCGTAGAGGGGAATCTGGATATTTTATATCAATTGAACAAAGAGATGGAAGATATGATACACAACATGGTTCACGGAATATATCAAATGACTTGTTTCGTCCTGGAGATGAATTTTCACCATCTACCGTTCCGAGTAGTGTATCAAGAACCGGTATACCTTCTGGAATTAAAGTCTTTAATATAAGAAAATCTGATAATGGAAGTATGTTGTTTGATGTAGAGTTTATTTCCGAACCGAGTTCAAAAATTGTTGAAGTTGATTATAGTTGGGGAAATACAGGACACTCAATAACAAGTTCAAAAAGAGCAGAGTGGACAGAAAGTCAGGCATATGGAAATTTATCGGCAACATTAAAAACAGAAAATATTTCAGATGGCACAACAATTAATATGCAAACGAATCCTGGACTAAATTCAGATGTTAGATTCACCGGAACCGTTAGCAACAATGAATGTGTTATTAGTTTCACGGGAACAGACTTGGATAGATTTACCCGTGAGTTGAGTAAAGGTGTAACCAATCACTTTAGATTTTCAGTTGATGCAGGTGGAAGTCACTCAGATACATTTCCTTGGATTGATTTTGTCGTAGTAAGACCATAACCTTCACAGGAAATAAAATGTGGGTGATTTACTTCAACTAGAAAATCAATATGCATCATACATAGGTTGGTATGGTGTCCACGGAAGTGATATTAAGCAATCGTCTTTTAGTGCAATTGACGAAATTTATAGTGCGTTTACTATTAAAAACTCTAAAGTACAAAGTTACAGAAAAGGTGAACCTGAGTTTTTACAAGGTGTAACTGAATTTACAGAGGGACATCCGTATATTATTATTTTAGAAAAAGGTAATCAATTAGTTAATATAGAAAATTTTATTGCAAGTGGTCAAGATGATATCAAATTGGTATTAGAAAATTTAGATGGTCACATTGATGCTGATTTAAATGAATCTAGTTTATCGATTCCTCGGTCAGACGAAACGTTTTCACCTCAAATTGGATGGTACGGTGTAGTAAATTCCAATGAATGTGAAGTAGAAAATTATGATTTAAAACTTGATAATAGAATTGACAAAGTAATTAGATTCAATAACGGTGTTGCTGAGTCATATGCTTACGGTCAACCGGATTTTTTACAGGCATTTACAGAACTTGAAGTGGGTCAAGCATATTTTATAGTTTTTAAACCGGGAAGTTCAGATATCACAATCAAAAATTTTGTTTCAACATCTTCGTCAGAAACTCTTAAAAACCAAAAATTTAAAGTAAGACAAAAAACTAAAGTATTTGTGTGTCTTTGGAATTTTAAAAATATGTTCGGCAATTTCGTAAAATCCTTTAAAGACGAATCTTATTATCTTGGAGAAACTGACAACAACAATAATCCAATAAAATCTAAGTTAACGATAGCAGATATTGAAAATATGCTGAACCAGCAAAACTATATTTATCCTGAACAAGAAGACTTTGATACAAAAATTACTGGATCAGTTTCTGATTATTTTAAAAGTGTAACACAACATCAAATAGATTTTAAATTTGAAATTGTGAATTTAGGAAACAACTCACATTCAACTGATCCTGATGATTGGGCATACTCAGTCGTAGATAGAAGACGAATTAATGATTCAAATCAACTTAAAATAGATATAATAAATTCATTCAGTCAAATTAGAAGAAAATATAAAGCAAATGTTTTTCCTAAAAATTTTGATGACTCATATAAACAGTACGATAGAAAAACTGCGTTTGGTTTGGTGATACATTGTAATGATAGTAGAACAATACGATCACGAAACTTAAAAGTTGATCCAGATTCAAATGATCTTTCGAGACGTTTTTCTATTTGTAATATATTAGATAAAAGTAATTCATCGAGGTTAGAACCAACTGGAGTTTATGTTCACGAATTGATTCATTCATTTGATTTAAAAGATTTATATTCAAACAATGTATCTGCCATGAGTAAGATAGATACAATGGGATACGGATTTTGGGGATTCACTAAACAAAGTTCCGGAAAATACTTTCCGTTTTTTCCAAGTTCATATACACGATTAAAAATGTTTGAATTTTACAAAGGAAAAGTGGATGTTATTGAAATTAAAAAGAATACAACAGACATTGAATTAGATTCATCGATAAGTTCTAGAAAAATTATTAAACTTAAAAATCCAAACTTACCTGACATTTGGTATGTAGATTACAGAACAGAAACTACAGAGGGAGAGTGTATTAACTTTGATAGAGAACTTGGTGAATCGGGACTGAGTATAGTGCACGAATATCCACCAATCTTTGATAACAGAAATCCAATTCCAATTCACAAACGAAGTGAGTCAGGATTAAGTGTTTCATTGGAACAACAAGACGGATTATATCATTTACAAGAATCTGATTTATCTAATATTGAGTTGGATGATGCTTCATCTGCTGATAATAAAAGTGACTTTTTCAAAGAAGGAGATGAATTCTCCCCACATACAATACCGAGCTCAACTTCATATCTAGGATTGCCGTCTGATATAAGATTATACAATATACGCAAGACATCAGGAAACACTATTTTATTTGATGTTGAATTTTTAGAGCAACCTAAAAATCGGATACTAAATGTAAACTATTATACAGACCAACTAAAAGAATCAAATTTAGTAACACAAACGTGCGGAAATCGCAGAAATTGTGTAACAACTAAAAATTCACCCTTTTCATTTAATTTTAAAGAAGTGGTGTATCAAACCAAAAGCATAATAATAGAAATTACTACCAAAGATATTCCAGACGGAACAATAATTTCATTGTATTATTTGAAAAAGAACGCAGTAAAGTTTACTAATCCAGGAGGATGGGCATCTGCTCCAGTTAATAACAACAAAGTGTTATTGCAAATCCCACGGGGATTGATTGGTTTGTATTTACAAAATCAAAAGAATCATTTTATATATAAAGTTAACGGAGAAGACTATTCGGATACATACTGGTATATAGATTTTATTCATGTAATAAGTTGATTTATGAAGTCTACACCAACTTTATTATTTAGTTAAGTAATATTTATAATAAATCGGTACATTATAGGAGCAACAATATGGCAATTTTAAAACAAAACGAAAATACCCAAGCAATATACTTGGGGTGGTATGGACAATGTGGTGATCCTGTGTGTAAAGAATTTGATTTAACTCAGAGCTCGTCTGTCATAGAAAAAGTATTTCAGTTCACAGAGAATGGAACTGGAATAAAAACATTTGTAACTAATGTTCCTGAGTCTATGATTGGTTTTGATAAATTAATATGTGGAAATCCTTATTATATAGTGTTGAAGAAAGGTGCAGATCAACTTGATATTCCGGACTTTGTAACTGGATTTCACGATGAAAACTCTAAGAACTTTGGTATGATTACTAAAAATTGTACTACCGCATATGCAAGACCTCCTGTTGATGATGACAAAGAAACTCCACCTGTTGTTGAAAAACCATGTACCAAAGATGTACGAGTTTGTCCTGATGGAAGTTATGTAGGTCGTGATGGATTTATGGATTGTAATTTTCCTCCATGTGGATTTGATTCGGATTTACATGAAAGCATGAAAAAAATATGGAAAGAAAATCAGCACAATCACTATAAGTTTGATTTTAATTGGAGTTGCTATTGCACAGAAGAAATGACGCAGACCGTTACATTGTATGTGCGTTATGAAAAAATATACAAAATCGTCAAAAAAGAAAGTTCTCAAGAAATATCACTTAATCAAAACGAAGGAATCGAAGAATCTGAAGATAAAAAGCCTGTGCCTATGAAATATCGTTCAATGGCAGATTTGTACAATTGGATTAATCAAGAACTTAAAAAGCATCCATTTTCCATATCATCCAGTTACAACAGAGAAACTGGATTTATATCAAGTATTTTTATAGATAAAGTTCAAGATATTGCTGATGAAGAAATTGGATTCAGTGCTACTAATTTTGAAATACTTGATTTAGACGGAAAATGTCCGTCTGATATCAAACGATGCAAAGACGGTACACTTTTGAAACGAGACCCGAACAATGATTGTAAGTTTCCTGTGTGTCCTGATGTTCCCGTTGAACCTCCAACATCTATTGATGTTGCTAAATTAGAATATCGTTGGTTAAAACAAGGATCTTACCAATTTTTACAAATTAAAAATATACTAAATCCGTGGGTTCAAAATTCAACAGATGATGCTGAAAAATATTTATCATGGAGAACTGTTTATGGATCACGTGAAGTAAATCCAGATGACAATAAATTGGTTGGTTGGAAACCTGCTGTAGTCGAGTACCAGTATAGTACAAAACATGGTGATGTTGAAGACTACGATGGTGTTACGATTGGAATAGATGATGATAACAGAAATCATTTGATCACATTGCTGGGATCGGCTGCTGAATTTTTACCGAATCCAGATACTATAGAAAGTGCATCACATCTTTACGTTTTTGAAAACGATACCGAAACAACATCACACAAAGCATGGAGTTACCCACGGATCGTTAAAAAAGTATCCGATGCTGGATGTCCAGAAGATGCTAAAGTTTGTAGTGACGGTTCTGTTGTAACACGAAATCCAAATAATAATTGTGAATTCAATTTGTGTCCAGATGAAACTGAATTTGTGATTGATGAAACACCGTTTTCAATACAAGAAGGAATGGGTGACATACTAACAACTCCAATTGCACCGTGGATAGATGACACAATGATTGATGATCACGAATCATCAGCTGAAGAAACTGCCGAGAATACTGATACAGAAGAAATATTCAATACACCCACATCATCTTCAATATCATGGGTTGATGACACTATGATTGGTCACGATAATGTGAGTAATCAATCAAATGATTCTGGTTCTGATGATGGTGATGACGAGGTGTGGTATTCTCTTGAATAATTCTCAAGTTTCTATACAATTAAAGGTCACATGAAAGAAATAAAAAATAAATTTAAGACTCATCATATTTGCATTGGAGTTAGTCGTGATGACAAAATATACGACTCACTTGTTTCTAAATTTAACAAACACGGTTTTGCATTTATGCGTGAAGATAAAGTAATCTTCTTTGATGTAGACAGATTAAAAGACAACGGATACTACAACGACATGGTATTAACTTTCATACAAGCACATGAAGTAGCACATTCAGTTCTCAAACATACAAAATACAATCCTCATGTTGAAGCAGAGGCTGATTATTTGGGAATTTTATTATGTAAAGACGGTGGATACACCAAGTCTGCTAAGTTAGGTCACTCAGAATTCAGAACAAGAAACAAAATTTCTTTTGAAAAATTTGAAAAAAAATACAAAACTGACATTCTAAAACGACTTAAAAATTGACTTTTTTTTTGGTTAAATATATATTTAAAGATATGAGCAATAATGACGAAGAATTAAAACCAGATGATCTAGGAACGGTCGCAAAAAATTTTGTTGGTGCTATGAAGTCTTGGCAATCGTCCGGTAGACCGATTGTAACAAAAGGTGTTTGGAATCAACGACTTGCAATATGTAGAGGGTGTAGTTGGTGGCAAGAAATTGCTAAAACTCAAATTGCCAGATGTCGTAAATGTGGATGTAGTAGTGCAAAATTACTATTAGGTACAAGTAAATGTCCACTTGATCCACCTCGGTGGGATTCTACACATAAGTAATGTTAACTGCATTATATGAAAAGACCAGAATATGGGGTCCTGGATCTTGTATGGTGGCATTTTATTTCTTTTCACTGATACCACTTGTATGTATATTGTTTCTTAGTTTCAAGTTTTCCGAATTAAACTTAAACTCTGTCGTAATATCAGATGTAACTTTACTTACAAATGCATTACTTGTTACACCGTGGGCAGAAACACTTGTATTTCAAGTATTATTGACAAAAGTATTTTCTGTAATGAAGTGTAGACCAACTAGTGTCATATTAGCAGTTACTATAATATTTTCTGTGTTTCATTATACAAATGGAGTTCTGTATCCCTTTATTATTTTTATTCCTGCACTTGTTTTTTCGTGGAATTATTATTTATATTACGAAAAACAAGAAGCACTTTGGGGTTTGCTAACAACTACCGTTCTTCATTTTTTGTACAATTTCACTATATTTGTAATGATTCCACTAATCAACATCGTATTAACTATTTATTATGATGTAGATGTATTAAAATAAATTGACATAAATTAACTTTACCTTTACTATAAGAGCATGATAAACAATTCAAACGAAAGACTAAAATTATGATGGGAGATCTTACACCAAGAGCACAACAGGCACTTGCATTGTCAAAACGAATTGCAGTGGAAATGGAATCAAACGCAGTAGGAACTGAGCATTTACTATTGGGCATCGTCACACTTGGTCAGGGTGTTGCGGTTAACTCATTACTGAGAATGGGGGTTGATTTTGTGGCATTGAGAACACGTGTGCAAGAACAAACAGATGTTTCAAAAAAGAAAAACAAAACGGGTAAGACTGACGGAGAGATAACACATACCCCCCGTCTTAAAAAAGTAATTGCTCTTGCTGGAAAAGAAGCAAAAGAACTTAGTCATAGTTACATAGGAACAGAGCATTTGTTGTTGGGAATACTACGTGACGAAGAAAGTTTGGCTTCTAAAGTTCTACATAGTTTAGATATAGAGTTGGACATTTGCAGAAAAGAAATTTTGTCTGAAATTGATCCACATTACGAGTCAAGTGATATGGAAACTGCATCTGCCGGGCAAACTGCCGGTGACAATCCAAAAGGAAACATGAAAACTCCTGCATTGAAATCGTTTGGTCGTGAATTAACAGAACTTGCCGCCGAAGGAAAACTTGATCCTGTAATAGGAAGAAGCAAAGAAATTGCAAGGATGATTCAAATTTTATGCAGACGAACCAAAAACAATCCAATACTAATTGGTGAGGCTGGTGTAGGTAAAACTGCAATAGTAGAAGGTCTTGCTCAAGAAATTCACATGGGAACTGTACCTGAGATGTTATTAGGTAAAAAAGTTTATATGCTTGATTTGGCGGGCATGGTTGCTGGAACTAAATATCGTGGTCAGTTTGAAGAACGAATAAAATCTGTTATGAAAGAAGTTCAATCTGCGAAAAATGTAATTTTATTTATTGATGAAATTCATACTATCGTTGGTGCAGGAGCTGCCGAGGGTTCTATGGATGCATCTAATATTATTAAACCTGCATTAAGTCGTGGTGAACTTCAATGCGTGGGTGCAACCACACTAGAAGAGTATCGCAAGTATATTGAAAAAGATAATGCGTTGGAAAGACGATTTCAACAAGTTGTAGTAGAACCACCGTCAGTCGATGATTCTATATTAATTTTACGTGGAATCAAACACAAGTATGAAGAACACCACAACATAAACTACGCAGATGATGCCCTCGTGGCTACCGTGCAACATTCAGATAGATATATCACAGGTCGATTTCTTCCTGACAAAGCAATTGATATAATGGATGAAACTGGATCACGTGTTCGCATTGAATCTCTTAAGAAACCCGAAGAAGTTGATAAACTTGAAACTAAAATCGGAGAAGCAAAGCAAAATAAAGATGAAAAAGTATCTGAGCAAAACTTTGAAGATGCAGCGAAGTGGAGAGACATTGAACGTAAGTTGAAAATACGACAAGAAAAATTGTTGGACAGATGGAAAGATAATCGTGATAATAGTAGAATAACCGTAGGACAAGATGATGTTCTAAAAGTAATATCTGACTGGACCGGAATACCTCTTAGCAGAATGGAAAAAACTGAAGCACAACGACTACTTGGTCTTGAAAAACGACTATCTCAAAAAATAATCGGTCAATCCTATGCGTCTAAAGTTATTTCAAAGGCACTACGCAGAAGTAGGGTTGATTTAAAAGACCCGAAACGTCCAATTGGTTCTTTTATGTTTTTAGGACCAACTGGTGTAGGAAAAAGTTACTTGGCTAAATGTCTTACAGAAGATATCTTCGGAAGTGAAGATAATATTATTCAAATAGATATGAGTGAATATATGGAAAAGCACTCAATATCTCGTTTGATTGGTTCTCCTCCTGGATATGTTGGGTATGAAGATGCCGGACAATTAACCGAAGCAGTTCGTAGAAATCCATATTCGGTTGTGTTATTTGACGAAATTGAAAAAGCACATCCCGATGTATGTCAGTTGTTGTTGCAAATTCTTGAAGATGGTCACTTGACTGATAATGTGGGAAGACGAATTGACTTCCGCAACACAATTGTCATCATGACTTCTAATGTAGGTGCAGAGATACTTCAAAAAAGTGTTTCACTTGGATTTGGTAGTCAAATGCGAGGTGAAGATGATTATGATGAAATCAAGTCTAAGATAACAGATGAAGCAAAAAAAATGTTTAAACCTGAGTTTTTGAATCGTCTTGACGATTTGGTTATTTTCAGAAAGTTGACGAAAGAGCATATTAAAGAAATAGCAGAACTTGAAATTCAAAAATTAAGACAACGTGTTCGTTCAAAGGGTTTTAAAATCAGAGTGTCTTCAAAGGTAAAGGAGTTTATCATTGAAAATGGGTATGATGAAAAATTCGGAGCACGTCCATTAAGAAGAGCAGTTGAAAAGCATTTAGAAGATACATTGGCAGAAGCAATTCTGGAAGAAGAAATAAATGACTCGGTTTCCGACACATTAATTGCAAAACTCAAAGATGGAGAAGTTTACTTTGAACCTGGAAAAGAAGCAAGAACTCCACTACCCGAATCAGTCGATGATAATAATTCGGATAAAGTAACAGAAAAGAAGTAGTTCGTATATATTTATTGTGGTGAAATTAATTGATCTCATTGCAGAAAATAAAAATCCTTACACAATTTATTGTGACATGGACGGAGTTCTAACTGACTTTAGTGGAGATTTCATGAAGTATGCAAAACTAAATGCAAAATCTGAATTGGACGAACGTGACGATGTACCTAACAATGCAGCCGCAAGGTATGAAAAAAAGCACGGTTCTGAAGCATTTTGGCAAGTAGTTGCATCAGGTGGATTAAAATTTTGGTCTGATATGGCGTGGAATCCTGGTGGAAAGCAACTTTGGAAATTCATTTCAAAATATGATCCTGAGATTTTAACTGCACCATCTAAACGTGTGTATGAAGATTGTGTTAAGGGTAAGAAAATTTGGGTAAGTCGTCTAGGTAATCCTAAAATTCATATTCGTTCCAAAGAAAAGAAAAAAGAGTTTGCTGGAAAAAATAAAATACTTATTGATGATTTGAAAAGTAATATTAAAGAATGGAACGCGTCTGGTGGAATTGGTATATTGCATACGAAAACCTCTAGTACCATTTCTGCACTCAAAGAACTTGGTTTATAGCTGAATGATTTCAAATGAGCACGGATTAAATTTTATAGAAATTCCTTTTAGTGGTGGTGATTTATTCGTTGATTCTTTGCGAGAATCTAACCGAGATTTAAAAGAAGATGGTGTATTATTGGATAATGCAATTGAATACTATAACGTATCAATAATACAAAATCCATATCAACGTGCAGTTACAATATTTAAAAACGGTATGCACCTCAGAAAAGAGAATGATTTAAAGTCACAGAAACTTCCGACTTACTTTGAAAACAACTTAAACAACTGGGGTGAGTTGGTATCTGGTGATAAATTTACTTCACAATATCATTATATCAAAACATATTCAGACATTGATCTGTTTAAATACGAAGATTTGATAAAAAGTTGGCATCCTATAAATGAATATCTCGTAGATATTGGACTAAGTACAATTAGATATTATACTGATCCAGGTGTAATTAAAAATTGGGAAACTCACTACCAAGAAAAAGAAGCAGTAGAAATTGTAAATTATATCTTTGAAGATGACTTTAAAAATCTAGGTTATTCAAAATTATAAAAACTCCCCCAACCGACTATTTATAATAGTATGGTAAACGATAATGGAGGGGTGATAAATGAAAAAAAATTGGCAATATAAACTTAGAAATTATACCTCGGTTGATATCGGTGCATTTGAAAAGTATTTTGAAGATATGCCGTATGATCCGTATGTAAAAGGTAATTTTAGAATGAGACGATTTTCTTCTATTAAAAAAGACGATCTTGGAAATTGGAAGATGCTTCCACATAAAACATTTACTCAAACTGCTGATGTAAACGATTTACTTGGTGACGTTGTTCGTGAATACGAGGAGATTGACGAAAAATTAATTAAATCAAATCAGTTTGAGCATATAGTCACTGGATTTGTAAATCTTTCGGGTATTAATCCTTATATAACAGAAATTGGAATTCACCAAATGCGTATTTTATGTTCAGACTATATCAAAGGTGAACCTGCACCAGAGGGAAGACATCAAGACGGATTTGATTATGTTGGAATTTTTTGTGCAAGACGAGTTAAAGTAACGGGAGGAATTAGTGAATTATTTTTAAACAAGTATGACACAAAACCTATTTTGAAAAAAACATTAAGGCAAAACGAATTATTAGTGGTAAATGACCGTGAAGTATTTCATAATGCAACAAAACTATCTCCAGTTGATTTAGAACTTGGATACCGAGACGTATTTGTTTTTACTGCATGAAAGATGTAGGTAAAATAAGAAGTTCGTTTCCTGCATTGAAACGAAAAGCATTAAATGGCAAACCTGTAATTTACTTTGATGGTCCTGGAGCATCACAAATGCCAAACCGTGTTAATCGTGCGTATAATGATCATGTGTTGTACGATAAAGCAAATGCAGGTGGGTATTTTGAAACGAGTGTAAATACAACAGAAGAAGTTGGTCGTGCTAGACTTGCACTTTCTATGTTTATGAATTGCGATGAAGACGAAGTGGTTATTGGTGCAAATGCAACAACTAGTATATTTCAGTTTAGTCGTGCGTTGTGTAGAAATTGGACATCTGAAGATGAAATTGTAGTTACAAAATTAGATCATTTTGCGAATGTGTCGCCGTGGGTTGAAGTTGCACACGATAAAAATTGCAAAGTAACTTCAATTGGATTTGATACCAATACTGGAAAATATAATCTTAAAGATTTTGAAAAAGCAATTACCACTAAAACAAAAATTGTTGCAGTGAATTATGCTTGCAATGCAATCGGAACAATTAGTCCAATTAAAGAAATTACGAAGATTGCTCACGCAAAAGGTGCAATGGTATTCGTTGATGCAGTTCATTACGCACCTCATCGTTTAATTGATGTAAAAGACCTTGATTGTGACTTTTTGGTAACAAGTGTGTATAAGTATTTTGGACCTCATATAAGTGCAGTATTCGCAAAGAAAAAGCATTTACAGAACTTTTCTCCGTACAAGGTTGAACCTGCGATTGATAAAATACCAAATTGTTGGGAAACTGGTACTCCAGACTTTTCTGCAATTGCAGCGATTCCAAGTACAATCAAATACATTGCATCTTTGTCTGATAAAAGTGGAACAACACGTAAAAATTTGGAAATTGCATACCAGAAAATCACAGAATATGAAAACGAACTCAGCAAATACTTCTTAAATAAATTATTTGAATTAAAGAAAGTGAAGGTTCTTGGAATATCAGATACTGATGAAGTTGAAAACAGAACTCCAACATTTGGTTTGGTGGTTGATGGAAAAACTTCACACCAAACTGCCAAGTATTTAGCAAAGCACGGAATTTTCGCATGGAGTGGTCATTTTTATGCACTTGATGTAGTTCGTGAGTATAATCTTGAAAAAGATGGAATACTACGAATTGGAATGCTTCATTACAACACAAAACGAGAAATAAAAGAATTCATATCCGTCTTAAAATTATTTACATCCTGAATATTTATATTTATTGCAAACCAATGCACTAAATGAACCAGGATAATATAAATAATTTTATATCACTAGATACTACGCTATTGTGTCACTCTGGTGCTGTGTTTTCATCGTTTACATTATATTTTGATTATGTGCTATCACATGGTGGTGATATAACATTTGAAAAAACAAAAAATGGTAATGTACCTGACGCATCTTCTGATGATACAAAAATAGAAATAGGTTCGGGACGACATGAAGTTCCTATAAATTTTAAAAATCTGAAAGATACCGTTTCATTCTCGGTAATTGTAAAGTGGTTTGATGGAACTAAGGATGTTAAAAAAATATTCACAGTTCAAATAAACAAATGTAATGTACATAGAAAACAAAATGTGTTGTACAAAACAAACAAAAAATTCGATGAATGTAAATTGACAAAACGGATTGCATTAGAAAAAGAAAGATCAACGATTTCAACTGAAAGCACACCTACACCCACGGATACAATGTTTATCTATAATCCAGTTGAAACTCCGTCTCCGACTCCGATAAATATAGATTTTAGTTCGTCTACACTCAATACATTTGGTGATTGGTTTAATTTTGACGAAGTTGTTGCACAAATTCCGTATGACGTAGGAGACAATTCACCAATTCCTCTTATTTTTAGAAATGCTTCGTTTGATTTTTCAAACTTTCCAAGTTTAAACTTAATCAACTACGAAGAAGATAGAATTGATTTGTTGTTTTATATAACTCGTGGAGATTATTTGAATGCCGAACCCTGGAATCTTTACCATGATGTAGATATAGATTCAGCAAAAGCATATGGAGTTTGGCACGAAAATTTTGATTTTCTGCGTGGTTATGAAGAATTTTCACTAAAACCAAAAGAATATGTTTTTGAAAACCACATCAATCCACTTGGTGGACTTGGTCGAGCAGTTGGTAAATATAAATTAGGAGAATCATTCGAACCAACGATTCCATCCACATCGGTGTGTATGTCTGGATTTCTTGGTTATGTAAATTGGGAAGAATGGAAACAAAGTGGTCAAACCATAATGCTTCATGCTTATTTAGTTAATAACTTTGATCAATTTTATTGGCCAATTGGAGATGGTGCTGATGTTATGGCACATTACAAAATTCCTTTATCTTATTACTATTTGAGTGGTCATACACCAACTCCATATGTAGAAAAAACTCCTACACCTGAAACGACCCCCACACCCATCCCAACACCAACTCCATATCCAACTCCTACGAGTGAAATCGGATTTGTGGCAGACGAAACACCAACACCTACACAAACAATGGTGGGTATTGATAATTTAAATTTGGATGATAATTTAAAACTTCTTCTTGAAGTAGATGAAATAGAAGATGGTCCTTTGAATGAAAATACAATAAATTATTCAAGTGATCTTAATCAGACATATACAACTGATATAAATTGTGGTGATGTTTTAACTGGTCAAACTACCTTTGACAAAAATAATTTAATTCATGTTAGATTGTTGATTACAGATGGAATTAAAGTTGAAACTTGGACAGAAACTATCGGAGAATCACAACCGGGTGTAAATGCAAAGGTATCTGTGTCTGCCCCTTGGAACAAAATTTACATAACAAGAAATGCGAGTTGTGAAAATAATTCGGTGGATATAGATTTATCTTATGCAGTTTTACATGATATACAAATTAAATCAACAGAAAATAATCAGTTATATTACCCACATCAAACTTTAAAATTTAACTTATGGAAACTAGACATGGAAAACAACAAGAAAGATAAACTTGGAGAAGTAAAATTTGATTCGGTTAACAGTGATGTAGATGGTTGGTGGTCTCCGTCTGATGTGTCATGGGATCGTCAATCTATAATGCCAATACCAACACCAACACCAACTCCGTCACAAACAGACGAGGGATCATTTCAACCAAATGAACCAACCCCAACCCCAATTAACACAGGTGATTTGTTATCGTGGTTTTCGTTTGACTCTGCTAATATAAATGTTAATAACGATGACTTTCATAGTATTGTACTCAACAATGTAAATGTAGATAATTCAAATAAACCCAACTCGTTTTCACGTGAACTTGATTACACACTAGTTGTTTGGTCTGTTGTCAAACGCAGTTTTAATCACGATTTAAGAGAAGCATATATATGCGATCATTCAGACGAGTGTGGTGGCATCGATGCTCCGGATGCGTTTGGATACAATGATACATTAAAGGGTATACTAAATAAAAAAGAAAATCAGTTATCATCTGGATATATTAATATATCTGATTATTTGAGTCCAGTTTTTGATGGTAGCATAGGTGACTTGGGTTTCACATCAATAACAAAGCAATCATTTATGAATTTTGACGATTGGAGAAATGGTGAAGAACTTGATTTAATTGTGGTATTTTTGACAGGTCGTAACGAAGAGGATAATGTAAATGTGCTTGCACAAGATAGAATTCCATTGACACTCGTATCTACATATGAAACTCCAACTCCTGCTGAGTTTATCGAAGGTGACCCAACACCAACACCAACTCCGTTTACTGTACATGATTTGACCTCTTGGATGGCAACTGATTCTCTTCAACTAAATGTACTTGATAACGAAATTAAAGATTTAACTCTTAATAATGTAGTCATTGACAACTTGGCAATTCCTTCTTTCTTAGGAAGATCTGGAGAATACGAAATAATTTCGTTTGTGGTTGTAAAACGAAATTATGAAGAAAGTTATGCAGATGCATATGAAGGATCATCTGAATTGGTTTATGGTAGTTCTGCGAATTTAAATACAACAGATAAATTACTGGAAACATTTGAAGATTATTACTCACTTGATACAGGATCACATGGAAGTTTTAAAATAGATAACTTTGCTCAGAATTATGGCATAGTTAAAGGAAATTACGAAGAAAGTTTCATGGAATGGAAACAAAGTGATGATGTCGATCTGGTTGTTTTATTTGGGGTGTTTGATTTTGAATCAGGTGAAACACTTTTTCATATTGAAGATAGATTTGAATTGACAATAAATCAAACATTTTCTCCAACACCAACTCCGGGTGATTTTGCTCCTGATGATGAAACACCGACACCTATTCAATCAGCATCATTACAAAATTGGATATCGTATGAGTCTGCTACAATTAATATTGTTAATGGGGATTTTGGGGGAATTGTAATAAACAATATAGGGGTGAATAAACAAAATGTACCGGATGTTTTATCAAAAGAAGGAGATTATGATTTGGTCGTTTATACATTAGTAAAACGAAGTTTTGATCATAATTTAAGAGAAGCATATATGTGTGATCACTCTGAGGATTGTGGTGGAATTGATTCACCTGATCCATTTGGTTATTCAAATTACTTACGAGATATAGTTGATGGATATGAAGATGCACTTTCTGCGAAGTTATTAAGTATTGATGATTACACCACGAATCTCAGTGGATACGAGGGTGATATGGGATTTTCCGAAATAACAAAGCAATCTTTTATGGAGTTTAGTGATTGGATGAATGGTGAAGAACTTGATTTGGTAGTTTTATTTGTATCAGGTACTGGTAATGATCATGTTGATGTGCTGGTAGAAGATAGAATTCAACTTACTAAAGTTGATACAATTGTAACTCCGTCTCCTGCGGAATTTGTAGACACAATTGCAACTCCAACTCCAACTCCACATCAAGATCACGATTTAACATCGTGGTTTAAGTATAATGATGCACAATTAACGGTGGTTGATGGTGTAATCCAAGATCTGGTCATATCAGATGTAAGCATTGTTGAAAATCAGAAACCCAAATTTTTATCAAAAAGTCGTGATATTGAAATCATCTCATGGGCATTAACTAAAAAAGAATTTGCCGGAGAGACAATAGAAACATACGAATCTTCGTCCGAGTATGTGTATGGAAATGCAAATGAAGTAAGCTACGGAGAAGACAACTCTCTCGTTTCATTTGAAGATTACGATTCATTGTATGGTATTCTAGGAGACTTTAAATTAAGTGGATTTGGATCAAGTTACGACATAGTTATGGCAAACTTTGATGATTCGTTTGAAAGTTGGTACGGAGGTGATGAATTAAATTTGGCTATTGTGTTTGGTTATTATGACCTAGACAATGCAGAAAATATAACCCTCGTACAAGAAAAAATTTCAGTATCAGTAAATTCTATATCAACTGCAACACCTACACCGGGTGACTTCGCTGCAAACGAATCAACACCTACTCCACTTGTGGTGAAAAGTTTACAAAATTGGGTGATGTACGATTCTGCAACCATCAATATAGAGAACGATGAGTTTAAGAATGTAATTCTTTCTAAAATTTTAGTGGACCCAACAAATGTTCCAGATTCATTGAGTAGACTCGGTGAGTATAATGTAGTTGCGTGGACTTTGGTAAAACGTAGTTTTGATCATGCGTTGCACGAAGCATATATATGTGATCACTCAGAAGATTGTGGGGGTATTGATTCTCCTGATCCGTTTGGATTTTCAACTAAACTTTTTAAATTTAGATTTGATATAAAAGATCATTTGTCTCCTGCGTTTGAAAGTGTCAGTGATTACACAGAGCAACGATTTGCATTGAATGTAGGTGACATGGGATTTGACGAAATTACAACTCAATCATTTATGAGTTTTAAAGATTGGAGAAACGATGAAGAATTAGACTTAGTGTTGGCAATCATCACGGGAAGTAATGATGAAAGTTATCCAAGTGTGTTATTAACAGACAGAATTCAGTTAACTACAATAAACTCATATGTAACTCCGTCACCTGTTGATTTTCAACCCGAAGAACCAACACCCACACCAACTCCATTGCAAGATCATGATTTTAAAACTTGGTTTAATTTTGAAAGTGCTACTTTGAATTTATTTGACAATGAATTGGTAGACCTAAGACTGAGTGATGTAAACGTAGTTGAATCAAAGATTCCTAAATTCTTAAAAACTTCACGTGAAATTGAAATTATATCATTTGCTATTGTTAAAAAGGCATATGAGGGTTCTCATGTAGATGTGTATGAAAATTCATCTTCTATGGTATATGCTACATCGTATACTCTCAGAAAAGAACTTGACGATGATCAAAGTCTAAGTTCTTTCTCCAACTACACTAATTTGAAAAATGGATTCAACGGTGAGTTTGTATTAGATGATTTTGAAGTTAATTTCGGAATCGTCTCAGCAAACTTTTCAAACTCATTTTCTGAGTGGAGAGGAGATGACGAGGTTGTACTTTGGGTAATGTTTGGATACCATGATTTGGCATCTGGACAAATTGTACCTCAACTTGAAGATAAATTCGCTGTGCAGTTGAATACAGAAACCACCGAAGAGTTATTTGGTGACATTACACCTACTCCTGATATGTCAACTCCTACACCAACTCCTTTTTCTACTCAAGATGTATTGAGTTGGATTTCGTTCGGTTCTGCAAATATAAACATTGTAAATGATGAATTTAGTAGTTTAGTGTTAAGTGATGTGTCGGTGAATCATGCAAACAAGCCAAATGAAATCAACAGAACTCAAGATTACAATGTTGTTGTTTGGTCAATCGTTAAACGTAGTTTTAATCACGATTTAAGAGAAGCATATATATGCGATCATTCAGAAGAGTGTGGTGGGATTGATGCTCCGGATGCGTTTGGATATAACGATTCATTGAAAAATATAATTGGAACTAAAGAAGACTCATTATCATCGGGATACAATGATGTGTCAGATTATTTAGATTCTTCTTTTGATGGAGTTGTAGGTGACTTGGGATTCACATCAATAACAAAGCAATCATTTATGAACTTTGAAGATTGGAGAAATGGGGATGAACTTGATTTAATTGTGGTATTTTTGACAGGCCGCAACGGATATGATGATGTAAGAGTTTTGGCACAAGACAGAATTCAACTGACATTAAATTCAATATCAGCAACTCCAACTCCTCCTGAATTTATAGCAGGTGATCCAACTCCAACTCCAACTCCGTTTATTGTACATGATTTATCTTCGTGGATGGTTTTTGATCCTCCAAAACTAGAGGTATATGATAATGAAATTAAAGAATTGTCATTAACGAATACCACAATTGATAATTTATCAATGCCTAATTTCTTGGGAAGACCTGGTGAATACGAACTCATTTCTTATATCATTGTGAAAGAAAGTTATGATGAAAGTTACGAAGATGCGTATAATGGTTCATCTGAGCAAGTGTTTGGTAGTTCAAGTAATTTGATATCAGAATCAGACGAACTGATTGGTTCATTTGACAACTTTTATCAGTTGCAATCCGGTAACATAGGTACATTGAAAATCGCAGATTTTGAAGAGAATCAGTCTATTGTAAAAGGAAACTATGAAAGTAATTTTATGGATTGGAAAGGTTCTGATAATATTGATCTGATTGTGCTGTTTGGAGTATACGACTTCGAAACGGGTGAAAACAAATTCCACTTAGAAGACCGTTTTCCAATTGACATACAATCTTCATTTACAGAAACACCTACCCCAACTCCCGAACCTGGTTCTGATGGACCAGATACTGGTGTAGACGAAACAACACCAACTCCTGTTGCGGATGATGGCAATGTAAGTACATGGTTAAAACGTGATTCTGCGACTTTGAACATAGAAAATGGAGATATCAAAAATGTCTTACTTAAAAATGTTCTTGTGTCACACGAAAGTAAACCAAGTTTTCTAACTCAAATGTATGATTATGAAGTAACTGCGTGGACAATTGTAAATGAAAACTACCACGATCCACCTGGAACTGAATATACATCCGATTCTATGGATGTATTTGCAACCACATCTAATTTAAAATCCACATCTACCAATAAATCGTATACAACATTTTCTGATTTTTACGATATTACATTCAATGGACGAGTTGGAGATTTGCAATTAAGTGATTTTACCACCACTACCGAGAATTTCGGAATGGGTGAGCAACTGAGTTTTTCAGATTGGTATGCTGGTGGTCAACTTAAATTAATAATTACATTTGCGTATAAAAACAATTATGATGCGTCAGATACATTGCTCATTTCCGAAAAAATAAATTTAGACATCTTCTTTACAGATGCACCCACACCAACACCTCAAGACTTTGCTCCGAACGAATATACTCCAACTCCGACTCAAACACCAATTTCAATTACAAATCTTTCATCGTGGTTAAGATTTGATTATGCCGTTTTAAATACGGTAAACAATGATATCAGTTTCTTGATATTATATAACCTTTTTATCGACAATTTTCGTCCTGACTTTTTATCTAAGCAATTTGATTATGAAATACTTGCATTCACAATAGTAAAACGAAGTTACTCATCAGACGATTTAACAAGTGCATACATGGAAGGCACAGATGCGTATGCGTATGCTTCAACACTTTTAAAATGTGAAAATGGTATTCCTGTTGATGATATCGGAAAACTTGATACTTTTAATTCATACAAAGATGCTTCTCAAGAATATGTTCGGGGTAGTTGGGGATTGGTAGATTTTCTTAAATTAACATTTATGGACTTAGAGTCATGGAGGAATGGAGAAGAACTTGATTTAATAATTACATTTGGAGGTGGTCGCATTGGAAAGGGTATAAATTTTCATTTACAAGAAAGACTTAATTTATTTTTAAATGATAGACCTACTCCTACTCCTGTTGCGATTGATATGGAACTTGGTGATGAAGAACCACCTCCTATATTAGATACAACGAAAACCACTACATTACCAACGAGTGGAGTCACGAATTATTTTAACGATGGTTACGAAGTATCTTTGAATGCAGATGGTAATGTTTTTGCTACAAGTGCCAAACCCGTGTCTGCTTACGAAACAAGTGTCAAACCTCTATTCTCCTTTACAACTGCAATCGGACAGGAGAGGGTAGAGGTGTTTGCAAACAAAACCGGTACATGGGAAAAATTAGGAAATACATTAACAAATCAAACTGCAAGTGAGTTGTTTGGATCATCTTTATCTTTAAGTTTAGACGGAAGTATCTTGGTAGTAGGATCACCGAACTATGATGATGGAACTGGATGTGTGCGAGTTTATAGATTCAATGGAACAGATTCATGGGAGCAACTCGGAAATACATTGATAGGTGATAACTCAGACGAATTTGGTTATGACGTAAAAATAAACTATGCGGGGGATATAATTTTGGTTGGTTGTCCTGGAAACAATAAAGTTGTAGGATATAAATTCAACGGTGCATCTTGGATTCAGATGGGTAGTGTAATTTCAAACACCGACACGATCAATAGATTTGGTTCAGTTATAGACATAAATGGAGAGGGTATAGTATTGGTGGTAGGTACATCTGATACGAACGAGGGTTATATTAAAACATATGAATATAACGGTATGGTGTGGAGAATGTTGGGTGACATCAATCAAACAAATGTATATGAATCACTTGGTAACATTTTATCAATTTCGTCTGAAAAAAATACAATTGCGGTGGGTGTAACTGGAGCAAACGAATCGGTTGATATGATCAAGATGTATAATTATTATTCAGTTTACAATTCATGGATTAATACAAATACTATATCACTGGCTGGAAAATTAAAATCAATTTCAATTACAGGAGATGGAACACTACTTGTTGCTAGTTACACAACGGGAGTGGGTATCAATAAAAAAGACGAAATTTCAGTATTCAACTTGGGTGGAAAGTTGATGACTGATATAGGACAACCAAGTCAAGTAAGCACTTTAAATAATCCTGTTTCGGTAAGTAGACTTGGTGATACAATAATAGTTGGTTCTCCTATGTACGATAACTCACGTGGAACTGTTGAAGTGTACGAAACAACAAATTTGATACCAACTCCAACACCAACTCCCACTCCATTACGAACTCCATCACCAACTCCGACACAAACACAAACACCATCTCCATCTCCATCTCCGACACCAACACCGACACCAACTCCAACACCCACACCAGTAAACATTGAACTTCCTAAAGTGCTTGATGACGAAATTTTCATGGTACGTACCGAATCAGGAAACTATAATTCAATTTACCAATTTCTGCATTCATTTTCTCCGTTGTATATTTTAAAACGACCACTTGGTGGTGAAGATTATGTTATGTCACCCGATGGTATTAAAGTAGAGTTACCTTTAGAAGATGCAAAAAAGTTATTGTTTGATTACGAAGGAGATGCAGATATCTTGTTTGATGACAAGTTTTTAAAGTGGAACTTAACAAATAAAAATTTAGGACAATGGGATACAAGCAATCCAGAAAACTTTGACACAAACGACCCACGAATGAAGGTTCAGAGAATTAATACTGGATGTCCAACTGGATGTTATTACCCAAATCGTGGTTACTTATTTCAAGTAAATACGCATGGTCTAGACAACTTAGAATTTTTGGGAATTTATGACAGTCCGTATGTGGCTGGTATTTATGGAATGGAATTGTTGGATAAACTTATTTATCTTGAAATTGTTAGAAGTCACACTTCACTTGGATATGGAACATTCATAGAGTACCCACTTATAGCAAGTGTTGATGAGTATATTCCATTTTACTCGTTTCCACCGAATTTATTATTTTTGAATGTATCGGGAAATACCAAGATATTAAAATTCACTAAGTTACCAGAGACTCTGAGAGCAATCAATGCATCGTCAACGGGAATATCATCAATTGATGATCTAGGAGGTGTACAATCTAACAATTCGTTTCCTCAATTAAAAATTCTTGATTTATCAAAAAATGAAAATCTATATACAATTGATGGTATAAGTGAACGAGCACCTGCGTTGGTTAATTTAAAAGTTGCCAAGTGTGGAATGTTAGGAAAAGTACCCCCAATTCCAGATACAGTTGAAGAATTTGACATTTCAAATAATTTATTTACATCTTTAACAAATTTACCAACTGCATTGAAAGAGTTTAGTGGAAAGCAAAATAAACTACTAACATTACCAAGTATACCCGAAAATACACGTGTAGTTGACTTACAGGGCAATCCACTTGATGAATGGACACTTTCAGATCCACTTGCACTTTCAACAAAAGAGCAATCAACATTGCAACCTAACTATAAACTAGAACTACTTAATATATCAAGTACAAATAATTTACCAGAAGGCCTGGATAAGTTTACAAGTTTAACTACATTGGTTGCAAACGATACAAAAATAGATGCAGGATTAGTTCAGTTACCTGCTTCGTTGGAAAATGTAGAACTGAACAATACAGGTCTTGAAAATTTAGATGGCCTTGTAAATTGCACAAATTTAAAAAAGATCACCGCAAGTGATAATAATATCAACTCGTATTCGGGTATATTAAATTCAAAAAGCAGTATCTCTGAACTTGTATTAAATTACAATCGTTTGACGGATGGTGACTTGAGTGTATTTGAAAATGTAAAAGTTTTAAATGTAGGTGACAACAATTTAAATAGTTTCAAAGCACCAAATGCGGATGAAATAAACTTCGTAGGAAATCCGTTGTCTTCTGCTGAAGTAGTTTTAACAGACGATGAAACTGAATTGAATTCAACTGCAATGTTTCCAATTGATTTATCATTGGTCACGGGTGACTTAAATTTAAACTTGGATGAATCGTCTCCACCTAAATTTAAATTGCAGAAAAGCACATTATCTCCGTTACAAAAAATAAATGCTTTAAAATCACTTACCAACGATACAAGTTTGAATGTAAAACTTATTTCAAATGATATGCCATTACCTAATAAAACTTGGTGGGAAAATTCTCGCATCGTTGAGTTGAAAGCAGGTGGTTCACAAATAAATTCAGACGATACAAGTAAAATACCAGATGCGTGTTCGACTGTTGAGTTAAATTCAACTGCATTGTCTAACTTTAATGACATCCCACCCAACATCAACTCACTTACATTAAAAAATAATAATTTATTACAAGCAGTTTCTTTAAACACCGAATCTAATCTTGAAGAGATTAATTTAGAAAAAAATGAATTTTTATATGATGTAGATTTCGGAAGACAACCCAAATTAAAAAATATAGGATTGGGTGGGCAGATAGAATCACTTGGAGGAGAACTTCCTGAACTAGAAACACTTGATGTTTCAAATACGAAACTTAATACCATCAATTTGAATGGAGCAGTTAAACTTAGAAACTTGGTTGCCAGTAACACCGAAATAAAATCACTTGATGCATCATCTTACACATCATTGGAAGTTTTAAATTTATCAAATTGCAAAGACTTTGGAAAGAATCAATCAACTAGTTTAATAATTCCAAATTCACCTAATTTAAAAGACGTTGATTTAACAAACACATCAACACAAGCAACTGAACTTGGAAATATACTAAGTGACTTAGATTCGTATACATCAGAAAACGAGTTGGTAAAGAAATTTAGATACAAAGGAACATCTCGTAGGCCGTATTCTTCCGACAATTCAATAAAAAGTTTAGAATCAATTGGTTGGGACATTGAACCTAAAGAACCACCTCAAGAAAAATTTACTCAAGTTGAAGTAGAAGATGTTCCTCAAATAACAAGACAAGATTTATTTGAAAAAAATGAAATTAATTTATTGTTCAAAGACAAAAAGGGAAATGTCAATGTAGGTGGCACGGATGTTGAACTTGAAGGTGAACCTGGTACATCTTTTAAGTTTGCTGAAACTTTATGGATGGAAACTGAGATAGGAAAAACAAAACGTGTATTTTTGAGTAAAAACAAATATGCGTTGGTTACATGGTTTGGATACGGATCAAATTCAGTTCAGATTAAAGAGTTTGAAGTAGCAGAACTACAATGCCCACCATCTTATTTAGATGACGATGTTGAGGGAAGTACACTTGGATCGGTTGGGTTGAGATTAAGACTTGACGAACTTGCAATTGCAGATGACATAAACATAGGTCAACCTACAAAATATTTTGTATTTATAGATTCATTGGAAAACGAATTTACTCCATCTGAAGTAACACCATTTGGATTTGGTAGATTGCAAAAATATAAATTTGATGTAAGTGATATTAAAAAAGAAAATGCATTAATTTTTAAAGCATATAAAACTGACTTGGAAACAAACGATAATGTTGAAGTTGATTTGCCAATAGAACTAGGAAGCAATTCAGTTCAAGTAGTAGAAACTGGTGGTTATTATGGTGGAGATTTAATTGTAGGACCAATATCAGAAGATACAGAATGGATTCAATATGAGTTTGCAGATAAAACTGAAATTGCTAACGTTGCAGACGGAAGACAATTCCAATACGCAAAAAAATGTAATTATATTCCACCTGAACCAACACCAACACCAACACCAACTGAGACACCATCTCCCACAATAACACCAACACCAACTCCTTATTTTTATTCGGGTGATTATTTTTCCGTGTTGTATAAAGATGTGGGGTCTTCAAATTATCAAAGGTATGGTCAGGAAATAAAATGTAGTGATAACGGTGATAAATTTATTATATTGTCAAATCCGTTTAAAACAGGTGGATTTGTACATGAATTAGAATTTTACGAAATTGTTAATCAAAAAATTACAAAACTCAATCAAACACTTCAAAGTAGTGATGCGGAAAACAATATGACAAGTATTGAGATGAGTGGTGATGGAAATAATGTGATATACGGAAAACCCAATTACACGGTTTCTAAAAATATAGATTTACAAACTGAGTCAGTTCCATATCTTGGTCAGTTGTGGTTAAATACCTACAATTCTTCATACAAGAAATACAATATAATTACTAAAATTAATACAACAGAAAATACACCATTTCTTAGATTTGGTACAAAAACCAAAATAAGTAAAACGGGTCGTGTAGTTGTGGGATTCACCTCATCACTTGGTGTAAATCATTATGAAGTGTGTGTGAAAAGTTCAATAAATAACAGATACGAAAACTTTGTGGTAAACTCAAGTACACTTGCTTCATTTTCAGACAAAAAATTATCAGAGCAGTATGCATTAACCAATGATGGTAACTTTTTATTTGTAGCATTGAAATCCGAAAACTTTATAGTGGGAATCAACACCACGAGTAATGTAATTTCACGTGTAATTAATTTATCAATAAATTCAGATTCAATTACAAATTTAGAAACGAACCAAGATGGAACTACTTTATTGATTTCTACGAATAATACATTGTACATTTATACCAAAAATGAATTAGACGATGGTTATACATTATTGTTTGAATCACAAACTGCCGATTTTATAGGATCATCATACAAAATGAATTCTGATGGAAGACGCATTGTGATTGGAAGGCCATCTTGGAATGAATCACGTGGTGAGATTGTCATTGCAAGACGAAGTCACACATCAGGATATACAGTTTTCACACGCATACAAAATATCAACGGAAATGAAGAAGATAATTTTGGAAGTTCAATTGATATTACCTCAGATGCAGAACGTATATTTACTGCAACTGCGTTTGCTGATGCAAAAACGAGAACAGATGTTGGATCGGTGACTATATTTGATGTTGAGTATAATCTTACACCAACACCAACCGAAACTCCAACTCCAACTGAAACTCCAACACAAACTGAAACTCCAACACAAACTGAAACTCCAACACAAACTGATACTCCAACACAAACTCCTGGTCCATTCAAACCAAAAACTTATCAACAATTGAAAACTGTGGTGGATGCTTATTTTGCAACCAATACATCAACAGTTCAAACTTACGGTGAAATAAATACATGGGATGTAAGTTTAATAACAAATATGGTTGATTTGTTCAATGCAAAAGGTTCTGGTGACATTGATTTAAGTAACTGGGATGTAAGTAATGTAGCAAACATGACTCGTATGTTTCAACAATGTGGATTTACAAATATTAATTTAAGTAATTGGAATACATCATCGTGTATTTCGTTGCAGGAAATGTTCAGATGGAGCAGTAACTTAAAAACTATCAAAGGAATTGGTGATTGGGATGTTCAAAATGTTACAAGTATGAAATCGATGTTCTATTATTGCAGGAAAGTAAATGACAGCACAACACAGACTGACAGATTTACTTGGAAAAATTGGAACACACGAAGTTTACAAAACATGGATTCCATGCTTGCAAGTTGTGATAACCTTCATTTAAATAGCAACGCACACATGGATAATTGGGATGTAAGTAACGTAACAAACATGAATTTTCTTTTTTCAAATACTCCATCACTGAATTCTGCTGGAAATTTAAGTAAATGGTGTGTAGAAAATTTAACAACTCCTGCGAATTGGGTTTCAAATTCTGGATTTGCAAATAAATCATCTAGTCATCCCAGTTGGGGTCAACCATGTCCAACCCCAACACCAACACGTAGTCCAACTCCAGAACAATATCTTTATTCATTTTTCGTGACTGCTGAAAATGTAACTGGTTTATCAAGTGAAGTGATAAGTGAAATTGTAGGAGGTCCGTATATTAAAATGGGAGGAAGCATTGATGAAGGTGAAGATTATGTAAAATCAAACGGAGTCACAATATATCGTCCAACCGCATTTGGAGAAGTAAATGGTGAAGGTGTTTGGGGTATAGGAAATACGAGTATGGCTACAACCACTACAAATACTGGAACTACTAAACTAGACGGTGATCCATTTTATGATCGTGGTTGGAGATTTGTAAATTTTGTATACAAGAATATAGGTGAGGTGTAGGTCAATATCGATAAAATAACAAAATACTAAATACTTATATAAATGGGAAATCTCAAGGCAATCACATCTGAATCTGAATACAATGTAATAAGTAATGAACCGTGGGTTAATGGTAGAATTTATTTTTTAAAAAGTGATGCAGATGAAGGTGATATTTTATCAGTTACCGTTACCTTCATGGATAAAGATACATATTCTGAAACTCAAGGTGTCGTTGATTTAGAATTACCTAAAGTAAATGTATTAAACGGAAATCATTATTATTCGTTTCCAAGTGATATTATAGAATTATTCGGAGGATCATTCACTGCAACAACTCCAACACCCACTCCCGAGCAACCAACTCCGACTCCCGAGCAACCAACTCCGACTCCCGAGCAACCAACTCCGACTCCCGAGCAACCAACACCCACTCCCGAGCAACCAACACCCACTCCCGAGCAACCAACACCCACTCCCGAGCAACCAACTCCGACTCCCGAGCAACCAACTCCGACTCCTTTACAACCAACTCCGACTCCCGAGCAACCAACTCCGACTCCTTTACAACCAACTCCGACTCCCGAGCAACCAACTCCGACTCCCGAGCAACCAACTCCGACTCCTTTACAACCAACTCCGACTCC
>Ga0233426_10000080_pt1 | contig 104595 bp, 85 predicted proteins | sample SI_118_April2016_6_FD_179875 | JGI IMG/M metagenome (GOLD analysis project Ga0233426, IMG submission 179875) | Seawater microbial communities from Saanich Inlet, British Columbia, Canada - SI_118_April2016_10_MG | ecosystem: Environmental > Aquatic > Marine > Inlet | place: Canada: British...
GAATACCAAAAAAAGCATTGCACAGGCATTAAGTACGGTTGAAGAAATCCAGAATTTATCTGTTAAGAATAACAAGGAATTGGTCGTGTATTTGTCAATGGCATTTGGGAATCCTTATGGAGAAAATAATCATCCTGATATAGTAGCGGAACTTACTGAAAAACTACATCAACTAGAAGTTGGTATTGTTGCTTTATCTGATACGATTGGGGTTTCCAGTCCTACAAATATTGCACCACTTTTTAGTACATTAATACAAGAATACCCAAGTATAGAATTTGGAGCACATTTCCATACTACCCCTGATAAATGGGGGGAAAAAGTAGAGTCGTCCTACCAGAATGGTTGCAGAAGATTTGATGCTACCCTTAAAGGTTATGGCGGTTGCCCTATGGCAAAGGATGATTTGGTGGGGAATATGCCTACTGAAAAGTTAATCACTTATTTTACGGAGGATTTAGGATTGAATCCATTAGAACTAGAAAAGAGTTTGGATTTAAGTACTTCAGTTTTTAAATAAAAAACCCCTTCTTTTTACTTAAAAATAAAGGGTTTAGCCTGTATTTGTAGGCTAGGGGTTTTACGGATACGCCAATTTAAATTGCTTTTGTATCTTTCGGGCTTAAAATTTACAGATGTCAGATATAAAAGAAATTATAAAAGAATTGACGGAATTCAGGGATGCTAGAGAATGGGAGCAATTCCATAATCCTAAAGATTTAGCATTAGCATTGAACATAGAGGCTGGTGAGTTATTAGAAAATTACCTTTGGAAAGATTCCTCTGAAGCAGATGTAGAAAAAGTTAAGGAGGAACTTGCTGATGTATTGTCCTATGCATTTTTACTTGCTGAGAAGTATAATTTTGATGTTAAAGAAATTATACTTAATAAAATCAAATTAAACTCTAGTAAATATCCTATTGAAAAATCAAAAGGTACTGCTAAAAAGTATAATGAGTTATAATGCTAGATAATCAATTTGAGATACATAAATATAAGTTTGGTAAAGGCTTAAGTACTAAAATTGAGAATCTAAATGATGTGAAGAATTATTGGCCACTAGTATATATATTAAGTAGTGGTAAAATTAAGGAAGCTTATATTGGAGAGACAACAGATGCCCAAGCAAGAATGACTTCTCATTTAAAACACATTAACAAAAGTAAATTATCAGCTGTTCATTTAATTACTAGTAAGAAGTTTAATAAATCTGCAACTCTAGATATAGAATCAAATTTAATTAAATATTTTTCTGCAGATGGTCAATATGAATTAATGAATGCTAATATTGGTATTGCAAATCACAATTATTACCAGAAGGAGGAATTATATGAAGGTGTATTCTATTCCATTTGGAATGAGTTAAGGTCTAAAGGAATTGTAAAACATTCTCTAGAGTATATTAATAACTCAGATTTATTTAAATACTCACCTTATAAAAACTTAACTAGGGAACAAATTAGTGGATTGGAGACAATTATTGATAATTTACTAGATAATAATTTCAGGGATATCATAGTTGAGGGTGGTGCGGGGACTGGAAAAACAATTCTTGCAATATTTTTGTTTAAATTATTGAATACAAACAGTAAAGATTTTAATTTTAATGAGTTTGGTGATGAGGAGGATATCTTTATTGAAAAAGTAAGACAACTAAAAATTAAATACCCAAACCCAAAAATGGCATTAGTTGTACCTATGTCTTCATTTCGAGATACTTTAAAGAAAGTGTTTAGAAGTATTAAAGGGTTGTCAGCAAAAATGGTTGTAGGACCAGCTGAAGTATCTAAAACTACTTATGATATCATTTTAGTTGATGAATCACATAGACTTAGAAGAAGGGTTAATCTAGGAGCTTACTTTGGAGCTTTTGATAAAGCAGCAATACGATTAGGTATGGATAAAATGAATTCTAGCGAACTAGATTGGATTGTTAAGCAATCTAAAAAGACACTTTTATTTTATGATGAAAATCAGTCTATAAAACCTTCTGATTCTAAAAAAGTAGATTTTGATAAGTTAAAGTCTAATTCATCTACTAACATAATAAAATTAAAATCACAATTTAGAGTGAAGGGTGGTAATGGATATGTTGAATATATTAAGTCATTATTAGATTGCAGTCTTAAGTCAACTGAAAAATACTATTCTAAAGATTATGAGTTTTTACTTTTTAATTCCTTAGAAGATATGGTAGCAGAAATTAAGGATAAAAATGAGATTCACGACCTATCTAGATTAGTTGCTGGCTATTCCTGGCCTTGGATTTCAAATAAAGATAAGTCAAAATATGACATTAATATAGGTGATGTTTCTCTTAGATGGAATGGAACTAATAAAGATTGGATAAATTCTGAGAATGCAATTGATGAAGTTGGTTGTATACATACAACTCAAGGGTATGACTTAAATTACACTGGTATAATATTTGGAAACGAAATCTCATATGATAAAGTAAAAGATGAGATAATTATTAATAGTGATGAGTATTATGATAAAAATGGAAAGCAATCAATAAAGAATTTAGATGAGTTAAAATCATTCATTATTAATATTTATAAGACAATTATGCTTAGAGGTATTAGGGGGACTTATCTTTATATTTGTGATGATAATTTAAGGGAGTATTTCTCAAAACATATAGAAATATTTGAGAAGGAGGTTCAGCATAAAAAAATCTTATTATTAGATGAAGAGTTTGAAAATTCTATTCCATATTATGATTTGAAAATTGCTGCAGGTAGCTTTAGTGATGACCAGATTGCTGGCGTAACTAAGTATGTTGAAATGCCTGAAGATATAAACTTTTCTAGTGATTACTTTGCTTGCAAAGTCTTTGGTGAATCAATGAATAAAGTAATACCTAATGGTTCAGTTTGTTTATTTAAGAAGTATTATGGTGGTAGTAGAAATGGTGAAATTGTTTTAGTTGAAAGTTCCGGTATTCAAGATTCTGATTTTGGTTCAGGTTATACTATTAAGGAATATGAAAGCCTCAAATCATTAGACAATACTGGTGGGTGGAAACATTCTTCAATTAGGTTAAAGCCATTATCAGTTGATAAGTCATTTGAAAACATAAACCTTGTGGAGGACGAGTCAGTTTCATTAAATGTATTAGGGAAGTTTATAAGAGTCTTATAAATGAAACAACTCCTCATCCTACTATTTTCTGTACAGCTACTTACGGCACAACAACTAGTACAAACAGATATATTTGAGGTTTGCTATTCCACCAACAAGCAACAACCCCTTTGGCTAAGCTATGAAGTGGAGTGCCCAACAGGTGGGTTCAGCCGTAAAGGGTTAAACTTTAAAAAGGATGTTTCCTTTGATGGGATTACTTCCGATAATGCAGATTATTACAAAAATGTATGGGACAAAGGCCACCTAGCGCCAGCTGCTGATTTTAACTGTAGCTATGAAAAGCTAAGGGCAACTTTCACTTTTCTGAATTGTGCCTTGCAACACGAAAAACTCAATAGAGGTCCTTGGAAAAACTTGGAGAAATACGAAAGGAAACTTTCTGAACAATATAAAGTGCAGGTTAAGGTAGTGTTGGGGTTTGACGCCAACAGTTTGCTATTAGAAACTGGTGCCTTGGTGCCTTCCTATTTTGTAAAAATACTTAGCTATAATAATAGGGTTGAGGTCTATCGTTTCCCAAATGATATAAGCGTGTGGCATACTCACTTTAAGGATTATTTAATACAGGATGACTACCCAATAATTGAGGGCTGCACAGAAGTATATAATCGCTAATAAGTAATCTTTTCGGCTAGTATTTATTTTAAATCAAAAACTAGTAATTATAAACCTATTTTCATTTTCTTTTTCTATTTTTACCCCAAGTTTAGTACACTATTTTAGTGTAAAAGGGAATGAGGTGTGAATCCTCAACTTTACCAGAAGCTGTAAAGTCCGTAAATTTTTGGAAACTACATTGCCACTGTTTTAATTAATGGGAAGGCCATTCCAAAAGGACCAAGTCAGAAGACCTGCTAAATGAAACAAAACTGAATCGTTTCTGGATAAAACGGTAGGGGGAATGAAACAGACTTTAGCATACATATTATTCTTTTTGGGCTTTGTGCATATTGCACTAGGGCAAACCGTTATGGATACTGTTAATCTGCCAGAAGTGAAGTTGCAACATAGCCGCTTGCAAACCCACTCCATAGGTACGGATATTGAAGTGCTTAGTCCTGAGTTAATAGGAGAGTCCTCCAGCCAGCAACTATCCGATTGCATTGCCAATCATTCCTCAGTTTATATAAAGCAGTATGGGGCACTTGCTACTCCTACTTTTAGGGGTACATCTAGCTCGCACACTTTAGTACTTTGGAATGGGATTCCGCTAAACTCAATTGCCAATGGCTTATTGGATTTTTCTATTAATCCCGTACAGGGTTTTGAAAAGATAGCTATCGTACATGGTGGAGATGCTTCCGTGTTTGGTTCGGGTGCTATGGGTGGAAGTATTCACCTTAACTCTATTCCTGATTTTAAGAATCAAAAGGAAATAAAATTAACGAGCGAACAAGGAAGTTATGGGCTGTTAAGCCAAGGGATAAGCCTAAAGCACAGTACGGATAAACTGGCCTTTAACCTGTCGCTTACAACCCTAGCGGATGAAAATACTTTTGAATACATAAATACCACTCAGATGGGGCATCCTACAGTAGTGAATAACTATGGAAAGATAGAATCAAAATCAGGGAAACTAAACCTTGCTTACAAATACGATAACACAACAAAATTTGCAGTGGCTTACTGGGGTTCAGCTAATGATAGGGAAGTGCCGCAAAATATGACAACTCCTTTTTCGGATGCAAAACAGTACGACAACACAAACAACTTACTCCTTAGTGCTACTCATTTTTTTACAGATGGAGTAATCACTTTGAAAAGGGCTTTCCTTGAAGAAGATTTCCGGTATACCGAGCACCTAAAAAATATTGATAGCCAGTACCTAACTAATAGTAATATCACGGATGTGGATGTTAAAATTAACAAGGGCGGTTTCCTTTATAACCTAGGAGGGAACTTTACAAAGCAGTCCGTAATCAATAATAATTATAGGGATAGCAGGCAGCTGGAAAAGCAAAGTGCTATCTTTTCATCCGTGCAGTACAATTATGATTTCCTGAGTATGAATACTGTATTGCGTAAGCAGTGGCAAACTACTTTTTCCGTGCCACTTATTCCTAGTCTGGCATTTTCTGCTGACATCACTAAACAGCTTAGTATTCGTTTTAAATACAACAGGAATTTCCGATCTCCTACCTTTAACGATAGGTTTTGGGCAGGAGCAGGGGCGAATGGTAATCCTAACTTAACTCCTGAGGATGCTTGGAACAAAGAGTTTGGTTTTGATTTAAGTAGTCGCTATTTTAATTTTAGTGCTACTGCTTATACCTTGAATATCTCTGATATGATACTCTGGCAACAAATGGATAATGGCAGTTGGATGCCCAACAACATAAAGCAAGTTTGGAGCAGAGGGCTAGAGACAAGCTTGAAAGTTCAAACTAAAAACTTAAGCATTATTGGGAATTATGCATTTACCAAATCCACCAATGAAATAGCGACCGATCCTTTGGATATTTCAGTAGGTGAGCAGCTGAGGTATGTTCCTTTGCATAAGGGGGGTGTTGCCTTTATAGTAAAGGAGAGTGACTTTGCCTTTATAGTAAATCAAAATTATACCGGGGAAGTTATTACTTCTCATGGTGCTTTGGAAAACAAGACTTTACCTTACTTTATCTTAACCGATATTGCTATTACCTATTCTCCTGACTTTATTCCTGTAAGCATCAAGGGTAAGGTTAAAAACCTAATGGATAAAAGCTATACTACTTATCAGAATTACCCTAACCCAGGGAGAGAATTATTATTAACACTAAATTATTCAATTAACTAAATTAAAACAAAAACAAATATAAAGATGAATGTAAGAAAAATCGGAATGCTAGCAATGGTAATTACTGTTATTACATCTTGTAAAAAAGATCAAGTAATTGATGATGGAGGGGTAGTTGTTCCTGGAAATTATGAAAATGGTTATTTTGTAACTAATGAAGGGAATTTTGGAACTGGTAATGGTTCCATCTCTTTCGTTACTAATGAAGGTACAGTTGAAAATGCTGTATTTGAATCTGTAAATTCTTTTGTATTTGGGGATGTTGTTCAGTCAATGAATATTATTGGTACTAATGCTTATGTTTTAGTGAATGGTTCTGCTAAAATTGAAGTGGCTACTATTGCTGATATGAAATCAGTTGCTACTATTGATGTTGTTTCTCCTAGATTTATAGCTAAGGTTTCAGATACTAAGGCTTATGTAACTGATTGGGGAATTAATGGGGTTCAGGTGATTGATTTAGCTGCAAATACGGTAACATCTACTATTTCTTGTGGTACAGGCCCAGAAGGAATTGCAGTAAGTAATGGTTTTGCTTATGTATGTAATGTTGGTGTTTGGGGATTAGATTCTACTGTTACTATCATAAATACTACTACTGATGCTGTAGTTACTACTTTAACGGTTGGTGATAAGCCTAATTCTGCTGTAGTGGATATTAATGGTGCTGTTTGGGTGCTTACGGGTGGATATACTGAGTATGATGCTGCTTGGAATATTGTTTCTGAAACTGCTGGTAACCTTGTTAAAATTGTTGGGAATACTATTGAGGCTACTTATGCTTTTAGTGTAGGTAATCATCCTGAGGATTTAGTAATTAATGATGCAGGAACTACTTTGTATTATAGTGATGGTAGCTGGAGTAAAGCTGTTTATTCTTTTCAGATTTCTGATACTGATTTATCATCAACACCAGTAATTAATAAGAGTTTCTATGGTTTAGGTTCTGCAAATGGATATATTTACGGGACAGATGCTGTGGATTATACTCAACAAGGTTGGTCGTTCAGATGTTCTACTGATGGGTCAGTTATAGATTCTGTTCAAGTAGGTGTGATTCCTGGAGGATATTGCTTCAATTAATCTGAACAGATAAGATTTAAATTTAAAGATGGAGGCATTTGCCTCCCTTTTTTTATCTTTACCGAAAATTAGACTATGAAATTTTATATTTATTTATTTTTACTTTTAACTATTGTTTCATCTTGTAAAGAAGAAACGGAAGACACTCCTGTTTTAGCAAATAACTATGGAAGTGGTTATTATTTTGCTACTGATAATGGTGTAAGTTATTTAGATTCTTCTCTTACAAGTTTTGTTCCAAAAAATCAGATTTTTAAAGAGGTAAATGGAAGTAGTATTTCGAATGTGAATAGAATTAAGTTTCAAGGCACAAAAGCATATATTGCAACTGAGAATAGTTTTTACTCAGTAAATATTGAGACTTTTGGTTTAAAAGGTGAAGCAACTGGTTTTAAAAATTTAGTTGATTTTGATTTTGTTGCTTTAGGAAGAATTTTTGCAGTAGATAAAGAAGATTCAAAAGTAAAAGTTATTGATATTGATAGAATGGAAATCATTTCTGATATAGAAACAGGAGACAGTACAAGTCCTGTGTTCGTCCTTGGAAGTTGGTATCGTTCAATTGTTTTAAATGGGGGTGCAGAGCCCGATTCTTTAAAAGATTCGACTATTATAGCGATAGATTATAGAGATGAACTTGAGCCAATTGCAGATTTTATGGGTAGCTTGTTTATAGGAGAGAATCCTAATTCAGCTGTAAATATTAACAGCATGAATATTCTTTGTAAGGGTATTTATGACCCTAATGACCTTACAACTAAAACTACAGCTACACTTGTTAAAATTGACCCTTGGGATTTAGATATTGAAGGAAATACTAATCTTAATGGGATTTATAATGCTCAAAATCTTGTTTCTAATGATGATGATACTAAATATTACTTTACTGCTGAGAATGGTATTTATCAAATGAATACCAATGGTAGTTCTGTTTCTTTAATTGATCCAATAGTTTCTGATATTTTGTATTTTCTAGATGAAGAATATTTTGTATTTACTACAGATACGACACCTCCAAATGTATTAAATAGGAATGTCCTATTTGTTAATGACACTCAAAATGACCCAAGTATTGTTTACAAGTATAACTTAGATTTAAATGCATTTACTGATACATTAATTTTTGATGGAAATGTAAGAGATGTTAATTGCTATCAGTGAAATATTTAAAGGCTAAGCTATTTAGAAGAGTTTATATTATTTTCTGCATTATATTGGGGATTTTAGCTCCAGTTTATTGTTGGTATTTACGCCCTGGATTTAATCCAATGGAAAAACCGCTATCTGATTTTGGAATACAAGAACCAACTTGGCTATTATGGAACTCAACTTTGGTATTTTTAGCAATTGGAATTTTCCTAAACGCGTATACTGCATTACGATTTTATTTTAAAAAAAGGAGATACCGCTATCCTCTTAAGGTACTTTTGATTGTTTCTTCTTTCTCATTATTTTTCACTGCTACTATTCCTATGGATTATGAGATATTTCATAGAATTCCTGCATTCCTTTTCTTTTTTACTTATAATCTGTTTGTGTTTTTATTTGGTTTATTCCGATCATTTCAACAGATTAGAGCAGGTGTTCTGTCTATTTTTATTGGACTTGCAATGATATTTTCATTATTACTTCTATTGCCTTTTAAATCTTATGGAGTGTTTGAGATTTTTTATTTTACTTTAATTCTACTATGGAATATTCATTTTCTATTTACAAGAATGAAGGAAGAAGGTATGAAAAGTAATAAAGAAGGTTTCTTAAAGTTTTTTCAATAGTTCTCTATATAGTTTTACCATAGATTCAATATCCTTTTTATGTACTTTTTCATTAGGAGAATGAACATTGTCTTCTGGAGCGCCAACAAAACACCAGTCCCAAGGATAATCACTCTTTTGCAATCCATTTCCATCACTTCCTCCAGCATCTTCTACTTCTAATTGAAAAGGAATATTACTTTGTTGAGCAATCTTCACAATTCTATTTACATAAGATTTTCTAGGGACTCCACTATCTCTTAATGAAATGGCACAACCTTTTCCGTGTTTAACTCCTTCAGTTATCCAAGTGATGTCAGAAATAAGCGCTTGCATTACCCCATATTTTTCTTGAATAAACTTCCCTAAATATCCAACTGAACCTCCACCATGCTCCTCCCATGATGAAAATACTATAATCCCATTTTCAAGAGTTTTTGCTACTTCTAACGCATTCCAAACCCCTAATCTGTTATCCATATAGCAAGATTGTACAAATTCTTCAGAGTCTCTAAAGTCTACCTTAAAAGTAAGTGAAGTTCCTCTTTCAATATCTCTATCAAAATCAACAAATAGTTTGTCGTCCTTTTTAATTATTTTCCCTTCTATTTCCCCTTCACTATCAGTTCCGACCAAAATAATTCCTTCAGTAGTAACAGGCCCTCCAATTTTCACAATTTCATTATTGTATTTTACTGTAAACCCAATAGAATCTAAATGTGCGAAAATTGCTGTTGTGGGTTTTCCGAAAACTAAAATTAAATTATCTTGAAAACCTTTTCCATAATGTAGAGTTGGTTTTATTTTCCAGTTGTTTTGATTTCTCTCAATATATTGTAATAAAAATTCTGTCATTGCAAATTCTTCTCCTGCAGGAGCATGAATTTCGCACATTTGTTTTAATAATTTCATTATACAGTTTTTAGATATTTAATTGTTAACTCGTAATTTTTTTTGAAAGTTTCTACTACTTCTTCTGATTTACTTTTTGCGACTGCAAATATAAGATTACATTCTATTTGAAAGTCAGTATTTACTACTTCTAAATTGTATTCTTTTACTAACCTCATTACCTCATTCATCTGAGGGTATTTAAAACTTACAGCAAATTGTTCTTTTATTATTTTTGTGATTATTTCAGAGTTACTTATAGCATCTAATGCGGCAGTTTTATATGAACGAATTAATCCAGGAACTCCCAATTTTACTCCTCCAAAATAACGAACAACTACAATTAGTATATTTGTTAAGTCATTCGATAGAATCTGTCCTAAAATTGGTTTTCCTGCAGTTGATGAAGGTTCTCCGTCATCATTTGCTCTCTGTGCTGATTTATCAGGTTTTAAGATGTATGCATAACAATGGTGTCTAGCGGAATGCTCTAATTTTTTTACTTCCTCTAGTTTTTCTTTTACATTTTCTTCTGAATGAACAGGGAAGGAGTAAGCTATAAATTTACTTCCCTTCTCTTTGTAAACCCCTGTTGTAGCAGATTTTATTTCTTTGTATTTATCCGAAAACATTAGAAAGAAAAGATATAAATTGCACAAATAGAAAGTAAAATCCCAATCCAGTTAGATTTGCTTAATTTTTCTTTAAATAGTAACATTCCTATTAAACTAGAACTTACAACAACCCCCATACTTACTAGAGGAAAAACTATTGATGAGTTAAGATTTGGATCTCCTAAAGCTCTTAAAAAGAAAAGTAGAGAAAAGAAGTTTGGAACTCCAAATACAAATCCCCAAAAAATACTTTTAAATTGAAAAGGAATTTTTGTTTTTAGGGATTTCCCTGTATGAATAATAATTCCGCTAACTGATGCTACAAAAAACAATACCATAAAGAATAAATATCCACCTTCATCAGGGAATTTCTGTGCAAAATCATTAAAGACGGAATCTGAAATTCCTTGCCCGACAAATACTAGAATGATTAACCATAAATACTTTTTATTAAAACTTAGTTTTCCTCCCTTAGTTGATGATAAATATATTCCTACAAGAGCTAAAAAGAATGCAATTCCTTTCAGATAAGTAAATGTATCTCCATATAAAAGTATTGCTATAGATACTGGAATGATTAAGCTCATTTTGTTTGCAACAGTTGTAATTGCAATCCCTACTTTTTGTATTCCATAAGCATAAAAATTAAATACAACAATAAAAAGTGTACCAATAATAATTGCATGATATAACCAAGCTGAATTAATGATTTGTTCTAGTGAGAAATCTTGTTCTAAAAAAAAGTAGGCACAACTTCCTGCAGTAATATAATTAAAAATCAATCCTTGTAGATTGTCGACTTTGTACTTTTCGAACATTTTAAAAACAATAATTAAAATATTGAAGAGGAGAATGGTGTAAATTATGTTATACATATAAGATTTTAAATCTATCACCTCCAGTTTCATCTTCTGAGATTATTTCTCCTTCTATGGCTGGAGGTTTTACTCCTTCAGTTAGTGTTTTGTTTGTCGTGAAAATTCGTGCTTCATCCCATAAGTTTTTATCAATAAAGGATTGTAAGGTTATTGTTCCTCCTTCAATAATTATAGACTGAATATTTTGTTTATGTAATTCTTGTAAAATATTTTTAGTCAAATTGTTAAAGTTAATTTTAATGTAATTATTTGAATTGTTTTCCTCTGATTTTAGTTGATTAAAAACAATAGTTTTTGCATCATTATTAAAAAGATTGAAATCAGCTGAAAGTTTCAAATCTTTGTCAATTACAATCCTAATTGGGTTACTTCCTTCAACTTCACGAACAGTTAGTGAAGGGTTATCCTTTTCTGCAGTAATCCTACCCACTAAAATTGCATCTTCTTCTGCTCTCCATTTGTGCGCTAATTTCTTTGATTCACTAGAAGTCATCCAAAAAGGTTTTGTCTGATTTTTTGGAGCAATAAATCTATCTTTACTTTCAGCCCATTTCAGAATAATATAGGGTCTTTTCTTCTCATGAAAAGTAAAAAATCGTTTGTTTAATTCTCTACTTTCATTTTCTAAAACACCAACTTTCACATCAATTCCAACACTTCTCATTCTTTCAATTCCTTTTCCGGAAACTTCAGAGAAAGTATCAACACATCCGATAACAACTTCTGGTATTTTATTTTGAATTATCAAATCAGAACAGGGAGGGGTTTTTCCAAAATGAGCGCATGGTTCCAAATTTACATAAAGTGTAGATTTTAAAAGTAAACTCTTGTCCTTTACGCTATTAATTGCATTTACTTCTGCATGATGAGAACCATATTTTTCATGATATCCTTCACCAATAATCTTGTTATTATAAACAATAACTGAGCCCACCATTGGGTTTGGAGATGCACAGCCCATTGCTTTGTTGGCTAACTCAATACATCTTTGCATAAAAAACTCTTCATTTTGCATGCCTCAAAAATAGCAAAATGAATACATTTGTAGCATGGAAAAAGTCAGCAATATTTTAAGCTATTTTAGGGAAGAACTTTCTGCTGTTGCTGATGAACGTGAAATCACCTCATGGTATTATATTTCTATGAAGTATTTACTAGTTTACAATCGTTCGGATTGCATAATTAATTCTAATCAAGTATTAAATAAAAGTCAACTAAGTAAGATAAAGCAAATAGTTGCGGAGTTGAAGACTCATAAGCCTATACAGTACATTCTTGGGAAAACAGAATTTTATGGCTTAAAAATCAAGGTAAATGAACATACTTTAATTCCTAGGCCAGAAACGGAACAATTGGTGGATTGGATTTTGAAAGAGAATTTTGTTGCTGCTTTAGATATTGGAACTGGAAGTGGGTGTATTCCAATTGCTTTGGCAAAGCATAAAGACGCTAAGGTTCTAGCTATTGATGTTTCTGAAGATGCTTTGCTAATTGCTGAAGAAAACGCAAAAAATAATGAGGTAGAAATTGATTTTATTCATCAAGATATTTTACAAACTAACTATTTGCAAAAAGTTGATTTAATAGTTAGTAATCCTCCTTATGTTTTGGAATCTGAAAAGGAAAAAATGCAAGAAAATGTTCTTGATTATGAGCCTGAATTAGCACTTTTTGTTGAAGATAAAAATCCTTTAATATTTTATAAAAAAATTGCAAGTTTAGCTTTTAATTTTCTTAATGAAAATGGAAAATTATTCTTTGAAATTAACGCAAAATTTGGTAAAGAAACAATTGAAATGCTTGCCGATATTGGATTTGTTAATATTGAGTTGAAAAAAGACATGAACGATAAGGATAGAATGATAAAAGCAATAAAGAAATAGTTATTTTTGAATAGAAAAATCATCAAAATTATGATAACAAAAGAAGAAGTATTAGATGTGCAAAAGCAATGGTCAGACGGCTTATTAAAAATTGTAGCAAAACATCAAAATAATGAAGATTTTACATCTGAAGCATCTGGTTTTATTGATGAACTTTATGCCTATGGTTATGGAGAGGTTTTGTTTAAGCCAACTCTAGCAACTGATGTTCAGTTTAGATTAAACAAAGCGGCTGCACTATCTTATTTTGTCGCAGGAAATCCTGGTTTTTCAGAGGATAAAGGTTTTGCATTAAAAGGCTGGACTAATGTAAGGTGGGAGAATTCAGCTATAAAGCTTGAAGAAAATTTTGCTTTTGCAATGGGTAACTATTACTTTGGAAATTCGGATGGAGAGATAAAAGTTGAGTTTTCATTTGCTTATAAAAAAGACAATAACGGAAAGCTTAACATTATTTTGCATGACTCTCATTTTCCTTATCAAAAATAAATGAAAATTAAAGAAAGAATAGATCTTCTTAGAAAGGAGTTGGCTGAGTATAATCATTCGTATTATGTTTTAGATACTTCCATAATTTCTGATTTTGAGTTTGACAAGCTATTACAAGAGCTTGTTAAATTAGAAGATGAAAATCCAGAATTTTTTGATGCAACATCCCCAACACAAAGAGTGGGTGGTGGAGTTATTGATGGATTTAAAACTGTAGCACATAAATACAGAATGCTCTCTTTAGGAAATACATATTCAGAAGAAGATTTACATGATTTTGATACAAGATTACATAAACTAACGGATCAAGAAATAGAATATGTATGCGAATTAAAATATGATGGAGTTTCCGTCAGTTTAACTTATGAAAATGGGGATTTAACTCAAGCGCTTACTAGAGGAGATGGAACCCAAGGTGATGATGTAACTGCAAATGTTAGAACTATAAAAAGCATTCCTTTAAAATTGAAAGGAGATTATCCTGCAAATTTTGAAATTAGAGGTGAAATTTTTATTCCGATTAAAGGTTTAGAGAAAATGAATAAGCTAAGGACTGAAGAAGGCTTAGAGCCTTATAAAAACCCTAGAAACACTGCATCTGGGAGTTTAAAGTTGCTTGATGCAAATGAAGTTTCTAAAAGACCATTAGATTGCTATTTGTATTATCTTATAGGAGAAGATTTACCTTCAACTAATCATTATGAAAATCTGCAAAAAGCTAGAGATTGGGGCTTTAAAATCCCAAATGAAATAGAAAAACATAGTAATGTAGAAAATGTTTTAAAATTCATTAATAAATGGGATGAGGATCGCCATGGTTTACCTTATGAAATAGATGGAATTGTAATAAAAGTAAATGACACTAATTTGCAAGAGGAAATGGGTTTCACGGCAAAATCACCAAGGTGGGCTATTTCTTATAAGTTTAAAGCAGAACAAGTTATAACTATCTTAAATAAAATTACTTATCAAGTAGGTAGGACTGGTGCGATAACGCCTGTTGCTAACTTAGAGCCTGTTCAGCTTGCTGGAACTACTGTAAAAAGAGCTTCCTTGCATAATGCTGATCAGATTGCAAAATTAGATATTAGAGAAGGAGATAAGGTTTATGTTGAGAAGGGAGGTGAGATTATTCCAAAGGTTGTAGGAGTAGAGCTAAAGGATAGAGATTTATTTTCTCAATCAACTGAATATATTGCTAATTGCCCATCTTGTAATACTGAGCTTGTGCGTAAAGAAGGTGATGCTAAGCATTATTGTCCTAATGCAGAGAGTTGTCCTACTCAGATTAAAGGTAAATTTGAGCATTTTATCAGTAGAAAAGCAATGGATATTGATGGGCTTGGAGGAGAAACGATTGAGCTTTTAATTAATGAGGGTTTAATAAAAGAAATCTCTGATTTATATCATTTAAAAAAGGAGGATTTATTGCCTTTAGAAAGAATGGCTGAAAAATCAGTTGAGAACTTGTTTATAGGAGTGGGGCAATCAAAACTAATCCCTTTTGAAAGAGTTTTATTCGGACTTGGAGTCAGATTTGTTGGAGAAACAGTAGCAAAAGTATTAGCAAAGCATTTTAAAACGATTGATAATATAATTGATACAGATATTGAAACCTTAATTGCAGTTGATGAGATAGGTGATAAGATTGCCGAAAGTGTTGTGAACTATTTTTCAATTGAGGAGAATTTAAAGCTGATAAATAATTTAAAAGAAAGTGGCTTGCAATTCGTGTCTACTATTGAGGATACAACCAAATCATCAAACTTAAATGGAATGAAAATTGTAGTGTCAGGAGTTTTTAATCAAAATAGTAGGGCTGAATACAAGAAAATGATTGAAGAACATGGTGGGAAAAATGTAAGTTCTATCTCCAAAAACACTACTTTTGTTCTGGCTGGAGAGAATATGGGGCCGAGCAAAAAGCAAAAGGCAGAAGATTTGAAGATACCTCTAGTTAATGAAGATGAATTTTTAGCAAAAATAGATTAATGCAGTTTATTGAGGATTTTAAACAAAAAGTAGGAAAGTGGGTTTTTCAAAGGGAATTGAAAACCAATAAAAGAACAAAGGAAGTTTGCAACTTGGATAACGCCCAATCAATTGGAATTTTATATGATGCAACATCAGAAGAGCAGATAAAAATTATTAAACCTTTTGTGTCCTATTTCTTTGATTTAAAGAAGGATGTAAAGGCACTTGGCTATGTTAATTCTAAGCAATTATCATTTCATCATACTCCAAAATTGCAATATGATTTCTTTTATCAAAAGGACCTAAATTGGTATTATAAACCTCAGAATTATATAATTGATAATTTTGTAAAAAAAGAATATGATATCCTTATCAATTTATGTGATAGCAGTATAATCCCTATTAAATATTTGGTAGCAAGTTCAATCGCACATTTCAAGATAGGAATACATGAGGAAAATTATGAAATTTATGATTTGATGATTTCCTTAAAAGATGATAAAAGCATGGAAAAACTCATGCATGAAATTAAACATTATATCAATTTAATAAATAAGTAAATGGATAAAATTAAAGGAACAGGAGTTGCATTAGTCACTCCTTTTAATGAGGATAAATCAGTAGATTACAAAGGGTTAGAAAATTTACTTAATCATGTAATTGATGGCGGAATAGATTATTTAGTTTTGATGGGGACAACTGGGGAAAGCGTTACTTTGAGTAAAGGAGAAAAGGTAGCAGTTGTTGACTTTTGCAAGAAGATAAATAATAGTAGAATTCCTGTTGTTTTGGGAATTGGGGGCAATAATACCATGCAAGTTGTTGAGGATATAAAATCAGCTAACCTTGATGGGATAGATGCAATTTTATCTGTTTCTCCTGCTTATAATAAACCTTCACAAGAAGGAATTTATCAGCATTATAAGATGATATCAGGAAATTGCCCTTTACCTATTATTGTTTATAATGTTCCTGGCAGAACTGCTTCAAATCTTAGTGCAGAAACTACTGTAAGACTGGCAAATGATTTTGAAAATATAGTAGCTGTGAAAGAGGCTTCAGGTGATATGGATCAAATAATGAAAATTATTAAAAATAAACCTTCTGATTTTGTGGTGCTTTCAGGAGATGATGGACTTACTTTACCAATGATACATATGGGAGCTGAGGGAGTTATTTCAGTTATTGGGCAGTCGCATCCTAAGGAATTTTCTGATATGGTGTCTTTTGGACTTTCAGGAAATCAAGAAATCGCAAATCAGTTGCATAATAAGTTGTATGATTTTTATGTTCCCTTATATGCTGAGGGAAATCCTGTAGGAATAAAGGCTTGTTTGGAGCTTTTAGGAATTTGTAAAAGTCAAGTGAGATTGCCACTTGTTGAAGCGAGTGATACAATAAAAAATGAGCTTAAAAGTTTGATGAACTAATGAAAAATCTAATTCTAATAATTATGTCACTATTTACCTTTACTACTACTAATGCGCAAGAATCAATTTATGATATAGAAATCAATGATATTAGCGGGAATCCTATAGATTTAAAACAGTTTAGAGGAAAGCATATCTTATTTGTTAATGTGGCTTCTGAGTGTGGTTTTACACCACAATATGCTGGTTTAGAAGAATTGCATCAGCAGTTTAAAGAGAATTTAGTTGTGATTGGCTTGCCTTGTAATCAATTTGGAGGGCAAGAACCAGGGACTGAAAAAGAGGTACAGCAGTTTTGTACTAAAAACTTTGGTGTTAGCTTTTTATTGACTGAAAAAATTGAGGTGAAAGGAGAGGGTAAACATCAACTTTATAACTGGTTAACAGATAAAAAGAAAAACGGAAAGTCCAGTTCTTCAGTAAAATGGAATTTTCAAAAATATGTAGTAGATGAAAAAGGAGAGTTTGTCAACTACTTTTACTCCACTACAAAGCCAATGAGTCCAAAAATCACCTCATTACTAGAGCAATAAATTCAAATTATTGCAGTTTACTAGATAGAAAAATAATTTAGGAATATCCAATTATACCATTTATCTTTGCCCCATTAAAATTATGATGAGAAAAATATTACAAATATTATTAATTACTTTAGTCTTTACTTCTTGTGGAGAATATCAGAAAGTACTAAAGAGTGATGACTACAACTATAAATACGAAAAAGCAGTTTCCTATTATGAGGCAGAACAATACAATAGGGCAATGCCATTATTTAATGAATTGTCAACTGCTTTAAGAGGGACTTCAAAAATGCAAGAAGTTGCTTATTATTACGCTTATTGTAATTATGTTACTGGAGATTATTTAACTGCAGCTTATCTGTTTAGAAATTTCTCTATCAATTACCCAAGTAGTAAGCATACGGAAGAATGTGCTTTTATGGTAGCTCAGTGTTATTATAATGAAACTCCTGTTTATTCTTTGGATGCTACAAATAACTATAAAACAATCAAAGAGTTACAATCTTTTATTGATAGATACCCTGTTAGTGATAGGGTAGAAAAGTGCAATACTCTTATGGATGAATTGAGGTTTGTGCTTTCAAAAAAAGCGTTTGAAAATGCTAAACAATATTACATTACTGAAAATTATAAATCTGCAATCATTGCTTTGGATAATGTGCTAATTGACTTTCCCTCTTATGATAATAGAGAAGAAGTTCATTTTTTAATTGTAAAATCATCTTACTCATTAGCAATTAACAGTATCAGCAATAAGGTAGAGGAGAGGTTAAAATCTACTCTTGATGCATATTCGCAATTTGAAGATAATTACCCTAAAAGTGAATTTTTAGAAGATTTAAAAAATACATATAATAAAACAATACAATCATTAACCGAATTAAAAGAAAATAAAAATGAAATTTAAAAAGACAGGAGCACAAAAATCTACTATTACAAGAAATGTAGATGATTTTGTAGCAAAAACTGACAACATCTTTCATGCAGTATCAGTTATGGCTAAAAGGTCATCACAAGTAAATGAGAAAATGAAGGAAGAATTATTGTCAAAACTTGAAGAATTTGCAATTACACAAGAGCAGTTAGATGAAGTTTTTGAAAATCAAGAGCAAATTGCTGTTTCAAAGTTTTATGAGAGCTTGCCAAAGCCTTGGGCTATTGCAATGAAAGAATTATTGAATGATGAACTTTATATGAGAGATGCAAACGCATCAGAAGATGAAGATTCAAACACAGATGCTTAAAGGAAAAAAAGTATTATTAGGAGTAACGGCTAGTATTGCAGCTTATAAAACTGTAGAACTAGTTCGTTTATTCAAAAAAGCAGGAGCTTCAGTTCGAGTTATTCAAACTGAGGCTTCTTTGCATTTTGTTGCTCCATTAACGCTTTCTACTTTGTCAGATAATCCTGTCTTATCAAGAATGGTGAATAAGGATACTGAGATGTGGAATAGCCATGTAGAAATTGGTTTATGGGCAGATTTTATGGTGATTGCTCCTTTAACGGCAAATACTATGGCTAAAATAGCTACAGGGGAGGCGGATAATTTACTTTTAACAACATATCTATCGGCAAAGTGTCAAGTTTATTTTGCTCCGGCAATGGATTTAGACATGTATAAACACCCTTCAACTTCAGAAAATATTGAAAAATTACAGTCATTTGGTAATAAGTTGATTCCATCTGGATTTGGGGAATTAGCAAGTGGCTTAGTAGGTGAAGGTAGAATGGCTGAGCCTTCAGAAATTATCGAACATATTATTTCTGATTTATCTTCAGATTTACCTTTTACGGATAAGAAAATTTTAATTACAGCAGGTCCTACTTATGAAGCTATTGATCCTGTTCGTTTTATAGGGAATCGTTCTTCAGGAAAAATGGGAATAGCACTTGCTTTAGAATGTGCTGATAAAGGTGCAGATATTGAACTTGTTTTAGGTCCTACTCATTTAGAGTGTAAGCATTCAAATATTAACATTTCAAGAGTAGAATCTGCAGATGAAATGTATAAAGTAGTTTCATCTAAGTTTAAAAATTCTGATATATCAATTTTTGCAGCAGCTGTTTCTGATTATACTTTAAATGAAGTGGCTAAGAATAAAATAAAGAAAATAGGAGATAGCTTAACAATTGACTTATCAAAAACAACTGATATTTTATCTGAAATGGGAAATAGCAAGAAAGACAATCAGTTTGTTGTTGGTTTTGCTTTAGAAACAGAAAATGAATTTGAGAATGCTAAATTAAAGTTGGAAAGAAAAAATCTTGATATGATTGTTTTAAACTCATTAAATAATAAGGGTGCTGGATTTGAACATAATACTAATCAGGTTACAATAATTGATAAGCAAAATAATATCAAGAATTTTGAGTTGAAAGATAAGATAGAAGTGGCAAAAGATATTATACAACAAATTATTGAATTGAGTTAATGAAAAAAATCATCTTATATCTTCTTGTTATTGGGTTTGCTGTAAATGTAAATGCGCAAGAATTACTTTGCAATATTAGAGTAAACTCATCTCAAGTTCAAACTAGTGATAGAAAGGTGTTTCAGACCATGCAAACAGCTATTTATGAGTTTGTTAATAATAAGAAATGGACAACTACAAATGTGCAGAATGAAGAGCGAATTGAATGCACAATAATGATCAACATTAGTAAACAAATTTCTAATGATGAGTTTGAAGGATCAATTCAAATACAAAGTACTAGACCAATTTTTGGTACTTCATACAAATCAACTTTATTCAATTATTTAGACAATAACTTCAGGTTTAAATATGTTGAATATCAATCTTTAGAGTTTTCTGACGCTACTCATATGTCAAATTTAACCTCAGTCTTGGCTTTCTATGTAAACATTATTTTAGGTTTAGATTATGCAACTTTTTCTGAAGAAGGAGGGAATGAATATTTTAATATAGCTCAAAGAATTGTAAGTAATGCTCAAAACGCTCCAGAGCCAGGGTGGAAGGCATTTGAGAGTGATAAAAACAGATATTGGTTAGCACAGGATTTAATGGATTCAAGGTATAGTGACTTTCATATGTGTATGTACCGATACCATAGATCTGGCTTGGATAAATTAGCTGAAGAACCAGATGATGCTCGATATGAAATTACTGAGTCAATTGAAAGCTTAAAAAGTATTTATAGAAATAATCCATCTGCATTTATCTTAAAGGTTTTCTTTGATGCAAAATCAGATGAGATAATAAAAATTTATTCTGAGGCTTTCCCTAATGAAAAAGCAAGAATTGTTAAAACTCTTGCTGAAATAGATCCAGCAAATTCTTCAGACTATCAAGCTATTACTCAATCTTCAGAAGGAGGAAGATGATAAAAAGTCTGCACATTAGTGATTATGCTTTATTAAAAAATGTAAGTATAGATTTTACTGATGGGTTTACAGTGGTTTCAGGAGAAACTGGTGCTGGAAAATCTATTATGCTTGATGCTTTATCCTTACTTTTAGGGAAAAGAGTTGAGCGTTTTTCTACTGAAGAAAATACTCCTAAAAGTATTATTGAAGGGATATTTAAAGTTGATAAATCAAAACAAAGTTTTTTTATTGAAAATGATTTAGATTTTGAAGAAGAAACTCTTGTCAGGAGAGAAATAAATTCAAATGGGAAAAGTAGAGCTTTTATAAATGATACCCCAGTTTTGTTAAATGTATTAACTGCTTTTGGTAAGCAAATTATTGAAATTCATGCTCAGCACCAATCCGTTCTACTAAAAGAGGAATCATCTCAATTTATTTTGCTTGATGATATTGCTAAATCAGAAAAAGAACTAGAAAAATACCGTTATGAATTACAAAAATATAGTGAACTAAAATCAGAGTTAAATCTGATTAAAAAATCTGGAAGTTTATCAGAGTCAGAATTAGAGTTTTTAAATTTTCAATTAGATGAATTGACTTCTACAAACTTAGTAGCTAATGAAAAAGAGGAACTTGAAAAGCAGACTTCCCTTTTGGAAAATGTTGATGGTATTGCAAATGTAATTTCAGAAAGTGAACAGTTGTTAGGTTCTGAACAAGGAGTTTTTTCTGAGTTAGTAGCAATAAAAAAGTCTTTACAAGAATTTGATTCTTTTGATGGTTTACCAGAAAGAATTGAGAGTATTTTAATTGAGTTAAATGATGTAAATGCTGAGTTGTCAGACATTAATAGTAAGTTAGAATCTGATCCTCAACAATTGCAAGTTTGCAATAATCGCTTAGATACTATTAATAATTTATTGCAAAAACACAGAGTGCAATTTGTAGAAGAATTAATTGATTTAAGAAATGAGATTGATACTAAAATTCAAATCTCATCATCATTTGATGAGCAAATTTTAGTTAAGAAAGATGCAATTGAAAAACAATATAAAGTACTTAAAGATTCTGCTGATATACTTGACGTGAGCAGAAGGAAAGTTCTTCCTAAATTAAAATCTAAAATTGAAAAGCATTTAAAGAATTTGGGAATGCCATATGCTCAATTTGAGGTAAGTTTATATAAAACTGACAACTTTCATCAATTTGGAAATACAACAATTACATTCTTGTTTTCTGCTAATAAAGGGAGTGCAATGCAGGCGGTTTCTAAAGTCGCTTCAGGTGGGGAGTTATCGAGATTAATGCTCGCAATTAAATATCTTACAGCTGAATCATCTAAAGTTAATGCCTTGGTTTTTGATGAAATTGATACGGGTGTAAGTGGCGAAATTGCCTCCTTAATGGGAGATATGATGCGAGAGATTAGTAGCAAAAATCAATTGATAGCAATTTCTCATTTACCACAGATTGCTTCAAAGGCAAAGGTTCATCTTAAAGTAGTGAAAAAGGTAAAGTCTGGAACAACTATTTCAGATGTTAAAGTGCTAAATAATGAGCAAAGGTTAGAAGAGATTGCAAAACTATTGAGCGGAAAAGAAATAACTAATGCAGCATTTGAAAATGCTAAGGTATTATTAAATCAATAATATTATATTTGCAGAATAAATTTAAGAAATGCCAAACAATATACTAAAAGGAAAGAGAGGGATTATTTTTGGTGCACTTGATGAAAAATCAATTGCATGGAAAGTTGCAGAACATGCTCATGCTGAAGGGGCTGAGATAGTTTTAACAAATGCACCTATTGCATTAAGAATGGGTACAATTGACAAGTTAGCTGATCAGATTGGAGCTAAAGTTATTCCAGCTGATGCAACTTCAATGGAGGATTTAAAAGCATTGTATGAAGGCGCTATGGAAGAGTTAGGAGGAAAGATTGACTTTGTATTGCATTCTATTGGAATGTCGGTAAATGTACGAAAAGGAAAGGCTTATTACGAACAAAATCATGATTGGACAATGAAGGGTTATGATGTTTCTGCTTTGTCATTTCATAAAACTATGCAAGCTGCTTGGGAGTTAGATGCACTTAGTGAGTGGGGTTCAGTTGTTGGGCTTTCTTATATTGCTGCTCAAAGAGTTTTCCATACTTACAATGACATGGCAGATAATAAAGCTGTATTAGAATCTATTGCAAGAAGTTTTGGATATCACTATGGATTAAGAAGAAATGTAAGAGTGAATACTATTTCTCAGTCGCCAACTGATACTACAGCAGGAAGTGGTGTAGCTGGTTTTGATGGTTTTTATAGGTTTGCAAATGATTTATCTCCATTAGGAAATGCCTCAGCTGATGAATGTGCGGATTACTGTATTTCAATGTTCTCTGATTATACCAGGAAGGTAACTATGCAAAACCTTTTTCATGATGGAGGATTTTCATTTACAGGAATGAGTGAAACAGCAATGGACACTTACATGAAAGTAATGGAAGACGAGAAGAAAGCAAAGTAATATGCTTTATAAAATAGTTTATTTTATTTTCCAGCTTTTTCCTAGTTTGAAAAAGTGGTTTTGGAAAAAGTGGTACACTGTTTTGGCAAATAAAGCTGATGATCCTGATTTAAGGTTCATGAATTATGGCTACTTTAGTGAAAAACTAGCTTTAACTTTAAATGATGAAGATGAGAAGGATAGATATTCTATTCAATTGTATCATCATGTGGCTTCTCAAATTGATTTGACAGGACTACAGGTTTTAGAAGTGGGTTCTGGTAGAGGAGGTGGATCATTATATATTTCTAGGTATCTTAATGTGAAGGAAATGATAGGGGTTGATATTTCACCTACAGCTGTGGATTTGTGCAATAAAATTTACAACATTAATAATCTAACTTTTAAAGTTGGTGATTCTGAAAAGCTACCTTTTGATAGTAATACTTTTGATGCTGTTATTAATATTGAATCTTCACATTGCTATGCTTCAATGGATAATTTTTTATTGGAAGTAAAGCGAGTGTTAAAACCTGGAGGCTCTTTTCTTTTTTGTGATTTAAGAAGAAAGGAATATTTAGATGAAATGTTAGAATCTATCAATTCAAACGGGTTTAATATTATTGAAAAACAGGATATAACCCCTAATATTATTGAAGCTTCAATAAAAATGACAGATGATCGTAAAAAGGCTATCAAAAATTTACAAGTTGAAGGTTGGTTCAAAAAAATATTAGAATCTTTTGCAGCTACTGATGGAAGTAAGGTACATCAATCTTTCAAGGATGGTTACATGAAATATTATAGTATTTATTGTCAAGTAGATAAATAAATAATAAAAGGAAGCCTAAGTCTTCCTTTTTTTTATTTTTGGCTTCATGAATAAGCCAATTTGTTTATGGTCCTGCCCAAGAAATGTTTCAACAGCACTTATGTATGCTTTTGCACAAAGAGAGGATACTCAAGTTTTTGATGAACCTTTGTATGCTCATTACCTCAAAGTAAGTGGTGCAATACACCCTGGAAGAGAGAAAGTACTGCAAGCTTTAGAAAATGATGGAGACAAGGTGGTTTATGAGGTGATTCTTCAAAAAAGTGAAAAACTAATATTTCATAAATTAATGACTCACTTTTTATTAGGAATTGATACTGAATTCTTATCAGAAGTTGTTAATATTATTTTCATTAGGAATCCTGAGGAAATTATTACCTCTTACTCTAAAGTAATCCCAAACCCTAGTATGAATGATATTGGTGTAAAACGACAATATGAGTTGTTTTTAGATTTAGAAAGAAGAGGGATAGAGCCGATAGTTTTAGACTCAAAATATTTACTTAAAAATCCTGAATTGATGTTGAGTAAATTATGTAAGATTTTAGATGTTTCATTTGATGAAAAAATGTTGAAATGGAAAAAGGGGGCAAGAAAAGAAGATGGTGTTTGGGCTAAATATTGGTATAAAAACATCCATAATTCTACTGGGTTTTTACCTTATGCTAAAAAAGCAATCACACTAACAGGTAGTAATGCAGAACTGGCTGAAGAGTGTTTACCTTATTATAAATTTTTAACTGCTAAATCAATACAATTATGATACAACAATTTGACACTAGAAACAAAGATATTAAAGTATGGATTAACGGAGAGTTACTCCATCGAGATCAAGCAAAAATTTCTGTATTTGACAGTGCAGTACAAGGTGGTGATGCTGTTTGGGAAGGAGTGAGAGTATATGATGGAAGAATCTTTTGTTTTGAAAAGCATTTAAACAGATTAATGGAATCGGCAAAAAGCATGGATTTTTCCAATGTTCCTTCTGTAGAGGAAGTGAAGAATGCGGTTTTTTCTACTTTAAAAGCCAATGGTATGAAGGACGACACACATATCCGATTAACATTAACAAGAGGGGAGAAGATAACTTCTGGAATGAACCCTAAATTGAATCAGTTTGGTTGCACTTTAATTGTTTTAGCTGAGTGGAAATCATCTATATTTTATGGCAAGGAATTACGCTTAGTCACTTCTAATATCAGAAGAAACTCACCACTTTGTTTGGATTCAAAAATCCATCATGCTAACCTAATAAATAATATACTTGCTAAAATAGAAGCCAATTATGCAGGAGCTGATGATGCACTAATGTTGGATTTAGATGGTTTTGTTGCTGAAACTAATGCTACTAATATATTCATGATTAAAAATGGACTTGTAATTACTCCTTTCCCAAAGGCATGTTTACCAGGAATTACTAGAAGCTTGATTATTGAGATTTGTAAAAACAATAATATTCCTATTGTAGAGCAAGATATTTCGGTAACTGAACTGTATAATGCAGATGAAGTATTTACAACTGGAACTATGGGTGAATTAGCTAGAGTAAATGAAATAGATAATAGAAAGATAGAAAATAAGGGAGGAGTGCTAATGCAACTCCAATCCTTATTTAGAAAATTGACAGAAGTAGAAGGGGAAAAATTACCCTTTTAATTTATCTTTTTTTTGTTTTCCTTTAGGTTTCGTTATTTTCATTTCTAAAGCTGACTTATCTTTATTCAGACTTACTTTAATAGCATCTCCTTCTTTTATCTGGGCACTAATTATTTCTTCTGATAATGGATCTTCAAAATATTTCTGAATAGCACGCTTTAAAGGTCTAGCACCAAATTTAGCATCAAAACCTTTATCAGCAATAAAGTCTTTAGCTTCTTTTGATATTTTAACGCTATAACCTAGGGTAGAAATACGCTTGAGGAGACTGTCCATTTCAATATCAATAATTTTATTGATATCCTCTTTATCTAAACTATTAAACACAATCACATCATCAATTCTATTTAAGAACTCAGGAGAAAAAGCTCTTTTTAAAGCTTTTTCAATTACACCTTTAGAGTGAGAAGCCATATTATCCTTTTTAGCAGATGTATTGAACCCAATTCCTTGTCCAAAATCTTTTAACTGTCTTGCACCTATATTAGATGTCATAATGATAATAGTGTTCTTGAAACTAATTTTTCTTCCCAAACTATCTGTCATTTGCCCATCATCTAAGGCTTGAAGAAGCATGTTAAATACATCAGGATGAGCTTTTTCAATTTCATCTAAAAGAATAACTGAATATGGCTTTCTTCTAACTTGTTCTGTTAGCTGGCCTCCTTCTTCATACCCTACATATCCAGGAGGTGCACCAATTAATCTACTTACTGCAAATTTTTCCATGTATTCGCTCATATCTAATCTGATAAGTGCATCTTGAGAATCAAACATTTCTTCAGAAAGTGCTTTTGTAAGTTGTGTTTTTCCAACACCAGTTGGGCCTAAAAAGATAAACGAACCAATAGGCTTGCTTGGGTCTTTTAATCCAACTCTATTTCTTCTGATAGCTTTTACAACCTTTTCAACAGCTTCATTTTGTCCGATAATTTTCCTTTTGATATTATCAGTCATTGATGAAAGCTTCTTTCTTTCTTGAGATGCAACTCTGTTTACAGGTATTCCAGTCATAATTGAAACTACATCAGCTACATTTTCTTCTGATACAGTTTCCTTGTTAGCTTTTAATTCCTTTTCCCAGATATCTTGTGCGTGTACTAATTGAGATTGTATTTTTTTCTCACTATCTCTAAGCTCGGCTGCAATTTCAAATTTTTGTTTTTTAATTGCTACTTTCTTCTTAGTTGTAATGTCAGAAAGTCTTTTTTCAATATTAGTTATGTTTTGAGGAACCTCAATATTAGTGATATGAACTCTTGATCCAGCTTCATCTAAAGCATCAATCGCTTTGTCCGGTAAAAATCTGTCATTCATGTATCTGTCAGTTAGAATAACACATGCTTTTATCGCATCCTCAGTATATTCTACATTATGATGTTCTTCATATTTTATCTTTATATTTGTAAGTATCTCAATCGTTTCATCAATTGTAGTGGGATTTACAATTACCTTTTGAAACCTCCTTTCTAAAGCACCATCTTTCTCAATATGTTGTCTGAATTCATCTAATGTTGTTGCGCCAATGCATTGCAGTTCTCCTCTAGCTAATGCAGGCTTAAACATATTAGAGGCATCTAATGATCCAGAAGCACCTCCAGCTCCAACTAATGTATGAATCTCATCAATAAACAGAATGATGTCAGGGTTTTTTTCTAATTCAGAAATAATTCCTTTCATTCTTTCTTCAAATTGTCCTCTGTATTTAGTTCCTGCAACTAATGCTGCTAAATCTAGCATTACTATTCTTTTTCCGAATAATACTCTAGAAACTTTCTTCTGAACAATTCTTAAAGCTAATCCTTCTGCAATTGCTGATTTTCCAACTCCAGGTTCCCCAACTAAAATAGGGTTGTTCTTTTTTCTTCTACTAAGTATTTGAGAAACTCTCTCAATTTCTTTATGCCTTCCAACAATAGGATCTAATTTTCCGTCCTTAGCATATTGAGATAAGTCTCTACCAAAATCATCTAAAACGGGTGTATTACTTTTTGATGTTGGTTTTGATTTCTCTGTTTTAGAAGGCCCAAAAATATCATCATCATTTTCTCCATCATCCATATCATCATCTAAACTTAGAGTAATGTTGTTGTCAGTTTGTTTTTCGTATTCATCAAGGATTATTTCATAGTTAATATGAAGATGCTTAAAGGAAATAGTTACAATATTATTAGCGTCAAGTAAAATTGCAAGTAAAACATGAATTGTTTTGATTTCATTATCACCTAAATTTTTCTGTTCCATTATTGATTTTTTGAGTATTCTTTCAGTTTGTTTTTTGAATTCAATACTATCTTTATCAACATTTGTTCTGCTATCTCTTTTTGTGATATTACTTTCGATAATTACACGCAAGTCTTTTGGGTCAATTCCAACTCCTTCTAGCACTCTAATTGCCGTACCCTCACCTTCTCTTAGAATACCCAAAAAAAGGTGTTCAATCCCAATGCTTTCATCTCCCAATCTAAGAACCTCCTCTCTTACATAAGTAAAAACATCTTTCATTCTGTTTGAAAATCCTGTGTTCATAATTTTACTGTTTTTTAGTCATTAAAAATCTTTTGCAAGATACCTACTAAAATTGCTCATACAACAAGTGATAGAGTTCATTTTTTTTAACAAAAATTGTTCATAACTCATATGCTATTTTCATTGCGATTTACTTCTATAAAATACGTAAATTTCTTTTATTTGTTACCTTAACGAAAAAAGATAAATATATGTCATTAGGAGAAAGAATAATACCTATCAATATTGAGGAGGAAATGAAATCAAAGTACATTGATTATTCAATGTCAGTAATTGTTTCTAGAGCATTACCAGATGTTAGAGATGGGTTAAAGCCTGTACACAGAAGGGTTTTGTTTGGGATGCATGAGCTAGGCATTAAATCTAATACAGCTTATAAAAAATCAGCAAGAATCGTTGGTGAGGTGCTTGGTAAGTTTCATCCACATGGTGATACTTCAGTGTATGATGCAATGGTTCGTATGGCTCAGCCCTGGAGTTTACGTTATATGTTAGTTGACGGTCAAGGGAATTTTGGGTCTATTGATGGAGATAATCCTGCTGCAATGCGTTATACTGAGGCTAGAATGCGTAAAACAGCAGAAGATATGCTGTTAGATATTGATAAAGAAACAATTGATTGGAACTTAAACTTTGATGATACTTTAAAAGAGCCATCTGTTTTGCCTTCAAGATTGCCTAACTTGCTTTTAAACGGAACAACTGGTATTGCAGTTGGTATGGCTACCAATATGCCACCACACAATCTTACAGAGGTTGTAAATGGTACATTGGCATACATTGAGAGAAGAGGTGATTTAGAGATTGCTGATTTAATGGAATATGTAAAGGCGCCTGATTTTCCAACTGGAGGTACAATTTACGGTTATGATGGTGTTCGTGCTGCTTTTGAAACGGGTAGGGGTCGTATTGTAATGAGAGGAAAAGTTAGATTTGATGAATCGGGAACTAGAGAGCAAATCATAGTAGATGAGATTCCTTATATGGTGAATAAAGCTAATATGATTAAGCAAACTGCTGATTTGGTTAATTCTAAGAAATTAGATGGTATTGCTGATATTAGAGATGAGTCTGATAGAAATGGAATGCGTATTGTTTATGATTTAAAGCGTGATGCAATTCCAAATATTGTACTAAACAAATTGTACAAGTACACTGCCTTACAGTCTTCATTTTCAGTTAATAACATTGCATTAGTAAAGGGTAGGCCTGAGCTTTTAAACTTAAAACAATTAATTGGGCATTTTGTTGATCACAGACATGAAGTATTAATTAGAAAAACAAAATATGAATTAGCTGCTGCTGAGAAAAGAGCTCATATTTTAGAAGGTTTACTTATTGCTTTGGATAATTTGGATGCAGTAATTAAATTAATCCGTTCTTCAAGAACTCCTGAAGATGCAAGAAATGGTTTGATTTCAAACTTTAAATTATCAGAAGTACAAGCAAGAGCAATTCTTGACTTAAGGTTACAAAAACTTACGGGTCTTGAAATGGATAAGATTAAGGCTGAGCATGCTGAAATCATGGAGAAAATTAAGCAGTTAAACTTAATTTTATCTGATGAAGATTTAAGGTATACTATGCTTTCAGATGATTTGAAGGAAGTAAAAGAAAAGTATGGTGATGCAAGAAGATCAAATATTGAATATTCTGCATCAGAAGTAAGTATTGAAGATATGATACCAAATGAGGAGGTGTTAATTACAATTTCTCATTTAGGATATATTAAAAGAACATCTTTAAGTGAGTTTAGATCTCAAAATAGAGGAGGGGTTGGAAGTAGAGGCGCTACCACTAGAGATGAAGATTTTGTTGAAGAAATGATTATGGCAAATAATCATGATTACATGTTATTCTTTACTGAACAGGGTAGATGTTTCTGGTTAAAAGTTTATGAAATTCCTGAGGGAGGTAAAACGGCTAAAGGTAGAGCTATTCAAAATATGATTAACTTACCAAAGGATGACAAAGTTATGGCTTATGTAAATACTAAAGACTTGAAGGATGAAGAGTATATTAACTCTCACTATATAGTAATGTGTACTAAGAAAGGTGTGGTTAAAAAGACATCTTTAGAGCAGTATTCTCGCCCTAGAACAAATGGTATTAATGCAATTACTATCCGTGAAGGAGATCAATTATTAGAAGCTAAAATGACTACAGGTTCTTCTCAAATCATGATGGCAGTTAAATCTGGTAAATCTATCCGATTTGAAGAGGAAAAAGTAAGATCAATGGGAAGAACTGCAGCAGGAGTAAGGGGAATAAGACTTGCGGATGATAATGATGAAGTTATTGGTATGATTTGTCTTGATGATTTAGAATCATCAGTACTAGTTGTATCTGATAATGGATACGGAAAACGCTCTGCAGTTGAGGATTATAGGATTACAAATAGAGGAGGTAAAGGAGTTAAAACAATTAACATTACTGAGAAAACTGGTAATTTAATTGCTCTTAAAAATGTGACTGATGCTGATGATTTAATGGTAATCAATAAATCAGGAATTACAATTAGAATAGGAGTTGATACTTTAAGAGTAATGGGTAGAGCAACTCAAGGTGTTAAAATTATTAGACTTAGAGATGAAGATAAAATTGCATCTGTAGCTAAAGTTTCAAAATTTGAAGAACAGGAGGCAGTTTTACTTGATGAGGATGGAAATGTAATTGAAGCTCCTGAATTTATTGAAGGAGAAGAAACTAATTCAAGTGATGCTACTAATGAAGATAATTTAAATGAAAACCAAAATGAAGAAAACTAATTTATTTATAGGCTTATTTTTATCAGTTTCAACCTTATTTGCTCAAGAAATAACTGAACCAACTTTAATTAAAGAGGCAAGTACAAATCCTATGGATATTCCTTATGAAAAATGGGAAATGCCAAATGGTTTAACTGTACTGATACATGAAGATCATTCTGATCCTATTGTTCAAGTACATGTTACCTATCATGTTGGGAGTAATAGAGAAACTGCTGGTAAATCTGGGTTTGCACATTTTTTTGAACACATGTTGTTTCAGGGTTCTGAAAATGTTGCTGATGAAAGACATTTTAAGATTGTAAGTGATGCTGGTGGTGATATGAATGGTAATACTACTTATGATAGAACGGTTTATTTTCAAACTGTACCTTCAAACTATTTAGAAACGGCACTTTGGCTTGAAGCTGATAGAATGGGGTTTTTCTTAGATGCAGTTTCACAAGAAAAATTTGAGAACCAAAGAGATGCGGTTACTAATGAGAAGTATCAAAACCAAATTAGTAGAGCTTATGGAATGAGTGGAGAAATTTTAGGCCAAAATCTTTATCCACCTTCTCACCCTTATAATTGGCCAGTTATTGGTTATGTTGATGATTTAGACAGAGCAACTCTTGATGATTTGAAAGATTTCTACTTAAAATGGTACGGACCAAATAATGCATATTTAACTATCAGTGGTGATGTTACTTCTGAGGAGGTAGTTCCGTTATTGAAAAAATATTTTGGATCTATTAATAGAGGTGCTTATGTAAAAAGACAAAGATCAAATGTTCCAAGGCTATCATCTGATTTATATTGCGGATATACCGACCCGAATGTTTGGATGCCAATGACAGATATGGTATTTCCTACAGTACCTATTTATCATAAAGATGAGGCTCCTCTTGATATGTTAGCAGCATTAATGGGTGATGGAAATAATTCTATTTTTTATAAAAACTTTGTAAAATCTGAGGATGCAATTCAAGTTGGAGTTTATAATAGTTGTCGTGAAATTGCTGGAGAATTCCATTTCCAGATTATTTCTTTTAATCCAGGTATGGATTTTTACGAAAACCCTGGTTTATTCTTTAATGGTGTTGAAGGAAAAATCAGATCAACTTTAGATGAATTTATTGAAGAAGGGTTTACTGATGCTGAACTAGCTATGGTTAAGAATGAAATAGTTTCTCAAACTATTGATTTCAAAACCTCAGTAAGTATGAAATCAACTATAATCTCAAGATGGGAGTGGTTAGGTAAAGGAAATTATAACATGTCATCAGAAGTCAAGAGATATACTGATGTAACTAGAGAGGATGTGATTAGAGTTTACAATAAATACATTAAAAACAGAAAAGCAGTTATATCTACAGTAAAACCTAAAAACCCTTTTGCTACAAAAAAAGATTCTTTAGTTTCATTTAATCCTAATGCTAACTTAATTCTATCTGAAGATTTAAGTGCTCCAGACTATACTTATGTAAAAGGAGAAGATGATTTTGACAGAAGCATACAGCCAAGTCCAGGTAATTCTAAGGCACCAACTGTGCCAGAATATTACAATGCAACTTTAAGTAATGGAATTAATATTATTGGAACTGAATCTTCAGAAGTTCCTAAAGTTTATTTAAGACTTACAATTGGAGGTGGAGCTTTAGTTGAAGATGTAAAAAAGGTAGGGCTTGCTGATTTTACAGCTGAAATGATGAATGAAAGTACTCTTGATAAAACTACTGAACAAATGAGTGTTGCTTTAAGAACTCTTGGTAGTTCTATTAGATTTTCCTCTGATGATGAGGCTACTTATATGTATATTGAATCTTTAACTAAAAACTTAGATGCTACATTAAAATTGGCGGAAGAAAAACTTTTGAAACCAGCTTTTAATGATGAAGATTTTAAAAGAATACAAAAGCAGTATATAGAGTCAATTGAAGCTGGCAATAAGAATGCTCAAAACCTTGCTAGTGAAGCTTATTCTAAACAATTATTTGGAGATACACCATTTGGTAGATCAGCAACAAAAAAGACAATTAAGAAGATAAAAACTAAGAATTTAAGTGACTACTACTCTAGTTTCTATACTCCTAAAACAACTTCAGTAATTGTTGTTGGTGATATTTCAAAGGAGGAATTAATACCTAAATTATCATTCTTAGAAAACTGGAAAGGAGAGGAGCTTAATTTACCAAAAGCTAGTGATTTTGAATTTCCTGCAGAAGAGCAAACTCAAATTTATCTAATTGATAAGGAAGGTGCTTCACAATCTGTTATTTTTATGGGACACAAATCAGATTTATATGATGTAGCTGGTGATCATTATAAATCAAAAATTGTAAACTACCCATTAGGTGGAGGTGCAAGTGGAAGATTATTTCTAAATTTAAGAGAAGATAAAGGATATACTTATGGAGTTTATTCATTTTTTAATGCTTCAAAATATACTGGTGCATTTACAATTTTTAGTAGCGTGAAAACTGCAGCAACTGATAGTGCTTTAATTGAAATATTTAATGAGGTAAATGACATTACAACTAATGGAATTACTGAAGAGGAAATTGCATCAACTAAAAGCTCAATGCTAAATAGTGAGGCGCTTAAATATGAAACTCCAGGCAAAAAGTTAGGATTTTTGAATAAGATGTTAAAATATAATTTGGATGAAAGTTTTATTGCTGACCAAGTTGAAGTACTAAACAATATCAGTAAAGCAGAATTAGATGCTTTAGCAAAAGCAAAAATCCATCCTGATAAAATGACAATTGTTATTGTTGGGAACTCCTACCTAATTAAAAAGAAGTTAGAAAATTTAGGGGCTGGAAAAGATGGGATGAAGTTTAATTTTAAAGTAACAGAAATAAAAAAATAAAATGAAGAAAATACTTTTAACAGTAGTAATAGCAGCAATTTCAGCAGTAACATTTGCACAAAAGCACAATATTGTAAATGCATCCATTGCATTAAGAAATGAAAATTTTGTTGAGGCAAAGCAATATATTGATGAAGCGTATAATAATGAAAGCACATCAAATGAAGCTAAGATGTGGAGTTACCGTTCAAAGATTTATTTAGAGATTGCAAAACAACATAAGGAATTAGATTCTGAAGCTATTTTCAAAGCTACTGAGGCGCATTTAAAATGTATGCAAAAGGATAAAAAGGGTAGAGTAATTGTAAGAAAATGGACTGCAGAAGAAGATGTTTTATCTGGTTTAGTTAATTGTGGATATTTACTTTTTAATGCTGCTATTGATAGTTATAATACTGAGGACTATAAAGCTTCATTAAAGTATTACTCTACTATCTTTGATATTATCCCTTATGATTCTGAGGACCAGTTAAAAAGAGGAAATATTACTAAAGAAACAATCTTGTTTAATTCTTTCTTTTCTTCTAATAAAATGAAAGATAATGCAAAATCAAAAGAGTTATTGCAAGAGTTAATTAATATTAACTTTAATGAGCCTGCAATTTACATTCACATGAGTAATATTTATATGGATGAAGGAAATTCTGATAAAGCATTAGAATATTTAGCATTAGGAAGAGAAATGTTTGAAATGGATCAGGGCTTGGTTAACACAGAAATTAACTTATATATCCAGTTAGGAAGAACTTCAGAGCTAATAGGCAAACTAGGAGAGGCCTTGGAATTAGATCCTGAGAATGATTTATTACTATTTAATAGAGGAACTATTTACGATCAGCAAGGAGATTTTACAAATGCAGAAGCTGATTATAAAGCATCATTAGTAATTAATCCTGATGCTTTTGGAACGAATTATAATTTGGGTGCTTTATATTTTAATACTGCTATTGAGCAAAATAATAAAGCCAATGCAACTTCTAATAATTCAACTCATAAAAAACTTAAAAGTAAAGCAGATGCTTTGTTTGCAAAAGCCTTACCATTTTTAGAAAAAGCATATGCAATTGATTCTAAAGATAAAAACACTTTATTATCACTTAAACAATTGTATTATATGAATGGGGATTATGCAAAATCATCTGATATGAAAAAAACAATAGAAGGCTTAAAATAAGTTAAATGATAGTTGGGAGAGAAATACCCCCATTTATTTAAATACTGTAATTTAACATAATATTAATTATAGGACAAAAGGAGTTATTCATTTATATCTTGTAACTATAAAATATTAAGATTTTGAAACTACTTTATAATCTACTCCTCCATAATTAAATCCTGTTGAGATTTTAGTATTTAATAAGAGTTTAGCAATTGGTGCTGAATTTGAAATGCAGTAAATAGTTTTACTGTTAATTGCAATTTTTCCAAAAGGAATTGAAATAAGAAAAACTTCAGTTTCAGTAATAATCAAATCAGCTTTTTTTTCTTGTAAGTCCTTTATAAATTGCTGTGCTTTTAAAATTTCAGTTTCTAACTTTCTAATTTCAATCTGAGCCATTTCTCGGCTAGTTTCAAATTTATCTCCTGCACTGCTTTTTGTGTCAGAATTACGGGATATAATTGCTGATTCTAAATTTAGATTTAAGAATTTTAATTTGTTGTTTAACTGACTTAACAGCTCAGATATTACATCTGACTTTTGCAACATTCTTATTTGTTCCTTAAATTAACTCCTTTATCACCTCTTGATTTTGGCCTTTTGTATTTTCTAGCCCTAGCTTTACGCCATTGATCTCTGTCATTAACTTGCTGATTTTTTTCACTTTTTTCATGAAATCCAGAGTTTTCTCTTTCTACTTTTTTAATATTTCTGAAAATATTTTTACCATTGGCCCTATGTTCTTCAGTAGTTAATTGTTGCGTGATTTCAACTTTCTCAGGGATTTCTCTTAGTGGAATTTCAATCCCCATTAATTCCTCAATATTATTTTTGTAATATTCTTCTTTTTCAGTGAAGAATAATATTGATTTTCCTTCTTCCTCAGCCCTACCAGTTCTACCAATTCTGTGCATGTAATTCTCAGCAAAAGTTGGTGTGTCAAAATTAATTACATGAGATATTTTATCTAAATCTAATCCTCTGGCAATAATATCAGTAGCTATTAATATCCTAACTTTTCCTTCATCATATTGGTTAATAGACCTAAACCTATAATTCTGTGATTTATTAGAGTGAATTACTGCTAACTCAGAAAGATAGAATTCTGACATTGCCTCATACAACCTATCAGCAATTTTCTTACTCGAAACAAAAACTAACACTTTTCTCATTTTATCTTTATCCCTAAGAATATTTGCTAAAAGGTTCTCTTTAGAGTAGTAATTAGGAACAGCATATTTACTTTGTGATATGTTCTCAAGTGGTGTGCCACTCAAAGCAATTTGTACTTTTTCAGGTTTACTAAAAAAACTATCAATCAACTCCGACACATCCTCAGTCATAGTTGCTGAGAACATAATATTTTGTTTTTTGTTTGGTAAAAGCTCAAAGATATTTGTAAGTTGATATCTGAAACCTAAATCTAACATTACATCAACTTCATCAATTACTACTTTCTTAATTCCTTTTAATTGTAAAGCCCTGCAGAGTGCCAAATCATATAATCTACCAGGGGTAGCAACAACAATATCAGCACCTTCTTGTAGCCCAATCTTCTGTGTATTCATGTTAGTTCCTCCATAAACCCCTACAATTCTGCAATCAATGTATTCAGTTAATTCTTTTAGCGTTTCAACTACTTGAGCAACAAGTTCTCTTGTAGGTACTAAAATCAATATTCTAGGGTTATTCTGATTAGAATAACTTAATTCTTGAAGCAAAGGCAAACAATAAGCAATAGTTTTTCCAGTTCCAGTTTGTGCAATTCCTACTAAGTCCTCCCCTCCTAGTATTTTAGAAAAAGTTTCTTCCTGTATAGGAGTTTGTTTCTCAAAACCTAAATCATCAATTGCATTTCGTAATTGTTTATTAAGATTTACTTCTGCAAATTTACTCATAGTCTATTGTTGTTTTTCATCTAATTCCATCCATCTCATTTCTTTTTCGTCAATCAGATTGATTATTTCCCCTAGTCTTTCACTAGTATTCATTATTAAATCCATATCTATATTAGGATTTTGAATGATGGCTTCAAGTTCTTTTCTCTCTTCTTCTAATTTTTCTAAATCTTTCTCCAAATTATCATATTCAAACTTTTCGTTAAAAGTAAGTTTTTTTCTTATTGATTTTACCTTTGTATTTTCTTTTTCAAGATGCTGAATCTTTTTAAATTCTTTTTCCTCTTGTATTTGTTTTTCTCTGTATTCTGAATAAGTGCAATAATGATCTTCTATTAGTCCTTTTCCTTTAAAAACAAACAAATGCTCAGTAAGTTTATCCATAAAGAATCTGTCATGAGATACTAAAATCAAACATCCTTTGTATTGTAAGAGGAATTCTTCAAGCTTTGTTAATGTCAGTAAATCAAGGTCATTTGTTGGTTCATCAAGTATTAAAAAATTTGGATTTTTCATTAAAACAGTAAGTAAATGAAGTCTTCTTTTTTCTCCACCACTTAATCGTTTTACTTCAGTAAATTGCATTTCTGGAGTAAACATAAAATGCTCTAAAAGTTGTGATGCACTCACCTTTCTTTTGTCTGACATTACAATAAATTCTGCAATATCTTTAAGTACAGCTATTACTCTTCTATCTTCATCTACACCAAAACTTCCTTGAGTAAAATAACCATAATTTATTGTAGCTCCTAGGTTTATTTTTCCACCATCTGGTTTTTCTTTTCCTGTAATAATATTTAAAAAAGTAGATTTCCCAACACCATTTTTCCCTAAGATTCCTATTCTTTCTCCTTTTTTAAAAGTGTAATCAAAACCATCAAGGATTGTTAAATTTCCGTAAGTTTTTTTAATGTTCTTAAGCTCAAGAATTTTCCCCCCTATCCTATCCATTTTCACATCAATATTCAGTTCTTGTTTTACTCTTTTTGATGTAGCTTTTTTCTTAATTACATTAAAGTTATCTATTCTTGCTTTTGATTTTGTTCCTCTAGCTTTTGGTTGCCTTCTTATCCATTCCAACTCCTTTTTCATGAGTTTTTGAGCCTTTGCAACTTCTACATCAAAATTACTTTCCCTTGCAGCTTTTTTTTCTAAAAAATAAGAGAAATTTCCTTTATGATGATATAAGTTACCTCCCTCTAGTTCAATGATATGATTACATACTCTTTCAAGAAAATACCTGTCATGTGTTACCATTAGAAGTGTAATTTTTTCTTGCTGTAAATATTTTTCTAGCCACTCAATCATTGATATATCTAGATGATTAGTTGGCTCATCTAACAAAAGGATATCAGCATTTTCTAATAATAGAAGTGCTAATGACAATCTTTTTTTCTGACCACCTGATAATTCGCATACTTTTTGTTCAAAGTTTGAGATGTTAAATTTTGAGAGTATTTGTTTGCTCCTTCTTTGATAATCCCAAGCGTTTTCTTGCTCCATTTTAGCAGTTAAATCTTCAAGTGTTTTTTGAGATTGTGTGCTATTTTCTTTACTGTGCAAATCAACTGCCTTTTCATAGTCAGTAACTAGTATGCTTATCTTGTTATGCTTACTATTTATCAGTTCATTTATTGTAAGGTTATCTTCAAAAATAGCATCTTGTTGAAGGTAGGAAACTTTACATTTATTCCTAAAAATTACTTCACCTTCATCAGCATTATCTATTCCTGCAATAATTTTTAACATTGTCGATTTACCAGTACCATTACTTGCAATTAAAGCCACCTTATCTCCTTGCGCTAAACCGAAACTTAATCCTTCAAAAAGAATTCGTTCTCCAAAATTTTTACCTAGATTTTCTACAGCTAATAAATTCATATTGCACTATTTTTTCCTGCTAAGTAACCAGTTGTCCAAGCAGCTTGAAAATTAAAGCCTCCAGTAACTCCATCAATATTACAAATTTCTCCTGAAAAATAAACTCCTTTATGTAATTTACTTTCCATAGTACTCATATTTATATCAGATAAATCAATTCCACCACAACTAACAAATTCTTCTTTAAAAGTAGTTTTTCCTTTTACTTCAAACGCATCATTTATAAGAGTATTAATCAATCTGTTTTTGTTCTTTTTTGTCAGTTCTCCCCATATTTGAGAATCAGAGATTTCTAGCTTGTCTAAAATAAACTTCCATAATCTTTTTGGAACATCAAAAGGATTGTGTTTGTGCATTAATTTTCTGCTTGCAGTTATTGTAGAAAACTGTATCCTTAGTTCTTCTTCATTTATTGCTAACCAGTTCACTCCTACTGTAAAGTTGTAATTTCTTTTAGCTAGGTCCTCTGCTCCCCAAGCAGAGAGCTTTAAAATTGATGGCCCACTCAGTCCCCAATGTGTAATGAGCATAGCTCCTTCTTGCTTTAATTTACTTCCTTTGATGGTTGCAATCGCCTTTGGAATACTTAACCCCATAAGTTTACAAATATCTTTATTGGCTAGATTAAAAGTAAATAATGATGGTACTGGATTTACTATGCTATATCCTAAATCTTTCAACCAATTCAATCCTTCTTTCTTGGGAGTTCCTCCACTAGCAATTATTACTTTGTCAAATAATAATTTCTGTTCATTGATATCAAGTTCAATTCCTTTATCAGTAGGATTTATAGCGGTTACTTTGCTTTTGTATGAAAGCCTAATATTTAAACTTTCAGCAGTTTCTACTAAACAATTAATTATAGTTTCGGAAGTATTGCTTTCGGGAAACATTCTGTTATCAGCTTCAGTTTTAAGCCTTACCCCTCTTTTTTCAAACCATTTAATTATATGATTTGTATTAAAGTGGTTAAATGATTTTTTCAACTGCTTCCCTCCTCTTGGATAGTTTTTTATCAGTTGTGAAACGCTAAAAGTTGCATTAGTAACATTACACCTTCCTCCTCCGCTAATTTTAACTTTAGTTAAGATTTTATCAGTCTTTTCAAAAATAGTGACACTAGCATTTGGGTTTATTTCTTTAGCAGTAATACCCGCCATAAATCCAGATGCTCCTCCTCCAATTATTGCTATTTTAATTCCTGATTTCACTTTTTCAAAAATAAATAAAAAATGGAGGGCAATTACCCTCCATTCTAAACATTATTAAATCTATTTTCTTATCTGTAAGATATCTTACGCATTCTTAAAGATTCTGGTGTTACTTCAAGGTATTCATTAGCTTGAATGTATTCCATGCTTTCTTCTAATGAAAAATCAATTTTAGGTGCAATTACAATAGCAGCATCTGATCCTGACTTTCGCATATTTGTTAGTTGCTTACCTTTTATTACATTGACGTCTAAGTCATTATCACGGCTATTCTCGCCAATTACTTGTCCTTTGTATAATTCAGCTCCAGGTGAGACAAAGAATCTTCCTCTATCTTGTAATTTCCCAATCGAGAATGCAGTTGCACTTCCAGTTTCTTTTGAAATTAAGGATCCTTTCATTCTTTCTGTAATCTCTCCTTTAAAAGGACCGTATTCTCTAAATCTGTGCGTCATAATTGCATTTCCTGCAGTTGCAGTTAGAATATTGTTTCTCAATCCAATTAATCCTCTTGAAGGGATATCAAACTCTAAATGTTGTAAATCACCTTTTGGCTCCATTACTAACATGTCCCCTTTTTTCTGAGTAACTAATTCAATTGCTTTACCTGAAAACTCAGCAGGAACATCAATAACTAATGTTTCCATTGGTTCGTGTTTCTTTCCATCAATTTCTTTTATAAGAACTTGAGGTTTCCCTACTTGAAACTCAAATCCTTCTCTTCTCATTGTTTCAATTAGTACTGATAAATGAAGAATACCTCTGCCAAATACATTGAATTTATCTTCAGATGTTCCATCTTCAATTCTAAGTGCTAAATTCTTTTCTAATTCTTGGTACAATCTATCTCTTAAGTGCCTTGAAGTACAATATTTTCCTTCTTTACCAAAAAATGGAGAGTTGTTAATTGTAAACAACATACTCATAGTTGGTTCATCAATTGAAATTCTTGGTAATTCCTCTGGATTTTCAAAATCTGCTAGAGTATCACCAATTTCAAAATCTTCAATTCCTACTATAGAGCAAATATCACCAGAACGAGCAGTTTTAACTTGGATTTTACCCATTCCTTCAAATACATGAAGCTCTTTTATTTTAACTTGTTTTTTCACTCCATTAGCCTTGCAGAGCATGTAAGTTTTTCCTTCTTCTAAATCTCCTCTAAATATTCTCCCAATTGCAATTCTTCCTACAAACTTAGAGTAATCTAATGATGTAATCTGCATTTGAGGAGTTCCTTCTTTATATGGTGCTTCAGGTATTTCTGAAATTACAGTATCTAATAAAGGTAAAATATTATCTGTTTTATCTTGCCAATCTAAACTCATCCATCCTTCTTTTGATGAACCAAAAATAGTCACAAAATCCAATTGATCTTCTGTTGCATCAAGATTGAACATTAAGTCAAAAACATCATCTTGAACTAAATCAGGAGTACAATTTTCTTTATCTACTTTATTTACTACAACAATAGGTTTTAAACCAAGTTCAATCGCTTTACCAAGTACAAAACGAGTTTGTGGCATTGCTCCTTCAAATGCATCTACAAGTAATAAAACTCCATCAGCCATTTTAAGTACACGCTCTACTTCTCCACCAAAATCAGCATGCCCAGGAGTATCAATTACATTAATTTTTACATCCTTATAAGTAACAGATACATTTTTAGATAAGATAGTAATTCCTCTTTCTCTTTCAAGGTCATTATTATCTAATAATAATTCTGTTCTTTCTTTACGATCATCCAGCACCTTACATTGGTCGATAATCTTATCAACTAAAGTAGTTTTTCCATGATCTACATGGGCAATAATAGCAATATTTCTGATTGATTTCATATTCTGATTTTAAAGGCGGCAAAAATACTCTTATTTTTCTCTTAAAACAGAAAAGACCGACAAATGTCAGTCTTTTCTTTTATTTTTCTGTCAAGTTGTTTTTTAATGATTATGTCCTTTATGAGGATCTTCTCCTTCTTCTAGAATTTCTAATAATTCTACTTCAAAAATAAGTGTTGCATTTGGAGGAATTACACCTCCCGCTCCTCTTGCACCATATGCTAAGTTCGGTGGTATAATAAAAGTTGCCTTCCCTCCTACTTTTAATAATGCTATCCCTTCATCCCAACCGGGTATAACTCTACCTGCACCCAAAGGAAACTCAATTGGAGCATTTCTATCATGTGATGAGTCAAACTTAGTTCCATCAGTAAGTTTACCTGTATAATGTACTGAAACAGTTTTACCTGCAGTTGCTTGTTCGCCTTCCCCTTCTTTAATCATAAAGTAAGCTAAACCACTAGAAGTGAAAGTAGCGCCTTCAGTTAGCTTTTTTGCAGCTTCAGTAGCTTTTATAGCTTTTTCAGCATTTGCTTTTTCAATATCAGATTGTGCAGATTTAAAAATTGAAGGTGCATCAAATGATTTAGCCGACTCACCTTCTCTAATAATTGTAACAGAATTCATTACATCATCTTGTGCAATTGAATTTACTACATCCATTCCTTCAACTACATGTCCAAAGACTGTATGCTTTCCATCTAACCAAGGAGTTTCTTTATGAGTAATAAAAAACTGACTTCCATTAGTTCCAGGACCTGAGTTAGCCATAGAAAGAACTCCTCCTTTATCATGCTTTAATTCAGGATGAAATTCATCAGCAAACTTATATCCAGGATCTCCCATTCCACTGCCTTCTGGGCAACCACCTTGCACCATAAAGTCAGCAATTACTCTGTGGAATTTTAATCCATCATAGTAAGGAGTTCCTAAGTCTTTTTTCTTGTTTTCCATTGTTCCTTCAGCTAGCGCTACAAAGTTTGCTACTGTAAGTGGAGTTTTTTCATATTCTAATTGAATTAAAATTTTTCCCTTTGTTGTGTTGATTTTTGCATACATACCGTCTTCTAAATTTGATTTATTATCATTGTTATTAAATTGTGTTCCTACTAGCAAAGCTAGTCCTAAAAGTATTGCGTTCATTGTTTAATTATTTTGATTATTTAATTCTGTTTTGTTATCGCTTATTATTTTTTCAACTATCTTAATTGTGTCATTTACTGACACTTCCGATATTCCACCTGAAGCATTCATGTGCCCACCTCCACTAAAGTATTTATTTGCTATCTCATTTACTTTAAAGTTTCCTTTTGATCGCAAAGAAAGCTTTACCATTCCGTCTTTTTTAGCTATAAATACTGCAAAAACAATACCTTTTATTGCTAATGCATAATTCACTACCCCTTCAGTATCTCCTTTCTTAAAATTAAATTGCTCTAATTCCTCAGCAGTTAACGAGATTACTGCACTATTATTTTCTGGGTAAAGCAATAATTTTTTATTTAAGCAGTACCCTAAAAGTTTTATCCTGTTTGCTGATGAATTATCATAGATTAAATCATGAATTTTAGTGTTTTCTGCTCCTGCAGCAATCAGTTCCGCTACTATATGATGTGTTTTTGCTGTAGTTGATGCGTATTTAAAACTTCCTGTATCCGTCATTATCCCAACATACAAACACTCAGCAATTTCTTTATTGATGTGATTAGTTAAATCCATAGCATCAATAACTTCATAAAGAAGTTGTGCAGTGGAACAAGCAGTAGTATCACTAAAAATAATATCAGCAATTTCCTTATCAGGATCTTGATGATGATCAATAAGAATCTTTGTTGCATTAGAATTACTTACAGTATCAGCAAAATCTGCAATCCTACTTATATGGCTAAAATCTAATAGAAAAATTAAATCAGCATTTTCTGTAATCTGATTTGCTTCTTCCTCATTGTCTTCAAAAACGATTACATCTTCATTTCCTGGCATCCAATGTAAGAAATCTGCATAACTGTTAGGAGTAATGACATATACATTATGCCTAAATTGCTTTAACAAGTGCATCAATCCAAGAGAAGATCCCATAGCATCTCCATCTGGTCCTCTATGGGTTGTAATTACAATTTTTTTAGGTGTTGTAAGTAAGTTTTTTAGCTTTAAAGCATTTTCTTTCATAAGGATGCAAAAATAGTAAAAGAAATAACACTAGGTTTTGATTAAAATTCTAATTTTGCAGCCCTTAATAAAAAACATACAAATAAGATGGGAAACATTACATTTACAATGATTAAGCCAGAGGCTGTTGCAGCTAACAATATTGGTGGTATTTTAAACATGATTGAAGAAGGTGGATTTAGAATTGTTGCTATGAAAAAAGTGCAATTATCTGCTGAGCGTGCTGGTGAGTTTTATGCAGTACATAACGAAAGACCTTTTTATGGTGAGTTGGTTGACTATATGAGTGGAGGTCCTATTATTGCGGCTATTTTAGAAAAAGATAATGCTGTTGCTGATTTTAGAACTTTAATTGGTGCGACTAACCCTGCTGAAGCTGCTGAAGGAACAATTAGGAAAAAGTACGCAACTTCTCTTGCTGAGAATGCTGTGCATGGTTCTGATTCTGACGAAAATGCTAATATTGAAGCTAATTTTCATTTCTCTTCTGAGGAAAGATTCTAAACTTTAATTTGGTAATACTGAACAAAAGCTTCCTTAATCGGAGGCTTTTGTTGTTTTTACCTACTTCAAAACAATGTTAGTCAAAAGTTTTTTTCCTAAGCGATTATTTATCTGACTAATAAATTCAGATTTTTTATAGCTAAGTTCATTTCTAACAACTGCTGATTTTAACTTAACATATAAAGTGCCATTGTATATTTTTTGATCAGTAACATATTTGCAGATTTGCCTTCCGATTATTTCTTCCCATGCTTGTAATGCATCTAATTCATCTAGTTTACCTGCAAGTTTTGGGTTTTTCATCAATTTCCTAATGATATCACCTATTACTCTATTGTTGTTACCTCTCATTATTCACACTTCCTTTATCAATCTTAAATATACTAAATTTTATCCCTGCTTTTTGCAGTATCTCCTCACTCCTTTCTATATGAGTATCTGTAATAAAAACTTGTCCGAATACATTTTTATCAACAAAACTAATGAGTTTTAATATTCGATTGTCATCAAGTTTATCAAAGATATCATCTAAAAGCAAGATGGGCTTGAATCCGATTTGTTGTTTTATAAAATCAAACTGAGCTAGTTTCAATGCGATTAGAAAAGATTTTTGTTGTCCCTGTGAGCCAATCTTTTTAATTGAATAGCTATTCATTGTAAAGGAAATATCATCTTTATGAGTACCAACTTGGGTGTAAGTACTTATCCTGTCTTTTTGCTGACTTTCATTTAGTAATTTACTAAAATCTGTATCATTTAATTGAGATTTATAGTCAAGTCCTACTTTTTCGTTTCCTCCAGATATTTCTTGGTAATAATGATTGAAAACGGGTGTTAGTTCTTTTAAAAAACTAGTTCGTTCTTTATGTATGATATTCCCATGCTCTAAAAGTTGTTTATCATATATCTCAAGAGTTATTGCATCAAAAAGACCTTTATCATTAAACTGTTTAAGTAGTGCATTCCTCTGCTTTAGTGCTTTATTGTATTGTATCAATACTTGAAGATAACTTTGTTTATATTGTGCGATACTACTGTCAAGATATTTTCTTCTTACCTCACTCCCTTCTAATATAAGATTGGTGTCTGTTGGAGATATAATAACTATTGGAAACTGACCGATATGTTCTGAAAATCTTTTGTACTTCTTTTTATTCTTCTGAATATTTTTTCCTTCACCATCTTTATGGTTGCATTGTATTTCAGATTGACTCCCATCTTTTTCAAAAACACCTTTTAGCATAAAATAATCAGAATTAAATTGAATATTTTGGCTGTCAATATGATTAAAATAACTTTTAGTTTGTGATAAATAGTGTATGGCATCAAGGATGTTTGTTTTCCCAGCACCATTATCGCCCACAAAGCAACTTACCTTATTTGTAAAAGTAAAATGACTTCCGTTATGGTTTTTAAACTGATGTAGTTGAAGGTTTTTTAAAAACAATGTTCTATTTCTTTGATGATTTACTACTAATAAAAACAATCCTACATATAAAAACGGATTACTTTTTAAAAAAACTTATATTTGCGCTCCAAAAATAAGATTATAATGGCTAATAAAAACAAAACAGAAGACCAATTTGCTCAGATTGAAGAAACACTTTCAAAAACAGAGCAATTTATTGAAGAAAATCAGAAAAGTTTAATGACTATAATAGGTGCAATTGTAGGTGTTGTTGCTTTATTTAGTGTTTACCAGAACTTTTACATTGAACCAATGGAAAAAGAAGCTCAAGCAGAAATGTACATGGCTGAACTTTATTTTCAAAAAGATTCGTTTAACCTAGCGCTTAATGGTGATGGGCAGTATTTAGGGTTCTTAGATATTGCTAATGATTACAGTTCAACTAATGTTGGTCAATTAGCTAATTACTATGCTGGCTTGTCTTATTTACATACTGCTGATTATGATAATGCTATTGAGTATTTAGGTGATTTTTCTTCTGATGATATTATTTTATCATCTTTAGCTCTTGGCTGTATAGGTGATGCTTATATGGAACTTGGAGATACTGATGCTGCACTTGATGCTTATGCTGATGCGGTTAATAATTCAGCTAATGATTTTACAGCTCCAAGATATATGATGAAACAAGCAATGATTTATACTTCTATTGGAGATAATAATAAAGCTTTAGATTTATTTAAGGCAATTCAATCTGATTATAAAACTTCTCGTGAAGCAAATGGTATTGAAAAATATATTGCAAGAGTAGAAAACAGCTAATATGGCAACTAAAAATACTAATCTTTCCTCTTTTAATATGGAAGATGTTCCCAATGCCAAAGGTTTTTCCTTTGGTATTGTTGTTTCTGAGTGGAATTCTAATATCACTAATAATCTATATAAGGGTGCGTTTGATGCTCTTGTTGAATGTGGAGTCAACAAAGAAGATATAACAAAGTATGATGTTCCTGGAAGTTATGAATTGGTTTTTGGAGCTAAAATTGCTTCAAAGAAAAATCCTGATGCAATTATCTGTTTAGGAAGCGTTATTCAAGGTGAAACAAAACATTTCGATTTTGTGTGTAATGCTGTAGCTATGGGAATAAAAGATTTAAATATCAGTTTGGACATCCCAGTTATCTTTGGGGTATTGACTGATGATACTATGGAACAGGCCGTAAATCGCTCAGGAGGTAAGCATGGAAATAAAGGAGTTGAATCTGCTATTACTGCTATAAAAATGGCTGATTTAAATAAGTAAATTTTTCTTTTACTTTTTGTTTCTTAAAAGGTAAAAAGTTTTAAGTTTGCAGCCCAATTTACAATGGTCGAGTAGCTCAGCTGGATAGAGCATCTGCCTTCTAAGCAGACGGTCACAGGTTCGAATCCTGTCTCGATCACTTTAGTAAAGAAAGCCTGCCGTTTCGGTAGGCTTTCTTAATTAATAAGCTTTCATTACATCTATAAAATAAAAAAACCCAAACATTTTTGTTTGGGTTTTGCGGAGAGAGAGGGATTCGAACCCCCGGTACATTGCTGTACAATGGTTTTCAAGACCACCGCATTCGACCACTCTGCCATCTCTCCAAATACGGACTGCAAAAATAAAAATATTTTCAGTTCAGCAATAAATTAGGAGGCTAAATTTAAAAGTAGTTATCTTATTAGTTTACTCCTTTGATTACTAATTAATTATCAAGTAAAATTCTTTTTTCTACTCTATTATTTTCATAAATATAAAACAGAACATCATGTTGTTTAATATTATTTACTTCTCTTCCAAATATATCTTTTACAGCAATTAGCTTTCCTTTTATTGCTATCGTCTCATCTACTGCTGAGTAATTACAATCTGTGCTAAAATACTGTTGCGAATCTAATGGAGCCCAATTAGTTGTTTGAGTTAAATCACAAACTTGTATGCAAGTTAAATTCATATTTGCACTACAGTAAAAATTAGTAATATTACAATTGTTACTTAAATCTAATGTGTTTAAATTATTGTTAAAGGTTGGGAAAATTAAGTTTCCATTTCCAATACTGAGCCATTCTAAGTTAATATTATCACTTAAATCAATACTTTGCAATAAATTATCATGGCAAGTTAAATGCTTTAAGGAATAATTATTTTGTAAATTTATTGAAGAAATAGGATTGTTTTGGCATTGTAAACTTTCAAGGTTTAATAAAGATAAATCCAAAGTTGTAATTTGATTTTCGCCACAACTTACTGTTGCTAAAAATGTATTGTTTGATAAATCTAATGTTGTTAGTTCATTTCTAAGGCAATTTAGGTTTGTTAATCCAGGATTTCCTGATAAATCTAAACTATCCAATAAATTAAAATTACACACAAGTGTTTGCAGAGAAAACAGATAATCAACCTGCAAAGTTTCAATAGAATCTGAAGTGCAAATTATATGTTTTAAATTGCTATTGTTATTCAAACTTAAAGTAGGGAAATGATTATTTGAACAATTCAGATATTGTAAATTATAAAAATCCTCAATTCCTGATAAGTCATATATTTTATAAATTGATGAAACACTGCTAATATCCAAACTATCAATACTATTTATACTATCGGTAGCAACCGAGCCATCATGAATATTGTCGTATCCTAAATTTATAAGTTTTTGTTCAAAAATAGAATCAGGAATATAAGTAATTTGAGCAGTAATACTAAAGGATAAAAAAAGAAATAGAGATAAAATACTGGTTTTCATAATCTTTAATTTTAAGTAATGCAAAGATAATTAAAAATAGACTAGAATAATTATACATTTGCAATCATGATTACAAAGATTTTCTACTACATCTTAATTTTACCTCTTTCTTTACTTCCCTATCCTTTGCTTTATCTTCTTTCTGACATTATTTTCTTAATAATGTATCGCGTAATAGGTTATAGAAAAGAGGTGGTTTTTACCAATCTTAAAAACTCCTTTCCTAATAAAAGTAAGCAAGAACTAAAGAAAATTATGAGTGATTTTTATCGTCACTTATGCGACATAATAATGGAAAGTGTAAAGGGCTTTACCATCTCAGAAAAACAATTAAGGAAGCGCCTAATTATTAAAAACCCTGAATTTAGTAATTACTTTGCAGATAAACGACAAAGCATAATTTTTGTTGGAGGGCATTATAACAATTGGGAAATATGTGCACAGGCATTTGCTATGTACTCCAACCATAAATGTATAGGGATTTACAAGCCATTGAGCAATGCTTTTATCAATGATAAAATTTATACTTCTCGCTCCAAATACGGAATGCATTTAATTTCAATGAAGCAAACCAAAAAATCATTTGAGGATGGAGATGAGCCTAAAGCAATTGTATTTGGTTCGGACCAAAACCCTGCAAACCCAAAAAGAGCACATTGGGTACAGTTCCTAAACCAAGATACAGGGGTTCTTTTTGGAGTAGAAAGATATGCCAAAGAATACGATTGGCCAGTAGTGTTTGTAAGTATCCGTAAAGCAAAAAGAGGATATTACGAGGTGGAATACTCTTTGGTTACTGACAATCCTAATGAAGAGCCTCACGGGAAAATAACGGAAGATTTTACAAAAAGATTAGAACAAGATATAATAAACCAACCACAATACTGGTTATGGTCACATAAAAGATGGAAACACAAAAGATAAAAACAGCAGTTGTTGTCCTTAATTGGAACGGAAAAGCATGGCTAGAGAAATTCTTGCCCAACTTGGTGAATCATAGCCAAGTGGCAACTGTTTTTGTAGCCGACAATGCCTCAACTGATGATTCTGTTGATTATGTAAAAATAAACTTCCCTACTGTAAAGATAATTGTAAACGCTAGTAATGGAGGTTATGCTAAAGGGTACAATGATGTTTTAAAGCAGATTGATGCTGAATATTTTGTGCTAATCAATTCTGATATTGAAGTAACTGCTGGTTGGCTCTCTCCTATTATTAGTTTAATGGATAGTGACAAACAGATTGCTTCCTGTCAACCTAAAATACTAAATTACAATAGCAAAACTAAGTTTGAATATGCTGGAGCTAGTGGTGGTTTTATTGATAATTTAGGATACCCGTTTTGCAGAGGAAGAATATTTGATGACCTAGAACAAGATAAAGGACAATACAATGATGCTGTTGAAGTGTTCTGGGCAACAGGGGCTTGTTTGTTTGTTCGTTCTACCCACTTTTGGGAGCTTGGTGGTTTAGATGAAGATTTTTTTGCGCATCAGGAGGAAATTGATTTGTGCTGGAGATTGAAAAATAAGGGCTATAAAATTATGGTTCAGCCAAAGTCGGTTGTTTACCATGTTGGTGGCGGAACATTGAATGCTGGCTCTCCTTTTAAAACCCACTTGAACTTTAGGAATAACTTGTTTATGTTATTTAAGAATTTACCAATTTCTTCCCTATTTACAACAATTCCTATGCGATTAGTTTTAGATGGAGTAGCAGCACTTACTTTTTTAAATAAAGAAAAGGGTTTAGAACATGTATTGGCAATTGCAAAGGCTCACTTTTCTTTTTACTTTGCTATTCCTAATCTGATTGCTAAACGCCAAAAAATTAGTCAAAAGAATAGTTTAGTTGGAAAAATGAATTGGTCTATTTTGGTTAAAAATAAGATGAATGGAATTAAGCAGTTTTCTGAATTATAAATAGCTTTTAGCCCAACCCTCCTTTATGGGTTTTAGATAGTTGCTTAATTCTTCCTTTCTCTGAATAGTTAAATCATAAAAAAGTGTATCCTCATCTGCTATAACCCCTAACTTAAAAGAAGGTATGACTTTTATAATTTCTCCTATTTTATAAAATACATTTAAGCGATTCATTAAAGCAATGGATAAGTCTTTTTCTAATTCTTGTATTGTTTTTTGTAGTGTATCAATAGAACAACCACTTGCTCCATTTTTATTTTCATCCAAAGCAATAACAATAAAATGGTTTTCTAAAATAGTAACCCCAGCCGTTAAAGGAACTTTGTGTGCATTCCACCCTTTTAGGTGTTCAGCAATATAAGTTAGGATATGGTTTTGTTGGTCGGTAGTTAAAGCCTTTTCAGAAGCATATAGCCAAATACGAGAAGAATCAGGTAGCGTATGGAAATCTGCTAACATTATAGGTTCTCTGCAATCAGTTCAGCAATATCTTTAACCTGTGCTGCTCCTTCATTTACGGCCTTTACTCCATCAGTCATCATAGTATTACAAAACGGACATCCAGTTGCGATAATATCAGGTTTCAAGGCCAAAGCCTCTTCCGTACGGTTGATGTTAATTTCCTGAGCACCACTTTCTGGTTCCTTAAACATTTGTGCACCCCCTGCTCCACAACAGAATGATTTACGCTTACTTCTTTTCATTTCAACCAATTCTACTCCTAATGATTTAATCAATTCCCTTGGGATATCATATACATTATTCGCTCTACCCAAATAACAAGGATCGTGATAAGTCACTTTTGTTCCCTTAAGGTTTCCAGTTAATTTTAGTTTTCCTTCTGCTAAAAGTTCAGCAATGAATTCAGTGTGATGCTGTACTTTATAATCACCACCCAACCCTTTGTATTCGTTTTTAAGCGTATTATAAGAATGAGGACAAGTAGTAACGATACGCTTTACATTATAGCCATGCATCACCTCTATGTTCATCATGGCTTGCATCTGGAACAAAAACTCATTTCCTGCACGCTTTGCGGCATCTCCACTTGATGATTCTTCTGAACCTAAAACGCCAAAATTTACTCCTGCCTTATTCAAAATCTGAACAAAAGCACGAGTAATTTTCTTAGCTCTATCGTCAAAACTACCTGCACTTCCCACCCAGAAAAGAATATCTACCTGTTTCCCTTCCGCCATACATTCGGCCAATGTTTTTACTTGTAGATCATTCATTTTTTAAGGTTTAAAAACTTGAATAGTTGCTTCTTTGTCTATCAAATCAGTAAATTTCCCATCAAAACGAGTAGCACGCACAATATGGTTATCAACCCAATGATAATTTCCCCCTCTAGGTTTTCCCATTAAAAGCCAATGATATTTAAATCCATTTTCCTTTAACCATATTTCAGTTACCTCTCTATGCTCCTCAACTCTAGATGTGAAAAAGGTAATATAGTGCCCCTGTTCATGCCATTTATTCAAAGTTTCCAAAGCATCAGGATACAATGCTGCAGTCGCCATTCTTTCTGGCTCTTCATTAGGTATGTCATCACAAATTGTGCCATCAATATCAATCAGGTAATTTTTAATATCATCTGGTAATACAGGAGATATTAACTCCCCATCTACTTTTTTTTCTACTAATTTATTCATCTTTCCAATTTAAACGGTCAGCAACTGGGAATTGCCAAGGTGCTCCATTATTTTCAACATTTGTAAACATCATATTCAGCTCAGTTGGTGCTGCCGACTGCTCCATTACTAAATATCTTCTCATATCCATAATGATAGATAAAGGATCTAACTCAATAGGACAAGCATCAGTACAAGCATTACAACTCGTACACGCCCATAATTCCTCTGCAGTGATATAGTCGCCCAATAAAGCTTTAGTATCCTCCTCTCCTTTTCTTTTATTATCTGCTATCTCAGTAATTCTATCTCTGGTATCCATCATAACCTTTCTTGGAGAAAGTAATTTACCTGTATGATTGGCGGGACAATTATCTGTACACCTTCCACACTCTGTACAACTATAAGCGTTTAGTAATTGTACCCAATTCAAATCTGTAGCATCTTTTGCTCCAAAAGATTCTGGCGCAGGAGCATCAGTTGGTGGTGCAGCATAAGGATCAGCATTAGGGTCCATCATTAATTTTACTTCATTAGTAACTGACTCCAAATTAGTAAACTGCCCTAAAGGATTTAAGTTTGCAAAGTAAGTACTAGGGAAAGCAAAGAAAATATGCAAATGCTTAGAAATAAGAACATAATTCATAAATCCTAAAATTCCAATAATATGAAACCACCAAGTAAATCGCTCAATAAGAACTAAAGTTGAAGTTTCTAAACCACTAAACAAAAACTGAAAGTATTGACTAATAGGAGTAGAAAATGCAACTGTATAATGACTATCTCCTCTTGATAATAAAATAGAGTCAGTTGCATTCATCAATAAAAAGGCAGTCATTAATAATATCTCAAAAACCAAAATAAGGTTAGCATCTGTTCTTGGCCATGCAGTCATTTCCTTGCTCCAAAAACGCTTAATACGCACCACATTTCTTCTGATTAAAAAGATAAGACACGCCACTAAAACTAAGATAGCAAGTATCTCGAATGAACCAATAAGAAAGTTATATAATACGATTGGTAATACTGTAGAAAGAAACCTGTGAGAACCAAAAATCCCGTCAACAACAATTTCAATTACTTCAATATTGATTATTAAAAAACCTAAATAAACAATAATATGCAACACACCTGCAACTGGCCTTCTTGTCATTTTGGACTGACCCATTGCTACGCGAAACATATTTTTCCATCTAACAGTTGGCCTATCCGATCTATTAATATCTCTACCTAATTTTATATTAGTTATAATTCTATTCAGGTTTCTGATAAAAAAACCAAATGTGACAAGAAATACTACTAAGAATATAACATTTGAAATTTCCATTTTATTTTATTTTTGGCTCTACATAAGGTTTTCCACCACCTATAATTGAAAAATTAACATACCTACTTGGATTCCTTTTAATATCTTCCAATAGCTCAGCTAGCTCACGAGTAGATTTTTCAAAATTATCATATATTTTATCATCTTTAAGCAATAAACCTATACTTCCCTCACCACTATTTATTTTAGTAGTAATAGAGCTTATATTCTTCAAAACTGATGCGACATCAGCTTTAGCTAATGAATCAGAAAGAGTAGAAAAATTAGTCAATATATTTTTAATATCTCCATTGCTACTTTCTAAATTACTAGTTATGGATTCTAAATTTTTAACTACTTTAGTTATCCTATCATCATTTATAGCTACCATACTATCTACTTTTATCATTGTTTCAGACATCAATAAAAAAGTTTTATCTAAACTTTGCAAACTATTCCTTAAGCTCTCTCTTGTGTCTTTATTCAATACAGCCGTAACAATCATCATAACAGAATCCATTGAACCTATTAATTGTTCTGCTTTATTCTTTAGTGGTAAAATTTGAGCATTTACTTCATCCTGCAAAGTACCTTCAATACCACCATTTAAGGTATCTCCTGCTGCAAGAAAATCAGTTGCATCTCCAAGCATTAACGAAATTCCTTTTGTACCCATCAGATCCTGGTTTACAATCTTACATATAGTATTGGACGGCATAGCAAATTCTTTTTCAATACTAATAGTAACCAACAGTTGCTGATTATTTTCAATTAATAAGTCAATATTACTTACCGTCCCAACTTTATAACCATTAACTAATACAGAACTTCCAACTTGTAAGCCTCCGATATTTTCATATTGTGCATAATAGGTACTGCTTGAACTCAAAACATTTAATCCTTTAAGATAATTAACCCCAATAAACAGAGCTCCAATTGTAATTATTGCAACTAAGCCAATCTTTAATTCTTTATTCATGATTATTTATTTTTCGTTTGCAAATCTAAGGCTTCTTGCATAGAAATCCTTTTATCTTGATAAAAAGCTACAACAAATGCACCTTTAAAACCTTTTTCACGCATTTTAAACTTTAAATTATCTGCACTTACTTTATTATATGCATTGCCAACATAATATTTATAAGTCCCGTTTATTATTTCCTCATAAGCATTCAAATTCATAAAAGATTTATCAGATAACATAGACTTTAAGTATGTGCCTATCTGCACCTTATACTCCACTTTATCAGTAGTAATTTCTTTTTTAAGTGTCGGTATTTTTATGATTTCTTTTTCTTTAACTGCTGACTTATCAAGTTCACTAATATTTGAACCATCTACACTTTCTTTATAGCTTCTAAAACCTCTAAAAATAGCTGATGCAATATGGTCTTTTCCTAATTCAGTATTCAAAAAATCTTCCTCTTTTGGATTTGTTAAAAATCCTGCTTCAATAAGGATAGAAGGCATATTAACCCTGCTAATTACATAAAAAGGAGCTTGCTTCAATCCTCTACTTTTTCGTTTCGCTCTATTAGCAAACTCATCTTCAATTTTTTCTGCAATAGAAATGCTTTGGTCAAGAAAAGTATTTTGCATTAATGAAAAAACAATATAACTTTCAGGAGACTTTGGATCAAAACCATCATATTTCTCTTTAAAATTGTCTTCCAAATACATTACAGAATTCTCTCTCATGGCTACATCCATATTAGCTTTTAATTTACTCATCCCCATAACAAAAACACTTGCCCCTGATGGATTAGGATTAGTAAAACCATCACAGTGTACAGAAATAAATAAATCAGCATTTTTTTCATTTGCCAATTCTGTTCTCTCCCATAATTCTAAAAAAACATCAGTTTTTCTTGTATAGATAATTTTAATATCAGGAAAAGCATCTTTGATATAGTTTCCTAATTTTAGTGAAATATCCAAAGCAATATGCTTTTCATATTGCGTATACCGCTTTGTACCCATAGTACCTGAATCCTTTCCACCATGTCCTGGATCAATTACTATAGTTCTTATTTTATTATTTTTTTTCTTTTTATCATCAGCAAATAAGGGATTTACAAATAAAGCAGCCAATAAAAGTAAACCAAGTGCGTTTCTAGAAAATATATGATATAAATTAATTATTTTTGACACGATTTTATACTGTTACTATTATACAAATATACTACTTAGATTGAAGCTTAAAGCCATTAAAATACTTCTATTCCTATTCTTATTAACAGCTTTTTGTAATAATTTATTAGCGAATATTATTCCTGTGCTTTCTGATACGATTGAAGAGAAAACTACTTTTTTTGAATATGAAATAAAACAATATGCTGAGGATTCTTTAAAACTAAGTATTGATGGAAAAAAAGCATTTTTATATGGAAATGCAAAAATTGAATATCAAAAAACAATAATTACAGCATCATATATCGAGATTGATTGGAATAAAAATACAATCTATGCTTGCACTACTGCTGATTCTTTAGGCAACAAAATAGGATACCCGGTATTTAAAGAAGGTAACGAAAGTTTTAAAGCTCATGAGATGACTTACAATTTTAAAACTAAAAAATGTAGCGTTAAAAAGATATCCTCTAAAGAAGGTGAAGGTTATATTTTAGGTAAAACTGTAAAGAAAGTGGATGATGATATTTTCTTCTTAAACAAAGGAGATTACACTACTTGTGATGCTGAAAAACCACATTTTTCAATTAGAGCAAATAGGATTAAAATCATGCCTGGTAAAAAAATTATTACTGGACCTGCTTACCTAACTTTTTTTGGCATCCCTACTCCCCTAATTTTTCCATTTGGTTATTTTCCAAATAATGATAAAAAAAGTTCTGGTTTAATTATTCCATCATATGGAGAATCACAAAATCAAGGTTTTTTCTTAAAAGATGGTGGTTATTATTTTACTCTTAGTGACAAACTAGATCTTACCATAAAGAGTGATGTATATACCAAAGGAAGTTGGAATTTCAAATCTAGTTTGAGGTATAAGAATAGATATAAATACAATGGAAATCTGAATTTAAGTTTTGGGAAAATGATAAATAGCGAATTAGGTTTTCCTGATTATAGCGAAAAGAAAGATTTCAATATTAAATGGAAACACAAGCAAGACCAAAAAGCTAATCCTTCTTTAAGTTTCTCAGCAAATGTAGAGGCTGGAAGTAGCACTTATTATAGAAACAACTCCTACAATGCTAATGATTACCTTAAAAATACCATGTCATCTAGTATCAATTTATCAAAAAGATGGGAAGGAGCAATTATTAATAATCTAAATTTTAACTTAAGGCACAGTCAAAACACTTCTACAAATCAAGTAAATTTAACTATTCCTGATATTGGACTAAGCTCAAAAAGAATTTATCCTTTTAAAGGAATTGGGAATAAAGCAAAAACTCAGTGGTACGACAAGATTACGATTAAATATAATATGAGTACTAAAAATACTATTTCAACTTCAGATTCTCTTCTATTTACTAGTGATTCGTATTCTAAATTCAAAAATGGAATGAAGCATACTATTCCTGTTTCTACCTCAATAAAAGTGTTAAAACACTTTACACTTACCCCTAGTTTTAATTTATCAGAAAGGTGGTATTTAAACCAGATTGAAAAGAACTGGAATAATAACAATGCAACTTTAACAACCGATACAATACATAAGTTTACTAGAGCACATGATTATAATTTTTCAACAGGGCTGAATACTAAAATTTACGGTTTAGTTCAGTTTAAAAAAAGTAAGATAGCTGGAATAAGACACGTAATCAGTCCAAATTTATCTTTTAGATATACTCCTGATTTTTCAGATGAAAAGTATGGTTACTATAAAAGTGTTCAATCCGATACCTTAGGAAATACAAAAACCTATTCTATTATGGAAAATGGTATTTATAGAGGACCATCAAACAGTGAAAGTGGGAATATCAATTTTAGTTTAGGAAACATTCTTGGTATGAAAATTAGAAACAAGAAAGATACAGTTGAAACTTTTAAAAAGATTAAATTATTAGAGAGTTTAAGTTTGAACTCCTCATATAATATCTTTGCTGACTCTTTAAATATGAGTAATATAACACTAAATGCAAGAACAAAATTGTTTAATATTTTTGACATTACCTTCTCTAGTGATTACGACCCATACCTTACAAATAAAAACAAAAACAATAGAATAAATCAATTTGAAATTGCTACTAACAACAGACTTGCAAGGTTAAAAAAGTTTAAAACTTCTATTGGTATAAATGTAAATGATAAAAGTTTCCAATCCGATAAAAAAGACAATGACGAAAGTGAGAAAGAAGATGATGTAGAAAATAGAGACTTCTACTCAATTCCATGGAATTTAAATGCAAATTACTCTTTAAATTATAACAAGGGTCATCAGTCATCTGCCTTTGCTGATACCACTCAGTCTTTAACTTTTTCAGGAAATATAAAGATCACAAAAAAATGGAAAATTGGTTTTAGATCTGGTTATGATTTTGATGAAAAAGAATTGACTTACTCATCTGTAGATATTTATAGAGATTTGCATTGTTGGGAATTGCTTTTTAATTGGATTCCAATTGGGTTTCATCAAAGCTACACTCTTACTATTCGAGTAAAAGCAGCTGCATTAAGAGACTTAAAATATGAAAAGAAAAGAGATTGGTTTACTCCAGAGTACGATTAATCAGTTAGCCAATTTTCAATCATTTTCAAACCATTCTCAGTCAATATTGACTCAGGATGAAATTGCAGACCAGTAATATCAAATTCTTTATGTTTTATTGACATTATTTTCCCTTCAATATTCTCGGAAGTAACAGTCAATTCATTAGGAAAATTTTCTTTAGAAACTGCCCATGAATGATAATGACCAACTTTAAAGTTTGAGGGAAGATCATTAAACACTTTAGAATTATTATAATGAATAATTTCAGAGGAAACACCATGCTTTACTTCTGATAAATTATAAAGTGTTGCTCCAAAAAACTCAGCAATGGATTGTTGACCAAGACAAATCCCTAAAATAGATTTATTCTGGTAGTATTTAACTAAAACTTGATTTAGAATTGGGTGCTCTTCTGGCAACCCAGGACCTGGAGAAAGTATGACTTTATTGTATACTGAAATAGATTCAATATTAATATCTGAAGCCCTTAAAACATTAACATCTGCATAGAATTGCTGTACATAATGTTTTAGGTTATATGTAAAAGAGTCTTGATTATCAATAATTAAAACTTTCAAGTTACACCTTTGGTTTGCAAAAAAATTGAGAAATCTTTCTGAAAGGTTTTATAAAACGAATAAAAGGTGGCTTTTTAAGTCCATTTAAGTCCCAAGCAATATTATCTTCATTATTACCCTTTAACCTATTCCATATTGATGCATTACTTTCCCCTCCCATTCTCATTTTTATTAAAATTTCTGGAATATATTCTATAATTATTTTTTCTTTATGTAATAATCGCAAAATCATTTCATAGTCAGCAGCACTTTTTAGGTTTGTATTATATAATCCATATTTTTGGTAAATTTCTTTTTTTACAAAAAAAGTTGGGTGAGGCAGCATCCATCCTTTTCTCATAAGGTTCTTTTCAAACTTTCCTGACTTCCAGTATCTGACAATTTTTCTAGTATCTCCTTTATTTACAAAAACTAAATCACCATATAAACAATCACAATCTGTAACTTCAAAAACTTTTGCAACTTTTGAGAGCACATCTTGATTGTAATAAAAATCATCAGAATTTAGAATACCAACAATATCCCCATTAGCAGCTTTTATACCCTTATTCATAGCATCATAAATACCATTATCTGGTTCCGAAATAAAGTTGTCAATTTCATCTTTTTTAAAATCTAAAATATCTAAAGTCCAATCATTAGAAGCTCCATCAATCAAAATGTATTCTTTATTTTTATAAGTCTGTGAACTGAAACTATCAATAGTATGTTTTATTGTACACTGACTATTGTAAGATACTGTGATAATAGATATTTTTGGGTTTTTAATCACTTAACGTTCAACTATTACATTTTCCATTACTAACATATCTATTTTAGTTCTTAAAAAACAATCTAAAGCCTCCTCAGGTTTATTTACAATTGGCTCATTTTCGTTAAATGATGTGTTTAATAAAATTGGAACACCAGATTTTTCTGCAAATTTACTTATTAGTTTATGGTACCTAGGAGAAATATTCTTATCAACAGATTGCAGCCTTCCAGTTCCATCAACATGAGTAACTGCAGGTATTTCTTTATGCTTTTCTTCTTTAATATCAAATACTTTTTCCATAAAAGGAACATTGTCAGATTGCACAAAATAATCTTCAACAGCTTCCTTTAAGATTGAAGGAGCAAATGGTCTAAAACTTTCTCTTCTTTTAATTTTATCATTAAGTAAATCTTTAGCATCTGATCTTCTTGGATCAACAATTATTGATCTATGTCCAAGGGCTCTGGGCCCAAACTCTGCTCTGCCTTGAAACCACCCTATAACTCCTCCTTCAACTAATTTATTTGATACTTTCTCAAACAATTCCTCATCAGAATAAACTGTAAATCTTACTTCTGCTCTTTCTAATACAGCTGTAATTTCATCTTGATTTGATTTTCTCCCAAAATATGCTGTAGTAATTTCCGGAAGTCTTTCTTTACCTAAGATTTGGTTATATAGGTACAATGCAGAACCGACACATGTTCCTCCATCATGACCTGCTGAGGGGATATAAATATTCTTAAAAGAAGTGTTTTCTAAGATCTTACCATTTGCAACTGAATTCTGAGCCACTCCACCAGTAATGCAAATATTTTCAGCACCTGTTTTCTTATGTAAGTGATTAAGCATATGGAAAATCACCTTTTCAGTAAATCTCTGAACTGAAGTTGCTAAATCAATATGCCATTGCTCTAATTCATCACCCTTAACCCTATGTTTTCCTAAGATTTTACACCATTCATCAGTAAATAACGATTCAATTGTTGGGCTTCCTCCTTCCCAGTCCATAGCAACACCTTTTTTAAAATGTTTGAAATACGCCTTATTTAGCTTGAAAAATCCATCATCTGTCATTTCAAGAATTTGTTCAAGTTCTTTCAAATATTTTGGCTGTCCATAAGGAGCTAATCCCATTACTTTATATTCATCACCATAATTTGGAAATCCTAAAAACTGAGTAACAGTTGTGTAAAAAATACCAAGTGAATGTGGGTAATTTACTTCATCCAGAACTTCAAACTTGTTACCATTACCAATTGCAGACATAGTAGATGTAAAATCTCCAAAACCATCAATAGAAAGTATAGCTGACTTCTCAAATCTAGAAGCAAAGAAAGAAGAAGCGATATGACTTCTATGGTGTTCAATGTTATGAATAGTTGCTTTAATATCAGATTCTGGAAGCTCAAATAATTTTGATAATTCACCTTTAATAGAACTAACCTTTTTTGCGTTAATTAATCTATCCCAAATAGTAGAAATGCTAATTGAATTTTTAAGTGTATGAATAATTTTTTTTGAAAAATTAGCCTTAGGACCTCTTGAAATTGTGACATGATCTATATCTTGAATAGAAATTCCTTCATCTTCCAAACAAAATTTAATAGCTTCTGTCGGAAAGCCTGCCCAATGCTTAATTCTTCTGAATCTTTCTTCTTCAGAAGCACATAATACTACACCATCTTTTAACAGGCAAGCTGAAGAATCACCATGATATGCATTAATTCCTAAAATATACATCTACTTGTTTTTAATTATTTTTAAAAATATACTTACAATTATTCCCCAATCATAATTAGATTTTAGATAGTTTTTTATTTTATTACTATCAAAATCTTTATTTATTAAATCTGAGAAACCAGTAGCAAAACTTTCCTTTTCGTTATCGACAAAAATACCACAATTATTCATTTCTAAATGCTTCCAAGGAGTTTTGTTTGAAACCAAACAGGGCCTCCCACAAGCTAGTGCCTCAGTAATTACAATTCCAAAACTTTCAAATTCAGATGCTAAAACAAAATAGTCACAATTTGACAAGAGTATTTTTTTGTATCTAAAGTCTACTTCTCCTATCAAAAAAACTGAGTTATTAAGTTTTAATTCTAAAATCTGTTGTTCTAGTTGATCTCCCATTCCATCATCCCCTCCTGCTATAATTAGTTTAGCATTTTTATCTTTTTCTAAATAGATTTCAAATGCATTTATTAAAACATCAAACTGTTTAATTTTATGTAGTCTACCCATAGAAAAGAAGATGTTTGAAATTTCATCAAAATCTATCTTAGTATGCTTTTTTACTATTTCTATTCGCGATTTCTTTTCAGCATTTTGAAAGGCAGAGAAATCGACTCCATCATTTATAATTTCAACCTTTGCATTAGGATATTTTTTTAGAACATCTTTCTTTTCAATATATGATGATGCTTGAAAAATTACATTTTTTATAAATGGGTTCACAAATATAAATAGCCATAATTTCTTTAAATTTTTCCTTTTAAATTGTAACCCCCATTCTCCTAAACTTCCTCTTGGGCAAACAATTATTTTTTTCCTTTGAAATACACTAAAAATTAATGAGAAGATTGCTGTGTAATGAAAAAGGTATTGAATATAAACCACATCTGATTTTTTAATATCATTATAAATGCCAAATAAAAAAGAAAGTGAAAAATTATTGATCAACTCTTCATGATAATATTTTACAAATAAATTATCTTGTTTTCTCAAGTATCTATTGGTTTCAACTTCTAATCTATTTAATCCATTTGCGTTAGTTGTTGAAACATACATTTCTACATCATTTTCAGCTAATTTCTTAGATAAATCCCATGTAGCTGATACGGGACCACCATAAAAAGTTGCAGGGTAAAATGAAGAGGAAACTAAACATATTCTCATTTTTTATAATATTTATATTTATACCAAAATGACAATAAATGATCCCCACCTTTTAAAATTGATTCAAACTCAGTTTTATTTGCAAACTGTACTAAACTCCTTCCTTTTACTGAAGGGAAAACTTCATTGTAATAAAATCCAGGTAAACATGAGTACTGCTTTTTATAATCTAAGGAATTAGCTATTTGAACAACTCTATGATTAAATTTACCCTCGGGAAAACAAATGGCAGATACTTCACAACCTAAAAGCCCTTCTAATTCAGATTTAGAATCTTTCAACTCTGCTTTAATCTCATCTTCAGAAATATCATTTAATATTTTATGTGACTTAGTATGGGAAGATATTATAAAAAGAGAATCATTATTCAATTCAATCAACTGTTCTTTGTTAATATGATTCTTTTTGTTTAAGTATGAAGTAATCACAAATAATTGTATTGGAATTTTTAGTTTTTTTATCAATTCGATATTTTCAAATAACCCTAGGAATGCATCATCAAAACAAATCTCTATTTGTCCAATAGGCTTAGTGATTTCAGCAACAATCTCATAGCCATTTTCTAAGATAATTTGCATATGATTTTTAAAGACCTCAATTGGAGTTGACATTTCAGTATACTTTTTATCAGAATGAATATCATGATAAAAAATAACCTTACTCCTTTTCTTAAAATAAAAAAGAGAAGCAAAACTGACTATTGCAATTCTTATTCTTGTACTTAGTGCCATTTTTTAACTTTATCTATTGATTTATTCAAGCAATTATTATAAAAATCATAATTCCATTTATTTTGCATCAAATCAGATGCATTTTTAGAGAAAACTAGTAGCTTTTTAGGATTATGAAAAAGCTCTACCATATACTCTCCAAACTCAGTCATATTAGCTGCTACATACCCTGTTTCTTTTTCATTTATTAAGTCAAATGAAGCTCCAACTTCTTTAGTTGCAATTACAGGTGCCCCTGCTGATAATGCTTCATTTACAACCAATCCCCATGGCTCAAATATTGAAGGACAAACAAAACATGATGCTTTCTGAAATTCTTCTACAAGATCTTCTGTAAATTTCTTTCCTAAAAACTTTACTTTTTTTGATTGATACTTATCTCTCAAATATTCTTCTTCCTCTCCGCTTCCAACTATCCTGAGCTCAGCATTTAAAGTGCTAAATCTTGATTTAAATACTTTAATAAGTTCTTCAACATTTTTATGTTTAAGAAGTCTTCCAACATAAAGAAAAGAGAAAACTTCTGGAAGAACTTTATTTTTTTGATAAAATTTAGGATTATCGACCATCATTGGCATTAAAAATATCCTTTCCCCTTCCATGCCATAGTGCCTAAAAAGGTCTTTATGCGAGTCGTTCCCTCCAGAAAAACCTAAAACATATTTGTTTTTAAAGATTATTGACAAATAAATCCACTTAATAAATCTTTTTATTGGATTAGCAGGGATTTGCAATTGTGTATCTGATTCTGTTGCAACAAACCTTTTATTACAAGAAAAAATATTTAAAATAAAGGTTAGTATAAAAGGATAGTTATTATAGCCATTTACAATAATCATATTGTTTTCTTTAAATATCTTTATAATAAACCTAATCTTATCAAAAATAGACATCTCACTTAGCATTTCTTTATTAGATTTTGAATTAGATTTAACTAAAGTATTAGATTTAATAAAACAATAATCAATTTTATTTTTATCATAAACATTCTTTGCTAAATCTAGCGTATAAGATGCTGGCTCAACAAAATAACAGAATATTCTCATCTAAATTTTTTATAAAGTTTCTTTAAAACTAAATTAACTGATTTTAAAAATAAAGATAAGTATTTTTCACCTTCTGTACTGTAGGTATTTAATTCAAATAACGGAATAACTTCAGGTCCAAAATTCTGAATTTTATAACTATAATCCCCTCTTCCAAAATTGAATGTAGCAGAATTTTCCTTAGTAATTTCTTTAATAAAAGCAGTATTACTTACTAAATTCATCATCTGTTGGTCATTAAACAAATCTATCCAAAAAGAATAAGAATAATCTTTTTTAAATATCAATGAAATTGCTGTTGTATTATTCTCCACTTCAACTTCATTAACAACTAAACTTCCTGACTTATAAAGATTTTCAGTCAGTGAAATTAAATCATCATCTAGAAACTTATGATTTCTAATTTCTAATTCAATCATTTGTATTCTAAGTTTTTTTATCTTCTCAATAGGAAAGTTAGAACTTTCAATTTCATAAAGTACAGTATTGTAATTGTACTTCTTAAGAATTCGTTTTAACCGCCTTTTTTGTCGATAGACAAAGTGATTAAAATTAGAAGGAAAATTATCAGATTTTCCAAGTTTAAGTAATGAATAATTTAGACTAAATGAAACATCTTTCACTTTTATACTTTCTGTCTTCTTAATTGCAATACTTTCTTTTTCTAGGTTTTTTAATCTTAGTTGACTTGCCAGCTTATTCTCCTTAAGAAAATCTACAACTGTTAATGAAGCTGTTTCAGATATAATATCACAGAAATCCGCATGAGTATCATTAATAAATAAAAGTTTATTTTTTTTCAACTCTAGAGGCCATATTTCAACTAACTTTCTATCTTCATAGTAACAAATAATAAATGGTTTAGATTGCTTTAAAATCGAATTATAGCAATAGGTAAAAGATTGAAAAAAAGAATAATTTCCTTTATCAAAAAGTGCTTCCCAATCCTCTTTTAAAATTAGGATATCTTTTTTATTATTAAATACTTTAATTTTCATAATCTTTTTTAAACTTTGAATAAGAAAGGAAAGCTAAAGAGAACCAAAAAAGGATAGTATGAAATTCATTAATACCCGTAATTAATGTTTCATAAATTGAAGATACAAACGTATAGATTATAATAAAGATAAATACTTTCTCTGAATCATTACTAAATCTAAAGAATGAAATTAGCTGATATGCTTTAACAAATATTAACGCTAGTATAAATCCTCCAAACAAAACTCCATATTGTAACAAAATAGAAAGATAACCATTATGTGATGTCATTATTTGCCCTTTAAATCTTTTTGGTAAACTTATATCTTTTGGTAGGCCAGAGTATTCATTTAATCCATATCCTGAAAATAAACTTTTATTAATATTCTCAATTGCAAAAAAAGCTTGTTCAATCCTATCGTTAAAAATACTTTGTTCTGCAAACCTATTTATACTCGTGTCTAGATTAATACTTGAAACGATAAAGTAGATTGAAAAAGCTATTATAGAATATATAATATTTCTTAAGCTAAAGCCATATTTTAATCCGATGCAAATTGCAAGACCAACTAATGCACCTCTTGATCCTGTAGCCAAAGCAATAATTAATAAAAGAAATAAGGGTATATAATCTCTTAAACTTTTATCTTCATTTTTTAGAAATAATATTGAGAAAGCAATAACAATAAATGATGCTAACATATTTGAATTCCAGATAATGCCCTCGTATCTTAGAGAGAAAACATTAGGATAAAATAATAAACTTAAAATTACAATAAATAAGACTAAACTAGCAATATGATTTAAAAATTGTGTTTTATAATAATCAAAATGAAAATATATTGAAATAGAGATAATTGTGAACTGCATTGCTCTAGCAAGTAAATATTTTATGGCTTCAATATCAGAAACTGAATGAAACAATATAAAATACAGTAAGTTTAGACTGTTAATAATCAATAGAAATGAAAAAGCTTTATGAAAAATCACTATCTTTATCTGCTTTGGATTTATTAATAAAAAAATAGTAAATATTCCCATTATAGCTAGGAAAATTTGGTTGCCCAAATCGAATGTGCTCTTTATTGATAAAAGCACTGTATTAAACAGAAATATTACCGCCCCATATTTAAATAGCCACTTTATCATCTTACCATCTTTACTATATCCTTTATTTGTTTAAAAAATAATACAAAGAATAACAAATATATCAGAACAGGTGTTAGTATAATTTCTAAAACACTAAAATTATAATTAGTTATGATAGAAAAATAAAGCAATGGAATTGTTAAAAGGATTAATTTTAATAAATCTGAGCTAAATGGAGATATCTTAACATTACGTTTTATGTAAATTAGTTGTGAAATATTAATGAATAACATAAATCCTATAAATAATGAAACAATTGCAACCAATTCAAATCTCATAACTAAAATTATTGCCAAAATACTTATTAATATTGCCTTTATAGTTTGTAATTTAAGTTCCTTTTTTTCTAGTCCTGCCATAATCATAAATGTACCTGAGCTCCCTGCGAATAAAGATATCATTCTGGCAATCATTAAACCGAATAAATACGGTTTATATGCTAATAAATCGCCTGACTTATCAAAAAGGATTAATATTTCATCTGCAAAGATCATAATAATTATCATGAAAGGCAAAGTTATCAGATTTACAATAAAAGTTGTTTTTTTATATAATTCATCTAGTTCATCTATTTTTTTCTCATGATATAACTTTGAAATTGCTGGTGCGAAAACCTGATTCAAGTTTTTGATCAAAAACATTGACACCCCCGTAATAGTTAGAAGTATACTATAAACCCCAAGTTTTAATGGAGGAAGAGCAATGCTTAATACAATTCTTAATGACTGAGCAGAGAAGAAGTGAACAATAGCGTTAGCATACATTTTTTTACCGTAAGAAATCATTTTATTATCCCAAATAAAATTTGAAGGTACTGGAATGTTCATTAATTTATATTCGTCTTTATTAAATCTTTTGAACAAGAGCAATAATGACAATGAAGTTGTAAAAAGCTCGATTCCAATAAAATATAATATATTATTAGTGTATTGAAAAATTACAAAAGCTAATACTGCACGAATTGGAACAGTAATCACAGTACTGTAAATTATTATTTCCTTTATTTTTAAAACTGATCTATATAATGCAGTAATTATTCCAGTAAATATTGAAATTGGAGTATGTAAAGCAACTAGAAAAAGTATTAATGAAAACCCATCAATATTAGTATATACAAATCTATCCAAAAGAGGAGAAACAAAATATAGAGATATAATTAGAACGAAACTTAATACAACTGAAAGTTTAAGGATTTTTGATAAAAATTGAAGTGCATATTCCTTATTTACTTTCCATAAATCAGGAAAAAATTTTACAATTACTACAGGAATTCCAAAAGTCAGAAAGACATCCATAAATGTTGAAAAGGTATGTGCTGAAACATATTTTCCCCAATTAGAAATACCAACAATGTCAATTACATAAATCTTAACAAAAAAACCAATAGCAAAAGCAAATATTGAACCCAATATTCCCCAATTAGCTTGTCTAATAATTAGTTTTAACATTTAGAATTCATAATTAAATATTCTTAAATCATCTTCATAAACCCTATTAACAACTTCAATCATTTCTTGGGAATAGACTTCCTTATAACTCCTTCTTTTATTCTTATTAAGATGTTCTAAGTTAATTTCCTTTCCAAGTTTTTCTGATAAATGATTAACATCAGTTATTAAATTCTCAAATCTACCTACAAAGCTAACCAACACCTCACCTTTCTTATTACAAATAAAATACGATTGAGGCAATAGATGAGTAACTTGAAAAATAGTTTTTTTATTTAATCCGTTTAATACAAAATCTTCAAAATCAGTATATTTAGCAAGATGCTTTTGAAATGAAGTTTCATCAAGTTTATTTATTCCTCCTTTCTGAAGGAAATTATAAGTAGAATACAACCTGTCAAAAGGATTTCTAACAAAGGAAAAGCTGAAATATTGATTTTTTGTAATACCTAATATCAAATTATTAAATTCATAGGTTCTATGACTTTCTAAAGAAACTTTACCATAAATAGCTTTTAATAGCGAAATTCCAGCTGTTTTAGGAATATGTATAAAAACAGTTTTAGTTTGGTGAAATGCATGTAGCAAACTGCCCTCCTTACCTACTTTATATTTTTGCGCATTAGCATATTTTAAATTACGGTAATTTCTCAATATATATCTAATCATCAGCTCTGAATATTTTATTAAGAAGTAAGTTAGAAATAGTATTTCTAATATCAAATTCATTTACAAGCTTCAAAGTAAATGAGTTATTCATAAAAAAAAGAATTTTTTCTACCAATTGAGAACTATTTTCAGCTTCAAACAACATCTTATTTACATCTGGAATTATCTCAGATATTCCCTGTCCTTTTACAGCAATAAATGGAGTGTTTGTTGCCCAACTTTCCAGATACACACAGCCAAGAGCCTCAAAATAAGAAGGCAAAACAAACAAATCTATTTCATTATAAAACAGATTTAGTTTTTCATGTTCTATTTCTTTTTCAAAAGAAATGATTTCGTTTAAATTGTTCTTATTTACATAATCCAAACACATATTAAAAGTAGGACCAGAACCAATTAATCTTAACTTAATTTTCTCAGCTGATAAATGTAATTTACCGACCGCCTTAATTAAAGTAATTTGATCTTTTAATTTCCAAAAATTTGCTATACATCCAATAGTAAACACATCTCCTTTTTTCTTTTCTATAGGATAAAACTTTGAAGTATCTACGCCATTATAAAGTACATATTCTGATTTAGGGTTATAGTCGTTAAATTCTTTTAATTTATCTAAAACTAACCTAGAAACTCCAATACTTAAATCTACTTTATTTAATTGTTTTATAGAGTTTTTAATTAGATATTTTCTTTGATTTTTTTTAATAAAATTACTTCTACCATTCTGAAGTTGAAGAACATCCAAACCGTGATGTTGAACAATCCTTTTACAAATCAAATCATCCACAAGATAAGAAGCTGGATAAGTTACATGAGAATGAGAATATTTTACATTTTCAATTCCTTTTTTAATTAAGAAATTTAAGAACCTCTTTCTATTTATTTTATTAAACAGCCCAGGGAAAATAAAGAATGGAAAATCAATTGTTTTAAAAATACTTACCTTAAAACCATTAAATTCATAATCTCTTTCTGAAGAAAATAAAGATACAGTTTTAACAATTCTGACATCAAATTCAGTTTGCTTTCTAATCTCATTTACTTGATCAAAAATATAACTTCCAACAAATGAATTATTTGAAGGGAAAAATGGTGTAATCACTAAATATATATGCTTATTCTTCAATTAAACTTGGGTATAATTTTTCAAATTCAGGGAACTTATTTAATACAAATAATATTGTTTCTTTTTTAAGTTCACTATTAAACTGACCTTCTACTCCACTTCTAGTGAATTCACCTTTAAACTTTCCATTTTTGGGTCCATTTCCGTATTTCTGATTTTTTTCTTTCCCCATCTTTTTTACTTTATCAAATGATGAGAATTCAACAGATTTTTTAATTAAATTGTTATTTAAATTCCATCCTAAAAAATTTACAGTTTTAGTAAGCTCTTTTTCTGCATCATTTTTTAAATCCGAATAATTTATAGCAATATCCGAATTCTCTACTGAAATTCTGAAATACTTTATCCAAAAATCAATTTTATAAGAAACATAAAAATCAATATCAATCAACTTTTCTCTTAAATTTTTCGGATCATCAAAAAATGGAATTTCTCTGTTTTTATAAAAATAATATGCTGATATTAAAGTGTCTAACGGGTTTCTGTGAATGAAAATCTTTTTATTAAATAATGTATAAGGTCTATTGTAAATTTTATGAGTCCTGTAAAAAAGAGGAAAACCATTTTCGGGTAGAGAAACAGAACATCTGTCCATTACATTATTTTGTTGGCTATTTAAATCATCAAACGAAATAGTAGACTCTAAATCTGGATTATTTTGGAGGTTTAAATAATTGTATATTAAAAATCTGAACCAAGTGTTTCCACTTTTTGGGTAACCAAATAAAAGAATAGAATCTTCTTTGTCTTTTAGGAAAAGATTTAGTTTATTATACGTTTTAAACCAATAATATTTACCTTTTAAATATTCTATCATTTTAAATTATCAATTACTTTTTCCCAGGATTTTATAATTATTTTCCAATCAAATTTTTCAGCAAGTTCTAAAACATTTTCTGAATTTCTAATCAATATCTCAGGATTTTTAATCAGATTATCAATAGTGTTTTTTACTTCCTCAAAATTTGAAACAACAAAACCATTTTCTGAATGGTTTATCCAACTATCTGCACCATAATCATCATATAATATTGATGGAATAGATGAAGAAGCGGTTTCTAAAACTACTTTTGGAAAGCCTTCTGATCTGGATGGTAAGAAGTGTAAATCCATATTTGTAAGTTTTTTTGATAACTCAGAATGGTTTAATTTTCCATGGAAAGTAACATTTTTAGTGGATTTTTTTATTAAATACTCTTTTATTGGACCATCACCAATAATATGGAAATTTAAGTCAGGATATAAACTAGCAATACTTATAAAATCATCCAAGTTTTTTGTTTTTAGAAGACTTCCAATAAATACAATATTATTCAGTTTCTTCTTTGTTTTTCTAAAAGAAAATATATTAGATTCAACTCCAAGAAACAATGGATGTTGTTCTAGCTTAATTCCGCAATCTGCTTTCTTTATAATCTCTGAAGTAATTCCAAAAGAATGTGAAATTAAAGAAAAATGATTCTTCATGTTTTTAAAAGATCCAAAACTGTCAATCATGTTTCTTCTACTTGTATCGCACATATTACCTTCAATAGTAGTAAAAGTTTTTTTATCTAGTAAATTAGCAAGTTTTAATGCAAGTTTAGGCGTAGATTGATGTTTTGGAAAATAACAAACATCAGCCCACAGCACACCTTTAATAAATGCAAATAAGTTTGAGGTTTTATATCCAAAAGTTGAGACTTTAATAAAACTCACATCATCTAAATTTTCAATGTTTTTATCTCCTAAAACAAGTGACTTTATCGAGTACTTATTTTTATCCAGATGAAATGCAATAGATTTACAATTAATGTTTTGCGCATTAATTACATTTATATAAGCTCCTAGAAATATCTTTTTTCTCATTTTAATAATGATATAAATTTATCTTCATCATAATCAGAATAGTATTCTTTCCTCCATGAAATGACTTCATCAGAGTACTTACTATAATCCTTTATTATATCAATCATTTCAACATTAAAAGGATACGTGAAATCTGTTTCAAACATATTAAAATCTTCCTTTAATGAACTAATAAAAATTGTTGGAATACCAAATTCTGCACACTCAAAAATAGTTGTAGAATATTCGGTAATATGAATTGAACAAAGTGCAAAGCACTCCATTAAACTTTCTGGAGCTTTATTTGTTTTCCTTTCTAATTCACTAATATCAATACAGTTATTAAACCTAGGATGATTCCTAATATAGAAACATAAATCTTTATTAGAATCAACAATTTTAATAATTTCATCTAACATTTTTTTGTTTTGCTTCTCAGTATGATCTTCTGTGATTTGTAACGTAATTAAAACCATTCTATTTGGGTTAAAATGTCGAAAATATTTTGATATTTCAACTCCAATTACAAAAGAATTTTTCTGGTAATAATTTGATAAATCTGAATTATGTAAGATTTCTTTAAATCCATTACCAAAGAGTAATAACTGAACATTATTATCTGAAATATTCGAACTTGCCTTACCATCTGAAATATAACTTCCCTTATCCGAATAGATAATTCCGTGCTGTAAATCAAATATTTTCGCTTCTTCATTTAAACCTCTGAAAAATTCAATAAGAGATTGAGAAAGAACAATTACATTCTTAAATTTTAGGTTTCTCAGGAAAAGAAATAATAAGATATTTGCAGAAGACTTATCTCTAAAACCAAATTTCCTTAATAAGATAATTAAATAAAAAGGAAAGTCGAAAGGAATACTATTTCTATGTTTTTTCTTATCAGATTTTCTGTCAGGTTCCTCAAAAACTAAATAGGAAATATTATGTTTTTTGCAACTTTCAAAAAGTGGTTTTAGAAATAGATTTTGATTACCTTCTCCTCTATTAAAGTGTTTTGGATAATAGAAAACAACATCTATTTCTTGCTTCTTGAAAAAGAGTTTTATAAAGTAGAAAAATGAAATGAAAAAATTTATCATATCTTGTAATTATAATAACTATTTAACAGCTTCATTTCCTTATTGCAAAACAAAATATCATCTTCTGAAAGTTCGTTTATGAAACCTCCAATTTTTGCATTTCTTACCTTTAACTTGTCTCTATCTTTTCCAAAATCCTTAAAACCTTCTAGCTTGTTTTCTTTTTCTTTCTCTCTCATCTTATCTGCAGAAGATTCAGAATAAATTTTCTCAATTTTATCTTTTGTAATATCAATATTAAAAAACTTATTAATTTCTGATAAAGTATCTACTCCCTCATTTAGTAAATCCTCATACTTAATCAATAAAAAATCTTTAGGAATCTCTTTTTGAGAAAACCAAAGATTATAATAATGTATAATTCGATTAAAACCTAAGATATCATCTTTAACAAAGTCCGAAATTGATTTAAATACAAAAGGATTTCTCGATCTTTTTGTTACCTGATGAAAATGTGAAACAACAACATCTCTAGGATCTCTTACCAAAAATAAAACCTTTCCTCTCCTGTATCTATCTCTAGAAGTAAATTTAAAAACATCAAGAGGGTTGTTTCTTGTTCCATTTTCAATAATTATCTCAGAATTATCATGTTCGTTAAATATAAAATTTTCATTGTTTTTTAGTGGATGATTACTTTGCTTAACCATTTGTTTTAGCATGTAATTAAGCCAAGTACGACCAGTTTTAGGAAAAGAAACTAAAAAATATTGGTTTTTGGGATAATAATAAGAAAGTATAAAATCCTTTATATCCCTCCAAAATTTCATTTTATGAAAGTATTATTTCCACAAACTCTCTAACAACACCATCACCTCCATTCTTTTGTAGTTGAATAATATTTGGAATAGATTTAATTTTAGAAACTGCATTCATAGGGCAAGCAGAAACCCCTGCATTTGAAAGGAGTTCAAAACAATTCACATCATCACCAATATATGCAATTTCATCAAGGGACACATTTTCCTTTTCACACAAATTCTTAACAATTTGTAATTTATCCTTTGCACCATGAAAATCAAAATCCAAACCAAGTTTCTTAGCTCTTCTTCTATTTAACTCTCTATCTTCTGTTGTAAGTATTCCTACTTTAATACCTGTTTTTTGTAATAGCTGAAACCCCATTCCATCATATGTACAGAACTTTTTAAACTCATCTCCATTCTCTGTATAGTACATTCCCGCATCTGTCAATACTCCATCTACATCAGACAAGAAGATTTTAATCTTTGAAAAGTCTGGGGTTTTATCTTTCAAAATAAACTTTTTCATTAATGATTCAGCAACAATCCAATCTTCTGGCTCATCAATTTCAGTATAAGTAAATTCTGGCATTTTATAAGTAGCAATATCTCCTGAAATTCTGTTTTTTGTCTTTTTAATATCTGAAACTGAAGAAATATAAAAAGCTCCATTTTCAATTAAAGTACCTTCAAAATCTTGTCTTCTTGGTCTGTTGTAAATATCATAATTCAGGGATTTTCCATCTCTCCAAGAAAATCTTTTTGACTCACAACAACTCAGAACAGCATCATGTTTTTCAAATAATTCTAAACCTTCATTAAGATGATTCTTCTGAGTAAATGGAGAAGTAGCTTGCACCAACATAAAAGTGTCAGTGTCTGATAGACTTTTACTATTTATATATTCTAACATTACAGATTCAGTAGAGGAAATATCTTGAGAGTTCTCATTGCGCCTATCATAAACACTTACTTTTGAAAAGTTAAATGAGTTTACAATATTCTTAATTTTTTCAGAATCTGTTGCAACAACAATATTGTCTGCATTTGAGTTTTGTAATTCTTGTAAATTCCAGAATATGAGAGGCTTACCACAGAAAGACTTTATGTTTTTTTCTGGAATAGATTTACTACCTCCTCTTGCAGGAATAAATGCAATTACACTCATTATTTTTTTCTGTATTTCAGTTTATCTCTTTGAACTTGTTCAATCCCTAAAATGTCTGATTGTTTGTAAGTTAATGCTTTATGTGTAGCTTTTAAATCTCTAGCTAACTTTCTAAGTCCTGTAGGTTCTAAGGATGCTGAATGATCCGTTCCTTTCCAAGTTCTATCTAAAGTAAAATGTCGTTCAACCCATTCAGCTCCAAGTGTATATGCTGCAACATCAACCGCAATTCCTAAATGATGTCCAGAAAAACCAATTGCTTTAACTCTATCTTCAAACTTCTCTTTAATTCTGACGATTTCCAACATACAAACATCCTCAAAAGGAACAGGATACCCAGAAGTACAAGAATAAAGCACTAATCTATTAGCTTGATTTGTTTCTTCAAAGAATGAAACGATTTGCTCTTCCTCATCTTTAGTTGTCATTCCAAATGAAATATGAACTTCTCCTTTATAATTATCTCTTAAAACCTTTAACATATCGAAATGAATGTTACATGCTGAAGGAACCTTTATTAATTCAGGGTTTAAGCTGCTTATTTCTTTTGCAGAAGTAGTATCCCAAACAGAAGTAGAGTACATAAGTCCTAAACTTTCAGTATATTCTTTCAACTCTCTATGCTGATTTATATCAAATTCCAAAAATTCTCTATGAGCTCCATAAGTATCTCCATAAGAATTTATAGGATTAGGGTGAGGAGCATTATATTGCTCCTCTGTCAATAATTCTATATTATTTCTTTTTTGAAATTTAGCGACTTCAACTCCACTTACTGAAGCAACTTTCAATAACTGCTTTGCTATATCCATTTTTCCTTTATGGTTGCAACCTATTTCTGCAATGATTTTTGGATTAATATATTTACTTTTCATTGTTATTTCTTTTCGCTATCAGCAAAATACTCTGAATTAGTAGTATAGCCGTAGCCATATCCGTATCCGTATCCGTATCCGTATCCGTAGCCATAGGCACCACTCCCTTCTTTAACATCATTAAATACAATTTGCATATCTCCTACTCTATTTTTAATAAACAAATCATTTACATATGATAAAATACCTTTTTGAGAATAATTCTGTCTTACCACATACAAATTAATATCAGAATATTGCATTAAAGTTAAAGCATCCGCAACCAATCCTAAAGGAGGAGTATCCAAGATAATAATATCATATTGTTCTTTTAACGTAGCTAGCATTATCTTGAATTTTTCATTAAGTAAAGCATCAGAAGGATTAGCTGGTACAGGGCCTGAAATTAAAATATCTAAATTTTCAACATCAGATTTTATAATCACCTCATTTAATGACTTGTCACCAAATATATGACTAGTCATTCCTAAATCATTCTTCAAAGAAAAATCAGTATACAGTCGTGGCCTTCTTAAATCGGCTCCAATTACTAAAGTTTTTTTACCCGATTTCGCATAAACAATCGCTAAGTTTGCAGCAATATATGTTTTCCCCTCACCACTAATTGATGAAGTAACTAGATAAACTTTCTTATCAGTATTAGTGTTAAAGAAATTTAAATTAGACCGTAAAGCTCTGAATCCCTCAAAAACAGGAGATTTTGGACTTTGCTTAGAGAGTAAATTATAAGCACTATCATTCCCCCCAATCATACCTAAAATAGGAATTGTAGTAGATTTCTCTAAATCAGTTCGCGTAATAATAGTGTCTTTTATTAACTCAGAAAAGAACATGAACGCCATTGGCAATAGAAGACCACAAAGTACAGCTATCAAGTAACTCATATTTTTATCTGGCCTAACTGGGTTTTTCTTAAAATACATTGCAGGTTCAAGCACATGACTATCAGAAACATTAGAAGATGAGGTAATTTTAGCTTCTGCCCTTTTCTTTAATAAGAAAATATAAATATTCTCACTGATTGACTGTAATCTCTCTATACTGAAAAGTTCCCTTTCAACTTGAGGAATATTTCCTAAAGAACTTTCCATCTTGCTTATTCTAGCTTTATAATCAGTAATCAATAAATTATTTGCACTTTTTGAAGTTTTTATAGCTTCTTTTAAATTTAAAACTAGCTGTTTTGTTTGCCTTTTGTATTGTGGAATTGCAGGATTATTTACTTGCCCACCATCAATTAATATGTTCTTTTTAATCTGAATTTCAACTAATTGTTTTATTAGAGAGTTTAAAGAAACATCATTAACATCAAAAGAGGTGGGAACACTAATTCCTTCCAGGTTAGATCCTTTTAGTAAGTACCCTGATAAGTAGTCATAATAGTTATTTATAGTTTTACGCTTTGCTAATTCAGTTTCTAGTGTTACAATATTTGAATATATACTTTGAGACTTTAAACTCAAATCAATTACTTTATTATCATTTTTAAATTCTTGAATTCGCTGTTCAATAAGAGTTAACGAATCGCTCATTTCAATAAGCTGATCATTTATAAATTTCACAGTATTATTTGACGCTATATTCTTTTCTTCAATTTCCTTTTGTATGTAGTTATAAGTAAGTTGATTTAAGAAGGTAACTCCCTTTAACTGATCTTCAGATAAAATAGAAATATTTAAAACTGTAGATTCTTTATCTTTTTGTGATATAATTATCTTCTTTTGATAAGATTGAGTAAGATATTTTAAGCTATAAAATTTAACAACTGTCTTAGGAAGTTCCATTTCAGTATCAAATTGAAAATTAGTATTAATACTTACACTCATTTTAGAATCATGAAAAATAAATTCTTCATCAAAATTACAAGTCCTTTTTTCACCAGTCTCTTCATCTATCATTAGAAAACTATTTTCATTAAGGATTTCTATCTCAATTGATTTTCCAGAAACTTTCTCTGTAGAACTACAATTTAAAAGTATTGGGGCATGAAATGTTTCTGAAACTTTAACATTTCCAACAATATAATATCCAATATCAAATCTTAAATCTTTTAAAGATTTATGAACCAAAGGGTATGATTTTAACATCAACTCTTTGTTTTCTAAACTTACATTATTTGACGACATGTTATTGTACAACAAATCAGAAGCAGTTGGCATAGCACTGTCTTCTTTAATAATGATAGAAGTTTCCACACTATAAAGCTCATGCGTATATCTATTGTAAGCAAAAGCGAGAGAAAAAGTAAGCAATAAAGAGATCACAAAAAGTGGCCAATTCTTAATTACCTTAAAAAACAACTGTCTAAAATCTATTATTTCATCTAATTGATTTGCCATTTTCTTAATTATTATTGATTAATAAAAACAATGTAACTGCTGATAATGACATTGATACTATATTACTTATATTATTAAAGGCATAGAATTTTTTTCTAAGTGGTGAAACATAAATAATATCATGAGGTTGTAGCATAAAATCAGCATTATTCAATACTCCCTTTTTAGTTAAATCAACATAAAAAACTCTGTTCAATTCATTTTCGTTTCTGATAACTTTAACTTTTCTTCTGTTTCCAAATTGAGTCATATCACCAGATAAACTTAAAGCGTAAAGTATATTTACTTCAGGATCAATAATCTTAAATGTTCCAGGATTATTTACCTCTCCAAGTATGCTAATTTTAAAGTTGATAATATTTAATTTTACAATTGGACTTTCAAAGTAAGATTCTGCAATTTCTCTTATTACATTCTCTAACTCTTGTAAAGTAAATCCTTCTGCCCTTACCTTACCAAATGAAGGTAAATCAAGATTTCCATCCTCTTTAATAATATAACCATAGAGATAAGGGTTTTGCATCATTAATTGAGAATTTGCTAAATTTTCCTTATTAAAAAAATCATGCTGCTGCTCTGTAGTTGTGTTAATTTGAATTGATATCAAATCTCCCATTTGCAGCCTGTAATCCTGCTTATTTGCTTTTGCATTTTTTATTTCTTTTGATGATCTAATATACTCCAAATCACGATTAGTGATACAAGAAGAAAAAGTAAAAAGAAATAGCAAAATATAAATTGGATACTTTGTATTTACAATTGAATAATTTTTCATTAAAATAGCTTTCGTTTCAGGTTTTTAAAGTTGCAAATATCGTTTTTTTTTTTCAGATAAGAACTTGATTAGCAAAAATGCTAAAATTCTAGTAAGCTAAAAGCTCTTTTAATTGTGTTTCAAAACGTTTCTTAGCTAAGAAAGTATCTTCTAAATCAATTGCAAAAGGAACCGGTGTATCCATTGATGCTGAACGCTTTACAGGAGCATCTAAAAACTCAAAACATTCATCAGAAATTATAGAAGCTAAATCAGCACCAAATCCACCAATCATACAGTCCTCATGCAAAACAATTGCTTTTCCTGTCTTTTTTACAGAATTTAACACCATTCCTTTATCCAAAGGAACAAGCGTTCTTAAATCTACTAAATCGGCAGAAATATCTGGATTATTTTTAAGGACATCTAAAGCCCAATGAACCCCCATTCCGTAAGTAATAATACTTACATTATTTCCTTCTCTTAAAAGGTTTGCCTTACCAATTTCAGTAGTAAAATAATCATTAGAAACATTTCCACTTAAGCTTCTGTAAAGTGCTTTATGTTCAAAAAACATTACTGGATTAGGATCGTTTATTGATGCATTTAGCAGACCTTTTGCATCTTCAGGAAAAGCAGGATAAACCACTTTTAACCCTGGTGTATGAGTAAACCAGGCCTCATTAGATTGAGAATGAAATGGTCCTGCACCAACACCAGCACCTGTAGGCATACGAACTACAACATCAACATTTTCCCCCCATCTGTAATGGGTTTTTGCAAGGTTATTTATAATCGGATTAAAACCAGAGGTAACAAAATCAGCAAACTGCATTTCCATTACAGCTTTGTAGCCATTAATTGACAATCCTAAAGCAGCACTAACAATTGCAGATTCACAAATTGGAGTATTACGGACTCTGTCTTTTCCAAACTCATTCATAAAGCCATCAGTAATTTTAAAAACACCCCCATAATCAGCAATGTCTTGTCCCATAATTATAAGATTATCATGTTTTTGCATTGATTGCCTCAAGCCATCAGAAACTGCATCAATTAATCTTTTTTCAGTTTTATTATTAGATGAATTGATGATCTCTGGAGTGAAATTTCGGTAAATATCTGCAAGTTCTTTTTCAGTTGTTGATGCTATTTTTGGCTCTTCTTCAGCTAATTTCCAAGCATTATTTATTTCTGATTTAATATCTTTCTTAAATTTCTCTATATCTAATTCTGAAATTACTTTTTCTTTCAATAAAAATGCTTCATAATTTTCAACAGGATCTAATTTTTCCCATTGCTCCATCAATTCTTTAGGAATATATTTAGTTCCAGATGCCTCTTCATGACCCCTCATTCTGAATGTCATACATTCCAAAATAATAGGTTTTGGATTTTCAGTAATCTGATTTTTTAAATCTTTTACTGCTGAGTAAACTTCCAGAATATTATTTCCATCAATAGTATAAGCATCAATGCCGTATCCAATTCCCTTGTCAGCAAATTTCTTGCACCTAAACTGCTCAGAACTAGGTGTTGAAAGTCCGTAACCATTATTTTCAATTACAAAAATTACTGGCAAATCCCATACTGCCGCAACATTTAAAGCCTCATGAAAATCACCTTCACTTGCTCCTCCATCACCAGTAAAAACAGCTGTTGTTTTTTTATTATCTTTTAATTTATTAGCTAAAGCAATTCCATCAGCAACACCTAACTGGGGTCCTAAATGAGAAATCATCCCTACTATATGATGCTCTTTTGTTCCAAAATGAAAAGACCGATCTCTACCCTTAGTAAATCCATTAGCTTTTCCTTGGAATTGAGAGAATAATCTTTGTAAAGGAATATTTTTCCCTGTAAAAACACCTAGATTTCTGTGCATTGGCAAGATGTATTCATCCAAATCCAGTGCAGATGTTACTCCAACAGATATTGCCTCTTGCCCAATACCTGAAAACCATTTAGAAATTTTACCTTGCCTTAAGAGAATCATCATCTTCTCCTCTACTAATCTTGGTTTTATTATTGACTTATATAAATCAACTAATTCTTTGTCTGAAATGGATTTTCTGTTAAACTGCATCTTTCATTTTAATTTGGTGCCAAAACTACTCAATATTTTCTTTACTTTGTTAAAAATTTAATAGATGAATTGGCAAGAAATAATTGTCTTAATTATTGTAGGTTATGCATTGTATTATTTAGTAACTAAATTCACAAAGAAAGATAATTGTAACGATAATAATTGCGATTGTAGTTAGATGAAATATTTGCAAACATATTTGAAAAGAATATCTATTCTTTTAGGAATGTATACTACTAGTAGAGTTTTCTTTTACTTTAATAATATTGATAATTTTACTAGTGCTACTATTTTAGAGTTTATTGAAGGGTTACGCTTTGATATTTCAGCATTAGTTTATATTAACATCCCGATTTTTTTACTTTTAATTTTACCACATAATTATAAAGGAAATAAACATTATCAAAAAGTAACAAATTGGATTTTCTATGCAGTTAATATTCCTTTTATTATACTTAATAATATGGATATTGAGTATTTTAAATTTACTCAAAAAAGAACAACAACTGATTTCTTTCAGCTAATACAACTAGGAAGTGATGCAAAGAATATTATTCCTCAATACTTAAAAGACTATTGGTTAATTACTCTTTTTTCTTTTATTCAAGTATGGTTGTTATTTAAAATAAAATCTATCCCAAAAAGTAAAATTAGATTTGATATTAAATCAACACTTAATGTAGCTTCTTCTATTTTAATTGGTGCTGCTATTTTTATTATTGGAGCAAGAGGTGGGTTGCAATTTAAACCAATAAAATCAATAAATGCAGGAGAATTAAGTGGCTCACAGAACGCATCTCTTATCTTAAATACTCCTTTTAGTATTCTGCACTCATTTAAAAATAAAGGGTTAAAACCGTATAATTATTTTAATAACGAAAAACTAAATAAAATCTATTCTCCTATACATAGTGGAAATGTAGAAGCATTAAACAAAAAGAATATAGTGATACTGATCTTGGAAAGTTATTCTAAAGAATTTGTTGGCTTTTATAATAATGGAAATGGATACACCCCATTTTTAGATAGTTTAATGCAATATGGATTGGTTTTCAATAATGCTTATGCTAATGGATTGAAGTCCATTGAAGCACTTCCTGCAATTACTGCATCTATTCCTACTCTGATGAACAACCCTTTTATTACCTCACAATATGCTCAAAATAAGTTTGGAAGCTTAGCCTCACTTTTAAATAAAGAAGGCTATAATACTTCATTCTACCATGGTGGAAATAGAGGAACAATGGGTTTTTACAGTTTTAGCAAAAAAGCTGGATTTACAGATTATTTTGGAATGGAAGAGTATGATGATAATTTTGATTTTGATGGGAGTTGGGGTATCTATGATGAGCCTTTTATGCAGTATTTCTATGAGGGTTTAAATCAAAAAAAAGAACCATTTTTCAGTACACTATTTACTTTAAGTTCTCATCCTCCTTACACACTGCCGTCTGATTATAAACATGATTTTGAGAAAATTGGAATTAGAGAAACTGTAAAATATACTGACTTTTCTTTATCACAGTTCTTTAAAAATTCAAAAGAAGAAGATTGGTTTAAAAATACGATTTTTATTATCACTGCTGATCACACATCAAGTGTTCGGTTTTCAGAAAAATATAAACACAAAACTGCAAGAATAGAAATTCCACTAATTATCTTCTCAGGAGATAGTTCTATTAGTGGGCTAAATAATAATATTGTTCAGCAAATTGATATCATGCCAACATTATTAGAATTAATCAATTATAATAACAAGTATTTTTGCTTTGGAAAATCAATGTTTAGTAACCATAATTGGGCGATCAGTAAACTTTACAATCAATACAGATTAATTACTCCATCTGCAATAATTACAAATAAGGAAGAAAAATATAAAAGTTACTCCGATAAAAATTTCAGTAAAGAAATTGAAAATAACAAGAATAATATTTTACTCTTAAAATCTATCAAACAAACCTACAATGAAAGAATGATAAACAATAAATTGAATTATGAAGATTAGATTTATTGTCAACCCAATATCTGGCACAGGAAAGCAGAGGGGAATAGAAGCGGTCATTGAAGAATATACTGATTTTGAATATGATACAGTATTTACAAATAAAAGTGGGGATGCTACAAGACTGAGTCAAATAGCTGTTGATGAAAAAATTGATGTAGTAATTGCGGTTGGTGGAGATGGGACAGTAAATGAATGTGCAAAAGCAATTATTGGGAGCAAAACTGCATTAGGAGTTATTCCGTGTGGATCTGGTAATGGATTTGCATTTCATTTTGGAATGAAAAAAGATATTAGAAAAGCTATTTTGCAATTAAATTCTTGTGCAATATCAGTAATTGATTCGTGTACGGCTAATAATATTCCTTTTGTAAATGTTTCAGGAATTGGTTTTGATGCGCATATTGCCCATTTGTTTTCTGATTTAAAAGAAAGGGGTTTTTTAAACTATTTAAAGCTCATTAAGAATGAAATTTTTACATATAAAGTGAAAGACTATCAATTAAATTATAATGGGAAGAGTAAGGAAGTAAAGGCTAATTTGATAGCCTTTGCAAATGCAAGTCAATATGGAAATGATTTTTGCATTTCTCCAAAAGCAAATGCTTCTGATGGATTAATTGATTTTGTGATTGTCAAGGAGATGCCAAAATGGAAAATTCTTTTTATTTTGTATCAAGTATTAAAAGGAAAAGTTCATCTTTCTAAATATGTTGAAATCATTCAAACTAACGAAATGCTCATCAATAGTAAAAATAATATTATTCATTTAGATGGAGAGCCACTTGAATGCAAGAATCTAATAACAATTAAAGTAAAGCCTAAAACTTTAAAAATATTTATGCCATATGGGGAGAGATAAGAAAAATAAAAAAGGAGTAATGTACTCAACTAATCCAAATTTTGAATATGAATATGAGGATAATGAGATGGAAACTATTCCTAATAATCAACAAAATCTAAAAGTCTGTATTGATAAACATAGAGCAGGGAAAGTTGTAGTTATTATTAAAGATTTTATTGGAACTACTGATGATTTAAAATCCCTTGGCAAAATACTTAAAGCAAAATGTGGTGTAGGAGGAAGTGCCAAGAATGGTGAAATAATCATTCAAGGGCATGTAAGAGATAAAGTAATGGAGATACTTGAAAAAGAAGGCTATAATTATAAAAGAGTTGGTGGGTAAACTTTACATTCTTCCAGGATAAACCTTAAGAGCAGCTTCCAAAATATTAATTGCAGATTGTAACGCATCAACATTTAGTACATAAGCAATCCTTACTTGATTAATTCCCGTATTTGGAGTAGAATAAAAACCTGCAGCTGGGGCAACCATAATTGTTTCTCCATTTAAATCAAAATCTTCCAATAACCACTGAGCAAATTTATCAGCATCATCAACAGGAAGCTGTGCAATTGCATAGAATGCTCCCTTTGGTTTTGGGCAAATTACCCCTTCAATATTATTTAACCCTTTAATCAGCACATCTCTTCTATTAACATATTCTGCACTTACTTCATTAAAATAGGAAGCATCTGTTTGTAAGGCTGCTTCTCCTGCAATTTGTCCGAATGTTGGAGGAGATAACCTTGCTTGCGCAAACTTCATAGCAGTAGCCATAAATTCTTTGTTCTTAGATACAACACAACCAACTCTAATTCCACACATGCTATATCTTTTTGATGTAGAATCAATTACTATAGAGTTATTTTCTAACCCTTCAATATTTAATACTGAATGATGTACATTTCCATCATAAGCAAATTCTCTGTACACTTCATCTGCAATAAGGAATAAATCATGTTTTAAAACGATATTTTTAAGAGTTTCTAATTCTTCTTTTGAATATAAATATCCTGTAGGGTTGCCAGGGTTACAGATAAGGATTGCTTTTGTCTTAGCAGTAATTAACTTCTCAAATTCTTCAATTTTAGGAAGTGCAAAACCATTTTCAATTGTAGTAGCAATTGGTTTTACAGTTACACCTGCTGAAGTGGAAAATCCATTATAATTAGCATAAAATGGTTCAGGGATTATAATCTCATCACCAGAATCCAGGCAAGTATTTAATGTAAATAAAAGAGCTTCCGAACCTCCAGTTGTCACAATAATATCATTCTTATTTACATCTATCCCTAAGTTTTGATAATAGCCTGAAAGTCCATTTCTATAACTTTCAAAACCTGCTGAATGAGAGTATTCTACAACTTTATCAGAGAAATCATGAATCGCTTTTAAAGCAACTTCTGGAGTTTTAATATCTGGTTGTCCAATATTAAGATGATAAACTTTTTTTCCTGCTTTTTTTGCTTTTTCAGCAAAGGGAACCAATTTTCTAATTGGTGATTCTGGCATTGAAATTCCTTTATTTGAGATTTTTGGCATAGTTGTAGATTTTATAAAAAAAACACCCCCTAAATTGGGGGTGCAAATGTCGTAATATTTTTTGAATTATATTATTTTTTCTCCAATGGAGCTCCTCCTTTCTTTTTCTCAGGAGCATCAGTTGGTTTCTCAGCTGGGTTAACCTTACCCTTAACAGTTAGAATAACTGGCTTTTTACTAGCATTAGTCGTTAAAGTAATTGTTTTAGTAAAAGCTCCAACTCTATTAGTTGCATATTTTACACCAATTTCAGCAGTTTCACCTGGAGCAATAGGCTCTCTTGGCCATGTTGGAACAGTACAACCGCAACTTCCTTTAGCATTTTTAATGATTAATGGCTCCGTACCATTATTTGTAAATACAAACTTTCTCTCTCCATCAGCATTGTGCTCAATTGTACCATAATCAACAACTTTTGATACGAAATCAATTGTTGATTTTGCAGTAGCTTCCTTTGTTTGTATTGGAGCATTCTTAACATCTTGCGCATTAGCAGTTGTAAATCCTACAATTAGTGCTAAAGATAAAATTACTTTCTTCATTTCAGTTTTTATTTTTTAAGTTATTTTCAAATAATGAACGGCAAATTTAACAAAATATTTCCTTTATGCAAATAAGATTATTTAAGAATTCATTAGAACAATAGAATTTGTAAATTTGCGAACTTCTAAAGAATAAGATATAATGAGCATTCCAAAAACATACAACCCATTAACTACTGAGGATAAATGGTACGCACACTGGATGGAAAAAGGGTATTTCAATTCTACTCCTGACGAAAGAGAAGCATATACTATTGTAATACCTCCACCGAATGTAACTGGAGTCCTACACATGGGACACATGCTAAACAATACGCTACAAGATGTAATGATTAGAAGAGCTAGAATGCAAGGATATAATGCTTGTTGGGTACCAGGAACGGATCATGCGTCAATTGCTACAGAAGCTAAAGTAGTACAAAAACTAGCATCAGAAGGAATAGAAAAAAATGATTTAACTAGAAAAGAATTTTTATCACATGCTTTTGAGTGGAAAGATAAACATGGTGGCATCATTTTAGAACAACTAAAAAAACTTGGAGCTTCTTGCGATTGGGACAGGACAAAATTCACTATGGATGATGATATGAGTGAATCTGTAATAAAAGTATTTGTAGACCTTTACAATAAAGGATTAATTTACAGAGGAGTTAGAATGGTAAATTGGGACCCTTCTGCACAAACAGCACTTTCGGATGAAGAAGTAATACATAAGGAAGTAAATTCAAAATTATATCATATACAATACGATATTGAAGGAAGTGACGAAAAACTAACTATTGCAACTACAAGGCCAGAAACAATACTTGGAGATACTGCAATTTGTGTAAATCCTAATGATGAAAGATATACTCAACTTAAAGGTAAAAAAGCAATTGTGCCTTTAGTGAATAGAGTAATCCCCATCATCTTTGATGAGTATGTTGATATGGAATTTGGCACAGGAGCTCTTAAAATCACTCCTGCACATGATATTAACGATTATAAATTGGGAGATAAGCACGGACTTGAATCAATTGACATGCTAAATAATGATGGAACTTTAAGTGAAGAAGCTGAATTATATATTGGTAAAGAGAGGTTTGTTGTAAGAGAAGAAATTGCAGTTGATTTAAAAGCAAAAGGATATTTAGTAAAAACAGAAGAGTATCAAAATAAAGTTGGTTTTTCAGAAAGAACAGATGCTGTAATTGAGCCAAAGCTTTCTATGCAATGGTTCTGTAAAATGGAGGAATTTTCAAAACCTGCTTTGGAACATGTAATGAATGATGACATACAATTTCATCCTCCAAAATTCAAGAACACCTATCGTCATTGGATGGAAAACATTAAAGATTGGTGTGTATCGCGTCAGCTTTGGTGGGGACAACAAATTCCTGCTTATTTTTATGAAGGTAATAAATATGTTGTGGCTGAAAGTAAAGAGGAAGCTTTAGCATTAGCTCAAAAAGAAAAGCCTAGCGTAACTATGGCTGACTTACGCCAAGATGCAGATGTATTGGACACTTGGTTTTCTTCTTGGCTATGGCCAATATCAGTTTTTGATGGAATTCGTAATCCTGATAATGAAGAAATAAACTACTACTACCCTACTAACGATTTGGTAACTGCCCCTGAAATACTATTCTTTTGGGTAGCCCGTATGGTTATGGCAGGATATGAATACCAGGAAAAATTACCATTTAAAAATGTTTACCTTACAGGAATTGTAAGAGATAAACAAGGAAGGAAAATGAGTAAATCATTAGGAAATTCTCCTGACCCAATAACACTTATGAAACAATATGGTGCTGATGGAGTAAGAGTTGGAATGTTACTTTGTTCTCCTGCCGGTAACGACTTGCCTTTTGATGAAGGGTTATGTGAGCAAGGGCGTAATTTTTCTAATAAAATATGGAATGCTTTCCGTTTGATTAAAGGCTGGGAAGTTGCTGATGTGAAGCAACCAGAAAGTGCAAAACAAGCGATAGATTGGTTTGAGAATAAAATTAGCAAAACCATTACTGAGATTGATGAATCTTACAGTAAATACAGAATTTCTGAAGCCTTAATGGGTACTTATAGGTTGGTTTGGGATGATTTCTGTTCCTGGTATTTGGAAATGGTAAAACCTAATTACGGTAGCTCAATGGATAGCGTTACTTATGCTAAAACTATTGAGCAACTTGAAAAAATACTAAAACTATTGCATCCGTTTATGCCTTTCCTTTCAGAAGAAATATGGCACTTAATTGATGATAGAAAAGAAGATATAATAGTTGCAGAATGGCCAATAGCAACAACTGTAAACGAGCAATTATTATCCGACTTTGAAAAAACCACTGAGGTAGTTGCAGGAATCAGAACGATAAGGAAAGAACAAAATATTGCGAATAAGGACCAATTGGAATTATTGGTAATTGACAACCAAAAATCCGAAACTAATCTGGATGCTATTATTGCAAAATTAGGGAACCTAACCAGTGTAAAAACTACTGAAGAAAAACCAGGTGGAGCTTTTTCTTTCATGGTAAACTCAAACGAATACTTTATTCCACTAGGCAATAATATTGACATAGCAGGAGAAATTGAAAAACTAGAAAAGGAATTGAACTACACTCAAGGATTCTTAAAGTCGGTTGAAGGAAAATTGAGCAATGAGCGTTTTGTAAATAATGCACCTGAATCAGTAGTTGCAAATGAAAAAAACAAAATGGCTGACGCAAAGTCAAAAATTGCAATTTTAGCAACTAAGATCAAGGACTTAGAGAATGCTTAGAGTTCTTAGTTTACTGTTTATCAGCACACAAATCATGGCTTCTGTTCCTGCTGATAATGAAGGATTTAGCGGTAACTTTGACTTAGGACTGAACTTTACTAAAAATACAGAGAGCACTTTTCAGTTCAATAATATGTTTTTAGTAAAATATAAAATAGGTAAGTCCAATTTTAGTTTAGGAAATAATATTTCTTTTATCAGTAAAACTGGGGAGGATGATCTGCTAAATAAAGGAACCCAGGATTTTAAATATGCTTTAGATGCTAAAAAATTAGATGCTAATATTACCTTGCAACATATGTATGATATTAGTAGGTCTGTAAAAAACAGATACACAAGTGGGCTTGGTGTTTCTTATAATTTTACAGATGAAGATAATAGAAAAATTGGTGTAGGACTATCTGCAATAAGGGAAAATGAAATTCCTTTGGAGGGTGAAAATATATTGCAAAACCGTATGAATAGTAATTTTGATTTAATGATAAAACTTAATAAAAATGTTACAGTAAGTACCACTAATCATTACCAACCTAATATTGAAAAAGCAGGAGATTTCAGGTGGAAAACTAACATTATATTTAGAGTAAATTTAAGCCCTTATTTTTTATTGAGCATTAACTCTACTTTTAATTATGACAGTGTGCCTGCAGAAGGAATTCCTGAAACAGACTACCAACTGATTAACAGTATTTCATATACTTTTTAATATTAGCGCTACCTTGCTACATTAAACACTTTATTTGCAATAACCCTGTCTTTATAACATAACTGCACACTATAAATAGCAGATTTCCAATCTTTAACATCTATATCTACTTTATATTGTCCTTCCAAAATTTTCTTTTCAGACAGCAATTCTCCTAACATATTATATACTTTTAAAGTTGTAGCTTTTGCAGTAAAGTCAATTGTAAGTTGTTCACTAGCAGGATTAGGATACAATTGTATTTCGTTTATATGACTTAAGTCGTTAATACCTGTAATACAAGAATCAACAAAAACCCATATATCTTCTTTAACAACACAATCATTAGAGTCTTTTGCAGAAAGTAAATACCATGTGTCTTCTAAAGGTACAACTAATAAAGAATTCCCTGTTGATCCATTATCCCACCAATAGTAAGAAAAACCTGCACTACCTTCAAGAAAAACAGTCTCCCCTATACAAATCTCAGGTGGATCAGGACTTGTTTGTATAAATAATGGTGGGGATTGATAAAAATCCAAAACAGTAAACACTACACTGTCACAGGAGTTATTAGCTGTAAAATTATCAAGGTATTGTCCTGGGGTATCGTATACATTACCTCCAACTGTAACACTATCTCCAATACAAATATTAACTTCATTATAAGTTGAAAAAGGCATGAATTCTATATCATAAAAAAAGTAATAATACTGATCACCAGCATTAGAGGATGTTATGCTTACAGGTCCTGCGTTAAAAGGATAATCTAAAGAATTTCCATTTCCTGCATTGCTCCTGTATAACCCAGAATTTCCTGTAGAAATCCCTAACTGATAATCAGTACCAACAGGTAACATAAAATTAAAGATAAGGTTTTGTTCTCCAGGAAAAACAGTATGTGTAATATCATCCATAATCAAACCATTAGCATCTCTGAGTTCAAAAGTAATAGTATTAGTGTCTACCGCATATACAGTAGCTGATTTGACTAAAGTAGTTGCTACTACATCTAATAGTAGATGACCATTATAACTACTGAAATCACCTGGTCCATTTACTGTATCTAATATTCCACCATTAATATTTGCATAATTTGCTGTAAGTACGTTAAGGTTTGTGGTTACAACACTATCACATCCATTGCTTGACATTAAGGTATCAAAATAAGTTCCAGAAGCAAAATAAGTATTTGTCCCAACCATAATATAATCTCCCATACAAATAGTTTGGTTATTTACTCCAGAACCTCCTGAAATAGAAAGAACTGTTAATGTAGTTGTTACTACACTATCACAGCCGTTTGTTGTTTGCAGTGAATCTATATACACCCCAGAGGAATCGTAAATATTACCATTAATTAAATAAGTCTCTCCATTACAAATAGTTGGATTATTTAAAAAAGATACATGCGGAGAAACCACAACATTTGAGTATACAACACTATCACATCCTAGAGATGAGATTAAACTATCGGTATATAAGCCATTAGTATCATATACGTTTCCAGCAATTGTAACACTTTCTCCATCACATAAAGAATATATTTCCGGAGATTGACGTAATTCAATATCATAATAGAAATAATAATAGCTTCCTCCAGCACTTGATGATGTTACAGCAGCCAATGTTCCAAAATTATACGGATAATTTACTCCAGAATTATGTCTGAACAAATCATTACTTTGCCCGTTTACACCCAAGCGGTAATTTGCTCCTGGTGTTAAATGATAGTTAAAATAAACTCTATACCCACCAGGAATAACAGTTTCAGTAACATCAAATAATACATTACCAAATTCATCACTTATCTCGAATGTAGTAAGTGTTGTATCTTGAGAGAATATTAATGCTGAAATTAAATCAGAAGGTTCATAACAACTTAATTCCAAATATTGCGAGCCACTATAATAACTTCCTGTTCCAACTGAGGTGTCAGGAATTCCTCCAAATATTGTATCATAGAGTGAGGTTTGTGAGAATATAGTAAGATTAGTTTGGACAATGCTATCGCAACCCAATGAGTTTACTAATGTATCTGAAAAAGCACCATTCGTATTATAAACAGAACTGCCAACAGTTACACTATCCCCATCACAAATAGTTGTAGAGTTTTGAAATATTTGACCAGGAAAGACACAAGATCCATCATCAATATAGGCTGTTGAATCATAATTACAAGCTAGTGAGTCAGTACAGCCATAAGTTAAATTACATGGTGAAATTATATGTTGTCCAATATTTGACCAATCATTATTACCTAATACAATCCACTGTGAATTTACAGGATCATTCCCAGCTGCATTTGTCCAAGACGTATCTCCTTGATCTATTGGACATTTTCTAATAATCGTATGGTTTGCAGTTCCAATTGATTCTCCTGCTACATCCCAACCATCATTACTTGATCCTGAATTGTTAATATAATCGCCATCCCAAGTGCCTATCCAATCTAAAACAATATAATCAGTACCAGGTGCAATTGGTGATACAGGCTCATTACCATAAACAAGAGCCATACCATCATTTCCATTACTAAGAGAAGTTGAAGCAGTTACAATCATATCTGCCTCAATTATTATAGAGCTATCAGCAGAAGCATGTGCAACAATAAACACATCAAAAGGTAAAATAACAGCAGCTGAATCAAAATTTCTCCAGTTCTCATAGATTCCTACACCATTACCAGGACTATTATTAACCATAGGATATGCATAATTTGTCAAATCAATTGTGTCTGCAGTGGGATTATATACCTCAAAATATTTATTATTACTACTTCCTTCAGCATATTCTGAAAAGAAAAGATTTTCAGCTGGTGGTAAAAGGAAGATACATGACCCATCATCACAAGTAGCTAAAGAATCATAATTACTCGCTAATGAATCTGTACATCCTCCATTATTAACTGTTAAATCTAAGATAGTTGTTTCAACACAACCTGCAGAATTAACACCTAAAACAGTGTCAATTACAGAAGTATTATATGTAATTCCATTAACTGTCCAAGTATAAGAATCGCACGCAACAATAGTATCTGTATCAACTGTTGTATAATTAATAATCAGGTTAAGTGTAGCAGTAGAATCACATCCTGCTGCATTGCCGCCAGCAAAAAGAGTATCGTAAGTTGCGCTTGATGTGAAAGTAATACCATTCCAAGTATAAGAATCACAAATAGTATCAGAAAATGTAGATGAAGTTGGATAAACACAACTACTATCATCTACAGTAGCCAGGAGGTCATAATTACAAGCTAAAGTATCCATACATCCAGCGGTTGCAATAAATTCACTTACCATTAAACTACTAGTATATACTTGGTCTCCATTTGAGTTTCCATTGCTATTTGCTGCTAAAGCAGAACTATAAAATGTAATGTCTCCACTACCAGATAGTGGAGCTTCCCAATCAAAAGTCCAAGCTCTAGAATCATTAGTCCCAGAATTCCCATAAGTTGTATGTGTAACAGCAGTATTAGAATTAGTATGTTGGGTTTCAGATGAATTTGTAATAAAGAATGTGCCTAATTTATTATTACTAAGATCTTCAGAAGTTGTTTCAAAACCAAATTTATTTATTCCTGTCTCTGAGACATTCAATGTAACTGTATACATGTTTCCTGGCACATATCCGCCAGAGGGAATATTTATTGAAATACTAGATGTACCATTTCCTGAATTTATTGTTCCATTGTGGCAGTCTGTACAATTATTATTATCTATAGGAGAGTTTGTGTTTCCACCACCACCACCTGAACCATTTGACTTACTAATAATTAATGGAGGATAAAAAACAATTGATAAAACAATTAGTATAACGATTGATAGTAAAGATTTTTTCATGATTTTAAGAATTTAAAGGACCGTAAACTTAAGAAATCTAAATTTAATGTAGACTTGAAAAAGAAAAATAACAATCAGTCTTATTCAATAATAATTTTTTTCTCTACTGTTCCATCATCATATATGTAGAATAGAGTAGTCTTTTTATAAGGGAAATTATCTCTTCCTAAAACATCAACAACTTTTATTAACGTTTTTTGATCATTATTAAAGTCATTTATTGCAGACACAGGATTAAATATAAAATTTAGATTTGCAATACTATCACAACCCACTGAATTATATAAGGTAGCAGAATAATCTCCAGAAGTAGTTAATATCAAACCATTCCAGTTTATACTAATATTAGATACAAGGGTGTCATATGAGAACGAATTATAATTACAACTACCATCATTAGTATTTGCTAAAGGATCATAGTTGCAAGCCAATGGATCAGTACATCCTAAAATTTCATAACAATTACCACCAATATTATTGTCAATCCAAATTAACCTACCTCCTATCCAAGTTTTAAAGAACTGTAGCTCATCCTGATATGTATTTCCTACATAAAAATTTGGCCATACATAGTTTCCTAAAATTGGCCATTTCTGAAAATTCCTTTGCTGAGCATCATCTAAATAAAAGGACATACTATCAATAAAAGTAAAAATAGAATCCTGATGAAAACTCCTTTCGCGCAAATATTCCCACCTACATTTTAGTTTGTTCTGATAAGTAGTGTCATCCAAAAGTCTTTCGAACCAGAAAGGATTATTATCTCCACAGCCACCATTTACTTCCCATCCAGTTGTAATTCCTCCATCACAATAATCAGCATTCCCAAAAGCTAAATTATAGTCCCAAAAAGGACCCATAGTTAGTTTACCACCATTATCATCCCTATCTTTATACATATAGGTGCTTAATCTATATCCATCAATATTCTTTGAGAGTTCATTTATTATATATAAATCAACAAAAGAATTTACATCAATATATTTAGAATATCCTATTAAGCTATCTGTAAAATTTGGTCCAGCTAAAGCATATTCAAAACTATCCATAAAATGCTCGATATAATCCATCTGCTGAGGCTGCAATGCACTTGCTTGTGGGTAATGATATTGGATATATAAATTATTACCGCCAATATTAGGAAAATCTGAAAGCCAATCGAGTCCTCCATTTCCTGTATACTTATCTACTTTTATTATATAACCTCCTGTCAAACTATCTCCAGCCACATCATTTGAATCTAATTTTGCAATATCTACTCTATCATTATCTCTTTTAATTTTTTCCATCAAGATATATATCCCTTTATAATCTCCATTTATAATTAGTTCGCAATAAACCGTTCTTGGGGAATAATTGCCCATTTTTCGTCCTAAATCAAAAGTCAAAAAGTTACGCATTAATGATTTATCAGTATATGGAGCATATAATATCCAATCATTTTCTACTGGCATACCTAAAAGTGAAACATTATTATTGTTTCCAACAGAGTCTTGTGTTTCTAATGCATATGGTTTTTTAGGAAATGATTGAGAAGAACTTCCTCTATATTCAATACTAATTTTTCCATTGTAATCATTAAAGGCATCATTTACAGAATTAATATTTCCAAATCCATTATCAATAATTCCCATATCACAAACAATTCTTGGATCATCTACAATAGTTTGCCCATTAGTATTAATTACTACAATTGGTAAATTTGAAGTAGTAAATATCAGGGGCGGCTGAAACCATGTAGGAGTTGGTGAATAATTTGTAGTTGTAGTGCTTATGCCTAATGAAAGAAAAATACGGCCTGTTAAATCAGAAGAAGACATATTATCATTATGTACTTGTACTGACAATATGTTATTTCCTTGATTTAAAACACTATTTAATAATTGTGTATTGATTACAAATTGATCAGGATTTCCTCCTTGATACATTTGCGCTTCATGCAATGAAGATGATCCTTGATTATACAGTGGATGATCTCCTACGCTTCCAATATTCGCCCTTGCAATCTCAACATTATTTAAATAAGCAACAAAAGCATCATCATAATCAACATGCAAAATTACAGCTGCAATTTCAGAAGTGTCAATAATTGTAAAGTTTTTACGTAAATAAAGTGATGTTACTGAATTGATAATAGTATTATCATCTCCATCTCCATAGCCAACACCCCCCTGAGCCTGTGACCAGCTAGCATCATTAAAAGCTAATTTCCGCCAGTTTGTGTCAGGTTCAAATGTACCTTCCAAATATCTCCAGATATCATTATCAAAAACCACAGTTTCCCAGTGATCAATATTTTGAGAAATTGTTAAAAAAGGTAAGCATACAAGTAACAGTATCAGTTTTTTCATTCAATAATAATCTGTTTCTCTACCGTTCCATCATCATAAATGTAAAAAAGTGGCTCATTTCTAGTTCCCTTGCTCTCTCTTCCTAAAACATCAAAAATACTAATAAGCTTTCTATTACTACTTGCATTAATATCAGTAATAGCTGTTGGTATTGAGCTGTATGTTAAGATACAAGTATCTGTTACTAACAATCCATCTGAATATACTGAATATACAAAATAGACAGTTAAAGGGTAAACAGGAGAAATAACATTTGATAGAGAATAATTATACCAAGTTGTATCAAGATTAAATGCTACAAAAAGATTCATATTTCCTTGTTGAAGAGTATCTCCATTTGCATCAATTGTAAAAGCAACATAAGGATAATGTAAAAAGTAATTATATCCGTTATATATAGCAATATTCATTGTTAAATTAGTATTATCAATTATAACATCAGTAACTTCTAATGAGTCTGTGCAATCAAAACTGATAGCAGAACAATTATTACTAAAATAATGTTGAGCATCAATATTTCCATTTACTACTGTCCAATTAGTAGTTGACCAGGCACTATCATCTACATCAATACAATATAAGTTAGGATTATTAGTAGAAACAAAGGTCATATTCATATTATTTCCATTTCTTACATCAAGACTGGTAAGTTGATTACTTTGACAATACAAATCAGTTAAAGAAGTAGCACCACCAATATCAAGGCTAGTAAGATTATTACTCCAACACTCTAACTCCTCTAATAAAGTATTAGTACTTACATCAAGTGTTGTGAGTTGATTGTCGCCACAATACAACACATCTAATAAAGTATTAGTGCTTAAATCAAGTGTTGTGAGTTGGTTTAAGTTACATTCCAAAACGTTTAATAAAGTATTAGTACTTACATCAAGTATTGTGAGTTGATTCAAAACACAAGATAAGTCTTCTAAGAGAATATTACTACTTACATCAAGGGTTGTAAGATTATTATCATTACAATCTAATGTAGTTAAAGAAGTAGCTCCGCTTACATCAAGTGTTGTGAGTTGATTATACCTAGTTCTTAAAAAATATAAAGCAGTATTATTGCTCACATCAAGCGTGGTTAGTGGATTAAGTTCACACCACAAAACTTCTAAAGCAGTAAAATCTTCTATTCCTGTTAAATCAAAAATATTTTGGTTAGAAACATCTAAATAAGTTACTGTATCAATAGCAGTGGTAAATACATTATCATTTAGTGCAATTCCATCACCCATTCCATTTGCTTCCAAATAATTTTCAAAATTATCATCAGGCACATAAGTAAGCGGTGGTGTAGTAGAACCAAAACAAGTGGTGGAGATTTGCCATTGTGTACCCCCCATAAGTGTTCCATTATTCCCATTAGCTGTTTGATCATACGCTATTGTGCCTTGTCCGTCATTCAATCTCCAATAACCCATTAAATTATTATAATTAGGATGAGTCAAATCTAATGGAATACACATCCAATTATTTATCTCAGTTTGTGATAAAGCAACATCCCACAATCTGATTTCATCCAGTCTGCCTGTCATATAAAATCCTGTAGTTCCCCAATCTAACTTTCCTAATTGTAAGGGAAGTGTGTTTTGTCCAATAATTCCAGTTGCAGCAGAGCTATCAACCAAAGCTCCATCTTTATACAAACGGATATAACTGCCATCATAAGTAAATGCTAAATGTTGCCATTGATTAAAATCCAATAAATTTGTAGCAACAATATCGTAACCCATACCATTCGATCCTCTGAACCTAGCTTCAACATTATTAGAATTCTGTAACTGTAAAAGGTAAAAATCGGCATCTGTATTATTTCTAAAACCCATAATACCCGAGTGTGCAGAGGGATTAGCTTGAGGATAAACCCAAGCACTCATTGAAAAAGCTATTTTATTTGCAATAACTGAAGAGGCGTTTGACATTTGAACATAATCCTGTGTTGCACTATTAAACTCTAATTCGTAATCGGTTTGTGCAAGTCCAATAAATGGGATGCATAGTAAAAGTAAAATCTTTCTCATATTATTTAATTATTAGTTTCTTTTCAGTTGTGCCGTCATCATAGATATAAAACAAAGTCATATTTGGTTTTGGCGTTACACTTCTACCAAATACATCCAGAACTTTAATTATTTTCTTATTTGAAGTATAATTTTGTATAGAGGTAGGAAAACAATCTGTACTAAAAGCACAACCACTATCCTTTACCCAATTGGCATTAGCATTAGCTACTTCATCCACATCTATACAATACAAATCAGTATTGAAGGTAGCTGTGAAATACCATAAGCCTAAGTTGTTGCCATTACGAACATCTAAGCTAGTAAGCAGATTGTTTCTACAATTTAATTCAAAGAGGTTAGGGTTATTACTTAAATCTAATTCAGTAAGCTGATTGTCATGGCAGAATAAATCAGTAAGTGCAGTAAAGTCTTCAATTCCTTTTAAGTCAGCAATTCCTGCATTAGATAAGTATAATATTTGTACTGTATCAATTGCTGAAGTATAAACACTATCATCAAAAATATCATCTAAATCAAGATTTATAAGTGCTTGTTCAAAAGCATCATCAGGTACATATGTTTTTTGTGCCAAAGTGAATAATGGCAACATTACAAGTAGTAAAAGTGTCTTTTTCATTACCACATTTGTGTTTTTATCTTCTTTCCTCCATCACATTTTTTGTTAGTAGTACCGCAAGAAGAAAAAAAGAAAGCTCCTAATAAAAGTAAAATGATTAGTTTCTTCATATTATTTTTTTATTATTTGTTTTGTAATAGACTTATTGTCAATAGTCAAACTTACAAAATATATCCCAGATTTATAATCAGCAATATTTAACTGTATAGCATTAGTTCCAAAGTATAATTTCTGATAGTGCTCCTGTCCTACTTTTCTACCCAATTCATCATAAATTATAACTTTTGCATCTGCAATTTTATCCAAAGTAATTGCTAAGGATACTCTATCAACTACAGGGTTAGGAAATACTTTTAAATTAACATCAGCTGTAATATTATCAGTTGATAATACATCCCCAATTGAAGTAAGGTTAGTTTGATAAATTCCATTTCCATGAGTAGCTACAACTAATAGTCCATCACTCTCTCTGTACTCTAAGAATTCAACAACTACAGCCCCAATTTCAGTAGCTCCCACTTGCTCCCAAACGGTATTATTATCATCTAGAGTTGCAGTACCAAAAAGTCCAACTGAAGTACCAACTAAATACAAAGTACTATTTCCTAAAGGAATAATCTTTGCTGTACGGCAAGATGGACCATTTCCACTTCCACTAGGGTTTTGCTCCAAGTTTCCAGCAATTTTATTCCAGCTTTGTCCTCCATCCATACTATGAAAAAGTGAATAAACTGAATAGTTAGAATACACTATCATCACTTCATCAGCATTATCTGGATTTACTGCTATATCATACACATAAGAATTAGAACCTGTTAATGGATAAGGAAGCTCAACAATTGCAGGATCTCCAGCATGTGCATTATCAATTCGGAATATCTTTTTGTACTTAGTACCTAAATACACCACATTTGCAGGATTAACTGATGTTTCAATAGTAGTAATTATCATAGTAGGATTAGGTATAGTATCTGAGAACATCTCCCACCCAAAATCATTTTTAGCATGTGAATTGTTATAAGGAACATTTGAAATATCATTATTCCTCCAAAGTTTATTTCCAGCAGCCATATATAAAATATCAGAATTCTTATCCATTACTAAAGGATTGATAAACATATAATCATTACTATCAACTGATACAGGGTCCATACGGTTGAAAGCCAATCGCTCACCATTGTTATCTAACTTCATTTTGTACATCACTCCTCTTTGTATTGTAAGGTAAAAATCTTCCTCATTATCAGCAATACCTCCAAAGCAACCATCACCATTAAAAGGCATATTCCAGATGGCTTGTACGCTAGGATTAAAAGTCACAAAGTTTCCGTTATCCTGAAAACCTCCATGCATTACATTAGAATTTGCATTTCTACTGATACTAACACCATAAAGCTGAGATGTATAATATCCGTTATTTAATGAAGTCCACTCCACTGTATCAGCAAAAGTATCATTTGATTTAAACACTCCACCATCAGTAGCAGATAATATCACATTAGCATCAGAAGGTAAGAAGAGTAAATCGTGCTGATCAGGATGATGATTAGGATACACACCCCAATTCCCATCTCCCTCTACTGAACCTATAAAATACCCTCCAATTATCATAGTATTATTAGGTGTTGTAAATCCATCAGATGAACGCCAAAGATTAGTACCTCCAATGTAAACTGTATTAGGATCAGTCGGATGAACCTTAACTAGTAAATCATAACCCCCTTGAGCATTAAAATTATCAAATGATGTTGCTTGGTTAGCAGGAATATTGGATGATAAATTAATCCATGAACTATCTGATGCATCATACTTCCATAATGATGTCCATGCTTCTCCATTAAAAAATACGTCCGTATGTTGTCCGTGATTATCAGTTTCAGCAGCAAGGAAGTAAACTTCATTCTCATTGCTAGGATTTACACCAATTGCAATTCTTCCATAGATAGGAGGAAAAAGAGAATCCGTAATATTTGTCCAGTTCTGTCCATCTACAGAATGCCAAATACCTTTATCCAATCCATCAGAAGAAAGTGTAGCATAAACTTCTCCACTAGATGTAACCTCAATATTATTATAATAAGTACTGCCCCCACCAAGTTCTTTTACCCAAGTAGCTCCTCCATTTTCACTTCTATAGATAGTACCATAAGTAGCTGCATATACCACATCTAAACTATCATTTGATGGATCTGTTTCAATGTTCCATATAAAGTCAAAATTAGAATCGAAACCATTAGTATTAGTTGCTGTTACGGATAAAGAATCCCAACTGAGTCCACCATCAACTGATTTATAAATACCATTACCTCCATAATAAGCCTCACCTCCACTAGCGGAACTCCCTGTAAGTTCTCCACTACCAAAATACCAAATATTTTCTTTTCCTGCTCTTTTATCCTGACTCACACAAGTAACATTATGTAGTTGATTAGGGTCAGTAGTCATCACCCAACTTTGCCCTCCATCTGTTGAGCGAAACATACCCCCACTTGCACCTCCTGCAAATAGAATGTTTTCATCTAGCATGTCCATTGCTAAAGCACGAGTACGCCCACCCACATTATAAGGACCTCTATGCAACCAGCTTGCTTTATTAAATGAAGTTGATTTTGGTAATGTTTTAGCAAATATCATTTCTTTTTGCCTGATGTTGTTTGGTATTTCTCCTGTATTTGGGTCAGCCAAACGAATGCGTTCCCACACTACCCTTTCAGCAGGATTGTCAGAAGCAAAATAAGCTTGTTTGTTATTTGTTTGTGTGCAAGAAGTAAAGAAAGCTAAACTGATTGCAAAAAGTAAAATTTTGTTCATTTTGTAAATGGTTTTGTTTTGGTAAAAGTAATGAAATAGTTGTTAGTTATCAAATCCTAATAAAAATGTAAATTTGCAATCTGAAATAAATACACGTAATGGAACTAGAAGAAAGATATATCCCTAAACATAAAGTAAGAATTGTAACGGCTGCTAGCCTATTTGACGGTCATGATGCTGCTATAAATATAATGAGGAGAATTATACAAGCAACAGGTTGTGAGGTAATTCATTTGGGGCATGACAGAAGTGTAGAAGAAGTAGTAAACTGTGCTATTGAAGAGGATGCAAATGCTATTGCTATGACTTCCTATCAAGGAGGGCATACTGAGTACTTAAAGTATATGTACGACCTATTGCAAGAGAAAAAAGCTACACACATAAAAGTATTTGCTGGTGGAGGTGGTACAATATTACCTGATGAAATAAAGGAATTAGAAGCTTACGGAATTACAAGAATCTATCATCCAGATGATGGTAGAGCAATGGGATTGCAAGGAATGATAAACGACCTAATTAAGCGTTCGGACTTTTTAGTTGGAGAATACTTAGTAGGAGAAATTTCAGCAGTAAAAGAGAAGAATGTAAATGCTATTGCAAGGTTAATTTCAGCAGCAGAAAATTGCCCAGATAAGCACAATGGTATTTTATCCGAAATAAAAGAACTTGCTACAAAATCGGAAACTCCAGTACTAGGAATTACAGGAACTGGTGGAGCTGGAAAATCCTCCTTAGTGGATGAATTGGTTAGAAGATTTATTGCTGATTTCCCAAATAAAAACATTGCTATTGTATCGGTAGATCCTTCCAAAAGAAAAACAGGAGGTGCACTTTTAGGAGATAGAATAAGAATGAATGCCATAAAATCAGATCAGGTATATATGCGTTCCTTGGCTACTCGTCAGGCCAACTTAGCACTCTCTGCTCATGTGCAAGATGCACTCGACATTTTAAAGGTTGCCAACTATGATTTAATCATATTGGAAACTTCAGGTATTGGGCAATCCGACACGGAAATAATAGAACATTCGGATGTATCGCTTTATGTAATGACACCAGAATATGGTGCTGCTACTCAGTTGGAAAAAATTGATATGCTGGATTTTGCTGACCTTATATCCATAAATAAGTTTGATAAAAAAGGAGGATTGGATGCCATAAGAGATGTAAAAAAACAATACCAAAGAAACAATACGCTATTTGATAAAGATGTAAACTCTATGCCTGTTTACGGCACTATCGCCTCACAATTCAATGACCCAGGAGCCAACTCGCTTTACAAGGCCATAATGGATAAGTTTTCCGAAAAAGGATTGGGAAACTTCAATTCTTCCTTTGAAATAACGGATGAAATGAGTGAGAAGATTTTTGTTATCCCACCTGCAAGAGTGCGTTACCTATCAGAAATATCGGAAAACAATAGAGCCTACGACAAATGGGCTAACAAGCAAAAAGACATTGCACAAAAACTATATGCATTACAAAAATCATTAGAAATTTTAACAAACTCTTCTGATGAAGTACTTTCTGAAATAAAGAAAGAATACGAAACCCTCCTACTCGACCTTGACCCTAAAAACAAGATACTAATCGACAACTGGGAAACAGTACAGAAAAAATACAAGGAGAAGGTTTTCAACTTTAAAGTAAGAGACAGAGAACTATCTATTGAAACACAATCCACTTCCCTATCCGGCTTAGCAATTCCTAAAATAGCTTTACCAAAATATGAGGCTTGGGGAGACTTATTAAAATGGCAATTACAGGAAAATGTACCAGGAGAATTCCCGTACACTGCAGGATTATTCCCTTTTAAAAGAGAGGGAGAAGACCCAACAAGAATGTTTGCTGGAGAAGGAGGACCTGAAAGAACCAACAAGCGTTTTCACCTAGTTAGTTTTGGGATGCCAGCAAAAAGACTTTCTACTGCTTTTGATTCCGTAACCCTTTACGGAAACGACCCAGGAGAAAGACCAGATATATATGGTAAAATTGGAAATGCAGGAGTTTCCATTTGCTGTTTGGATGATTTGAAAAAACTATATTCTGGTTTTGAATTGGCAAACCCAATGACATCCGTAAGTATGACCATAAACGGACCTGCACCAATGCTATTGGCCTACTTTATGAATGCTGCCATTGACCAAGAATGTGAGAAATACATAAAAGAGAATGGCTTAGAAAAACAGGCAGAAAGCAAGATTGCTAGCATCTATAAAAACAAAGGAGTTGCCAGACCAAAATACCAAGGAGAATTACCTGAAGGGAATAATGGTTTAGGACTTTACCTACTAGGTGTTACAGGAGATGAAGTACTAGAAAATGACATCTACCAAAAAATAAAAGTGGAAACTTTAACGAAAGTTAGAGGTACAGTACAAGCTGACATCTTAAAAGAAGATCAGGCACAAAATACCTGTATTTTCTCTACAGAATTTGCCCTCAGAATGATGGGTGATGTACAGGAGTATTTTATTGATAATGGAGTACGAAATTTCTACTCTGTTTCAATATCAGGATATCATATTGCTGAGGCAGGTGCCAACCCAATATCACAATTAGCATTTACCCTTGCTAACGGGTTTACTTATGTGGAATACTACCTAAGTAGAGGAATGGACATTAATGAATTAGGACCTAACCTTTCGTTCTTCTTTAGTAATGGTGTTGACCCAGAATATGCAGTGATTGGCCGTGTTGCCAGAAGACTTTGGGCAAAAGCCATGAAGAATAAATATGGAGCCAACAAAAGAGCTCAGATGTTGAAATATCATATACAAACTTCTGGTAGATCATTACATGCACAGGAAATTGACTTTAACGATATCCGTACTACTTTGCAAGCACTATATGCAATTTATGATAACTGTAATTCTTTACACACTAATGCCTATGATGAAGCCATCACTACTCCTACTGAAGAGTCAGTAAGAAGAGCTATGGCAATTCAATTAATCATAAACAAAGAATTAGGACTTGCCAGAAACGAAAATCCAATACAAGGATCATTTATAATTGAAGAATTAACTGATTTAGTAGAGGAAGCAGTACTTACTGAATTCGATAGAATAACAGAAAGAGGTGGTGTGTTAGGTGCTATGGAAACTATGTACCAAAGAAGTAAAATACAGGAGGAAAGTCTGCATTATGAACATTTAAAACACTCAGGTGAATTCCCAATTATTGGAGTGAACACCTTCTTAAATAAAAAAGGTTCTCCTACTGTAATTCCTGAGGAAGTAATTAGAGCAACAGAAGAAGAAAAACAATACCAAATTACAATGTTAGATGAATTACATAAAGGCAGTAAAGATAAATCTGCAGCACTATTATGTAATTTGCAAAATGCAGCAATCCAGAACAAAAATATATTTGGATTATTAATGGATGCAGGGAAAGTTTGTTCATTAGGAGAAATTACAAATGCACTATTTGAAGTAGGTGGGCAGTACAGAAGGAATATGTAGTAAAAAATATAAAAGCTCCTAAAAAGGAGCTTTTATATATTGCTAGCAGGATTACACCCTCTACCCTTTTCACTATATTACAGAAAGCTTTTAAACTAAAATTTGCACCACTTTTTGCACTGATGACTATTACTATTTAGCTTTTAAATTAGCTGCTAAATATTTTCACGTGTCATCTAGACTTATTGCAAAATAAGTTTCTTGTTAACCACTCCATCATTAGTTTCTATCTCTAAGAAATAAATACCTTTTGCATTTTCATGCAGATTTATTTGCTTAGTGTACTCACCAATAAATTGTTGTAAGTCATTAGCCATCAACTCCTCTCCTATTACATTAAGTATTCTAACTTTTAAGTCCTGTACAGCTTCACTTCTAAATGTTATGTTAAATACATCTCTTGATGGGTTGGGATAAATAGCTAAGTTAGCAATTGCTGTTCCACCCTCAACTCTTACAACAGGCTGAGTCCAGTAAACAAGCGAAGTCCATGTTACAGACTTCCAAGCTCCTCCATTTGGATCACAGTATGATCTAGCTTGACCTCT